>Ga0055584_100004862_pt1 | contig 13161 bp, 6 predicted proteins | sample OSDHelmetaG_FD_58716 | JGI IMG/M metagenome (GOLD analysis project Ga0055584, IMG submission 58716) | Pelagic marine sediment microbial communities from the LTER site Helgoland, North Sea, for post-phytoplankton bloom and carbon turnover... | ecosystem: Environmental > Aquatic > Marine >... | reverse complement strand
CCCCCCCCGTGGTCCTTGTGCGCAGCCCAAGACCCAGTGTACATCGCCACGGCCTCGTCCCACTCCTTGACGGCAGATTCGCTGCACTGCCTGCACTCCGCGTTGCCCGGCTGGCACTTCTTCTCGCACTCCGTCCGGCAGACGTTGGCGGAATAACGGAATTCACGGATCACGTACATCCAAGAGTTCATGTACATCATGCCCCTCTTGGCGGCCTCGGCCCTGCCGATGAGCCCCACCGTGGAGAACGCCGCGTTGCCCCGAGCCTCAAACTTGGTGTCCTTCCCAGTGAGGGCGGCCCGGACCCAGTGATCGGCGTATTGGAAGTCCTTGTAGTACTCGTAGAAGGCTTTGAATTCCGGGTAAGGACAGCCGGGGCACCCGGTGTACATCTTGCTCTCGGCTTCCTTGCTGAAACCAGCGATGGTCCGTCCGTTCCGGTTGTCCTTTTTGACGTCGTAGTGGTAGGCGTACTCCCCGCCGTCGATCTCGACGGTGCCCCCCGCGGCGAAGCAGCCGTCGGTTTTTTCCATGCGGATCATCGGCAAAGCCCCCACCATGCACTTGGAACCATCGAACTGGTGCTCGTAGAGGACATCGATGTGGGCGGCATTCCGGGATCCCTCGTGGATCACCTTGCCGTCGATCTTGATCCCCTCCTCGGTCACTCCGTGGACGACTCCGGTGGCGTCCAGAGGAGGACCGCTTCCTTCCTCGTCGGCCTTAAAGTGGAGGCGGGCGTAGGCCTTGGAGTGGCCACCCTCCTCGTACAGGGCCAGGGCCTTGGCGAAGGAGGCGGAGTGCAAGCCCTCGCCTCCGAGCGTCTTCTCGATCGCGTACTGGTCGCGGTCGATGCGGGAGAGGTCGGCGACGTTGGTTCCGTACAGGTACATGCGGGGGAGGCCGATGTGGTTGGCGGAGGCCGCCGATAGCAGCGCGGCGGCCACGATAGAGCGGGGGGGCATCTTGGCGGGGATATGCGGGGCCATCTATCACCCTGTCAGCCAACAGTAGGTCTGAAAATTGTTCTGCGTCCTTGGTTTGGGTCTTGCCGATTTCTTGGGTCTTCCCGTGTTTGGTTCCTTGTTTGCGGGGTCGGCGGTCGGAGTGGAATGGTATAATGGAATAGGTCGCAAGTCAGTTACGAGCTCGTATGATAGTTGTATGGATACGTACTAGCTATTACTACAATTAAGTACGTGCTGTGTACATAAAATACAAGCTCGTACATAATATTAGCTAGTATAGTATTACTAGAGTATTAATAATAATTTTATTGTTTTACTCTCTCTGGTATTATATTTTATTACGACTGCGAGCTCGTAAGGGTACTACTTCGCTCGTAAAATGGCATTGGTGATGGAATTTTCGACCACGTGATTCGAGTTTGCGTGCTGGCACACTCGATACGCGTATGATTCGTGCCAGCAATCCTTACTGGTCCCCTCGTATATTTGTCAGTCTGTGTGTGTGTGTTGTGTATCCTTACTACGAGGTCGTACTAGAGTACTACGAGTAGAGTACTCTAGTAGAGTATGCTAATACTACTTCTATAGTAGTAAGTAGTAGTATGCTTTCTATTGATAAGAAAAGTACGAGCTCGTATGCATAGTATGCATACTAGCTACTACTAGGAGTATGAGAATTTGGCGCCACGGCGCATTTCAAATTTTACCAGCCAGTAAATAATAAAATTCATTCGAAAATTCATATATTATATATATATATATATCTATTATTGCGCACCTATCTTTGTGACGTCGCGGACTTGCGTATGATATCTTTTCTTTTGGTAGAATTTGCATCTCTACAGTTAGGTGGAGAGCATTGAGATGCGATAGGTAGCGTGTGGAAAGTTCCACATCTTACGCGAGGTACTTGACCACAACGTCCACGGCTGTGGGACGGACCCTCCAGGGCCCTCGGCGCTTTGCCGTCCCGAGCCTCAGTTCGGTTCAGATTCGATTCGATTTCCTCCATCATTTCGGCGATTCGATTCGATGATTCGATCCTCTGGCCGAGGTGCCAGGGGTTGTTTTCGGGTGTGGGTGGCCATATTGCTGGCAGGTCAAGCTTTCGACCCATGCTTTGGATGGACAGCTCCGTGCCACGGCGGCAGACAACTTACGAGGCGAAATCTGCTTTCTGATTCTTTCTTGGAGGGGGACCTCGTAGCAGTTAGGATAGAACCCGCCCCTTCATCAGAAGGAGGCAGCGATGCGAATCGACCCAGGCTGTGCGTGGTCAGACCTGACGGGGGCGTTCACGCTCTGTGCACTCGCGAAGGTGATGTCGAAACAGATCTGTTCATAGACCCTCGCGTCGATCCCACTGGACAAGACGGCGTTGTGGACGGAGATATCGCGGGGACCTACGGTGAGGGGTGGCTAGGACAGAGGCCGGTACCAAGTCTCGGTGGCGGTCCCGGGTATGGTGCAGAGGCCGATGACGTATGGAGTACAGATGACAGCGTTCTTGAGAAGCTGAAGGAAGATGGTGTCGAATTGCCCGTGCTGGATTTGGGCATCGCGCATGGCGAAAAAGCTCGAGGGGGGGCCCTTTAGAGGAGAAAAAGTCTTTAAATTTTTTACTATCTAGCTATTCAAAAGGCATTATTTCAGGTCGGTATTGTGAGGTTCTATCTTATAGCTCCTCCCTACCTTGGGTCGGGAAAAAAAGTTGAAATATAGCAAAAGTTACAGCAGTGAGGCAAACGGAGGCAAACAGATACATATGAAGGGGCGGGTGCTCCCTAACTCCCAATTGTCCCAACGCATCAGAATTTTCTCTTCTTTCTACATCGTTCTCTTCTTCAAAGATGCTCGAGGGACCAGTCCCATTTCCAACCCCTCCAAGGCCTTGCATCATTCTCGAATACATTTTCTTCTCTCTCTTCTCGTTCTGCTTTCTTTTCCGCTCTAACTCTAATCTTACTCGTTTTACATCTCCGTTGCTGCAGTCTATCTCTTCTGCAGCCGAAATTGCATATTCGCATTCTTCATATGTGCCTGCAGGGTCAAACATCGCCGCTCGGGCAGCTCGGCAAAGCGCCTTGATGTTGTCGGGATCGTATTTTAGCACTTGAGCTGCTGATTCTTTCGCTTGTCCATAGTTTCTGGCCTTCAGATGTACTGCGGAGGAGTTGTTCAAACAATCAACAATTATTGCCAATGCCTTATCCATCAAAATCGCCCTGTCCATAAAATCATTCATCTTCTGCATATTGGCGAAAAGGTCGGCCATGTCATCTCTTGCCTTCCCATACAGCCTCAGAGCCCTAGCCTGGGCAATACCATGTTCATCCCATTCATATCGGTAACAGTCGTTGCCCAGCTGCTTCTTACTCGAAGATCTCTCTATTCGAAATTCATTGCTCTTGAATCTGTGAGAGTCTGCCGGTACGATAGCTTTCAAATGGACGTGGAATACGACGTCCGATTCCGGAACAAGGTCGGTAGTCTTTGTCCCCAACTTCGAAGATGAATCAGAAGCGCGTCGACCCCCAGCCCCGTATGCATACTTGGACCGACACTTGACAAGCGCGTGGCTGTTGAGCCGCATGAACCTCGCTGCCATTTCGAGCCCGGGAACCACATCTCCTTCGCCCAACGTGATCATGCATTCCTTCTTATTAATGAAGGGCGTCACCACCTTGAACACGTTTTCGACATCCCCATGAAAGTCATCAAGACGGAAGCCGGAAAATTCAATGTTTAGCGAATCGCCGATGTCACCTTCTTCGCCACTGGGCTCTTCTCCGTCCCTGATGATTCTCATTTGGAGATCATCGCCCATGAGGTCCTTCCAGGCAGCCGAATCCGCCGACATGGCAACAGATACTCTAGTATGACCGTAAATGAGCTCGGGTTAGTAGTTCCATTTACTTACTACGAGCTCGTAGAGTACTTATTATTATGTTCCCCCCGTACACTAGCTAGACGGTCCAAAGCTGTAGTTGGGTACTTCGAGCTCGTAAAAGGTGTATAGTACGAGCTCGTACTAGAGTGGGAGTATGCATACTCTAGTAATATTAATATTATTATTATTATTATTATACAAGAAGTATATACAGTATACATTGATATTATGCATACTACGAGCGTACTAGAGAGTACTTCCTTGACTAGAGTACACACGGACTCCTAGTACGTGTGTACATCACGTTCAACACCACGAAGTATGAGTCTAAACTTCTGCATTTAATTTAAGGAAGATTCATAATAGAAAGCTTCTTGCCGTCTAGGAACTGATTCTACAGCATGTCTCCGGAAGTGTGCCGCAGCGCTGACTCTGTTGAGGCCGATAGCGCAAGTGAAACACCAGTATGCGAGCCACCCGCAAAGTTTACGGACTTGGAGCTAGTCTTGCTAATCATGGAATGATCACTGTCCAAATTGTTGTTTCTCGTGCTACTTGAGTGAGCGGAATTCGTCCGAAGAATGCGCTTTACAGAACTCGGGCCGCGTCCTAAGCCAGTCCGCGTCCCCGAACGAGATGACCCTTTTGAGCGGTCGCCGGAGGAAGAACTTGTCTCGTCAAAAACATCAACAAGACTTAACCCTCCGACGCTATGGTTCGTGAGGGATCCCGCACCAAAGCTACCCCCACAGAGAGACATGCCATCGCTGCCGGTGCTCTTGCTACCTGGCGACTGTGGAGGTGCAGGTGCAGAAGTACTACTGGGCATTAGCGTCGGGACCCCGGCAGACAGATTTTCTCGAATGGAATCTGCGAACCAGCTGTGACACGCTCTATCCGCCCCCAGCGAGTCTTTTTCAGGTGATAATCTGATCTCCTCATCGCTAGTGGCCATCGCCTCTGCATTGCGCCTGAGCCTGGATGACGTCGATCGACTGGGCCGATAAGTGGAAGCTGTTCTTTGGGGGACACTTGGTGGCGGCATGTCATCGATGTCCATCCCTTGAATCTCAAATAGCTCCACCTCTTGACCCTCTTCACTCACTTCATCGTCAGCGATGGGAAAGCTTGGCATGCTATGACTCTTCCCCTGAGTATATCCCTTAGGAGTGGCATTGCTTCGTTCCGTTGCAGAGTTACTCGATCCATCCCAAACGTTGAGAAATTGTTCGGCTATTTGAAGGAGGCCAGCGGAAGGTGATGTGGCTTCAAAAGGGACGGTTGAACGATCCCGCGTCCGTGACGGTGTTGAGGGTGCACTGCTGCAATTGGCCTGCTCCTTCCTCGATGGCCACGAGAATTCACTGAATATCGATGAAATATCAGATTTTGTACGTGACATGGGAACCGGGTTTTGATGAGCCTTGCTAGCATTGCTCGTCTTGACATTTCCGGCAGAGGGTGGCGTTGCTGAAAAAGCCAACGATGTCGTGAAATGAGATTTCGAGGAGATGTCGCTAGATGTTCTCATTATATTGGCATCACTTGCTTCTCCAGCCGCCGTGGAGTGTTGAGGAAGGACATTGGTAGAATGCAATTGAGCTAGAGCTGAAGGTGAAGATGACGGAGCTGCAGCGCTCTGGGCAAAGGCTGAACTGGAAGTGTTCATCATGGAGGAGCTTGGAATTTGATTATTGCTGACATTGGTGCTGCTTACACTCGACGGTTGCGGAGGCGGGTGAAGATCACCAGCACTTTGAGGGTAATGATGGGGATGGCTGGGAGGACCGAACGAATAATGTGGAGGGGGCGGCATGGAGTGCCCATGCGGAGATGGTTGACGAGGATGATAAGCCGGAGGAAATTGGTGGTGGTTGGCCCCAACTGATGGCATTGCAGCGACCGGTGCAACTTGGCGGTGCATCATATGAGCCGCAGGGGGGCCATAGGGGCTGTATCCCCAACCCTCATGCCATCCTCCACTATGCGCCTTGCGCCACTCCTGGGCCTGATTCTCCCTCTCCTCCTCCTTCATCCGAAGTTTCTTGTTGGTCTCGTTTTCCGACTCAATCTCCTTGCGGATGGAGGGTGCGTTTTCCCGCAGGGCCTGGCTCGCCTTGTCACGGGCCTTGATGTCCCCAATATCGTGCCATTCGCCGTCCTTGCCATTGCGGGCCAAGAACCGTCCCGGCGGATGCTGCTCACGGATTTGTCTGACCACGGCCTCCGCGACGAGGCGCTTCTCGCGCTTGAAGCGTGCCGTGAGGTAGACGCGCTTCTTGCTGTCGACGAGATTGCGGTAGATCCTGTTGCCCGGGTGCTCGTTGATGCCACCCCCTCGGCCGCACAGCACGTCGTTGGCCGCGGGTACGATGGGCTCTTGCTGGCCTGGCAGCGCGGAGGCAGCGGGAGAAGCTGGCACAATGTCCGAGCCACCGTCGTCAACGGAACTGGTGGCTTCTTCAGCCATTGTTGGAACTGCTCCTCTTGGCGAATCCTAACCTACTCCTCCAAAAGCCTGACTGCTACCAATAAAGATACCGTCGTCCGTTGTGGGGGAGAGCGTTCGACAGGAAGCCGGTGCCTTTAAATGATGTAGGACACGGGAGTGGGCGATGTTGCGATTGCGAACATACCTCCACGCATGGTTGCTAGCTATTGTACTCTAGATGGAGTATGCATTACCATTACTAGCTAGTAGTACTACTAATCTAGCATGCTAGGTATGGATTTTATTTGTATAGTATAATATATATATATATATATATATATTATAGGGGTCGTATCTACGACGTAAAGTATAAACGAGCTCGTACATTGTATATACTGTCACCAACAAGATCTTCCAATGCACTTACTCGTATACAGGACTGGGACCGGTTTTGTTCGATTTCATTTCAGTCTACTAGCTACGAGCTAGAGTACTAGCTAGTATGCATACTCTAGCTCTAGCTAGAGCAGAGAACCTACAAATACTACTCTAAAGTACGAGCTCGTAGTATGCATACTAATTACGAGTAGCTCGTAGTAAAAATAATAAATACAGCAGGAATTTACTCTACGAGCTCGTAGGGTGGTAAATTTGGTGTTGTTAATCTAGCGGTGGTAGTTTTTCGGACATTTACTCTAGCGGTGGTACTTTGCCCAAATTTTACTCTACTTTGGAAAACATTTTACTCTAGCGGTGGTAGCCTCTCCGCCTGCCTCGCAAGTATAATTTATTCAGCCGTCGTATAATCAGAGTATAATATAAGATTATGAATACTCTGTATAATACTCTACAGTAGTATATATTATAAGAGCTCGTATAATATTATATATATATTATGTTGTTATTTAGTCGGCCACCGGGATCCCGCCTCACTTTGCCAGCTACGAGCTCTCGTATCATAGACCCCCCAGATTTTCCTCTGCGCGTACTACTAGAGTATGCGCAGAGGTACTCTAGAGTAGTACTACTCCCTTAGTAGTACTCTAGTAGTAGTATGTATAGTCTAAAAACGAGCTCGTACAGTGCACCAGAGGCAGTATGAAGCAGACTTACTGTACAATGTACCTCTGACCTCTGACCTCTTACCTCTATCCTCTGAACCCATCTTGTGCCTCTGCCGATGTGTCACAAAAGCTACAACGATCCACTAAACAATGGGTTCCATGGGTTTCTTTCCGTGAACGACGCCCCACTTGAAAACTCCACGGTCCACCTGAGTAATTCTGCTAGCGAGGTTCTCCTTATAGGTTGTGAGAAGAACCGAATCGATGCCATCGCCTCCTTGTTCAATAATGTGTTCCACCTTTCTTAGCATGAGCTGAAAAGAGATACGAATGTCGTCCGTCAGATTGATAAAGGTCACGTCTACCCATCCAGCTTGCTCGCATGCTGCAACATTCTGCTCAGGGGACAACCAGTCGTTGACCATGTTAGTGGCGGCGAAAGTTGCGAGCTCTTCCTCAGAAACATCACGACCGTCTCCGCACATGAGATCGCAAAAGATAAATGCGCCTTGAGGCTTCGTGATACGGAAGGCCTCAGAGAATGCCTTGAGCTTGGAAAAGGCATGGACGAAAGCATCCTGCGAAAATGAGAGATCAAACTGATTCTCGGAAAAGGGAGCTTCCTCATAAGTTCCTGTGAGGACGTCGATCCGTTCACCGAGATGAAGGTCAGCAGCACGCTTCCGGGCTAGATCGTTCTGTTCATCGCACAAGTTAAGGCAGGAGACTTTCGATATGAAGGGGTGCATTTCGGTTAGACGGATGGCGGCTGCGCCAGTTCCGCTCCCCAGGTCGACGTACGTGAAATCAGTCGCATGAGTCCGATGAGGGACTAATTCGCGCCCCAGAGCGAACATCCAGTCACTCATTTGCTCAGATGCCCTGCCGTATGCACCCGGCTGGCTTGAATCAACGCCGCCCCACTTGCCGAAATGAATATTGTCAGTTCCATCTCCCATGACCTGCGCATAGAACTCCAGCTTTTCCTTAGTGTCATACTGCTTCTTCACGCCTTCTACGTGCTTGATGATATCGCCCGACCTTCCGTATGTGTCGGGATCCACCTGGACTGCAACGAATTCAGCTGACATGAGTTGCGAATGGGTTTTATGTTGCCACAGATGGGTGGATGTAGAGTCTCAATGAGAGGCAAAAGCTCCTCATTTATATTTAAAATAATCGATATCCGTGCGAGCCCTTGCCACGTACGCACTCGTATTATGGATAAGAATTCAAAATTCTGCTCGTCGCGCGACGGACTTCCATACTATGCATAGCGTAGTATGCATACTCTAGCTAGTATTTTATTGCGAGAATAATTAATTCCGATGATGTCAGCGTTGTTCTGCTCGTGTGTGCTGACGACGGCTTCTGCTGGACGAAGGCTTTTTCGGCGCGACGATCCGACCGGACTCAATTCTTTCACACTATATGCTAGCAATATTATTAATATGCATATAATCTGTTGTTGTGTTGTGCAATCTCGGCCACTATACATAAATATATTAAGGTCTTCACCATAAAAAATAATGACTGCGTCGCAGTCTCCAACCTTGGTTTCGGATACCTTCCATTTCAGTTCATACTACTGGAGGGAATCATACTCTAACCTTGAGTCTCTTCAAGCGGATTCAAATGACGGATCCGAATTCTCGGCTGGATCCTCCGTTGGCCAGGTATTTGCCTTGAAAGATCGCGTCAGATCAACGAGCGTTACGAGCGATGGCGAGGAATATCTCTCGCCCAGGCCAGTCCCCAAAAACAACAATCGGATCATGCTAAAATTTTACGACCATGTCATGGGTGACGGTAAGTTAGATGTGTGTAACCGACTAGTAGTGAATCGTTGTGGGATCGGTGGCCACCACCTGTTGCTGCCTCATTTCACTTATGCTGCCTCGTTCATCTTGACAGCATGCGCCTGTACATTATTATAGCACATATCCTGCTTCTATATTCCGTAATCTAACACCGGCAATTTCGCGCCCTCTCGTCGTCAATATTAATCCATCAGGAACGGAAAACATCCACTTCGGTAAGTGGGATGGCATCGACATTGACCAGCCTGGAGCGTATGGTCGGGCCTCTGATGCCATGACACAGTATATGTACAGGCTATCGCTGAGTTTGCTGCCGCATCGCGCCGAAGCTCACGATTTCCGATACGTTGATCTTGGTAGCGGTAATGGAGCTGCGGCCATTCGGCTGGTAGAGAGAAACAGAAACATAGTCGAGGCGACTTGTCTCAATCTTTGTCACGAGCAGAACATGGCAGCCGAGGAGAAAGCAGCGGACAAAGGTCTTGCTGGCCGCATCAAGACTGTTGAGTCATCTTTCGATGATACGCCATGCCCTTCCAACTACTACGACCTAGCGTTTTCGCAGGATGCCTTCATTCACTCATTCACTAAGCTCATGACATTTACCGAGGCTTATAGAATTACTAAGCCCGGCGGGGCGTTTGTGTTTTGCGACCTCATGTGCGGAGATAACCCCGATCTGACCGCTGAAGCGTTAGCCCAATTCGCCCAAAAGAATCGCCTTAATGATTGGTTAGACCCCAGTCAGGTCATCGACGCGTGCAAGACTTCCGGCTGGAAAGACGTCCAATTCATCGACCTTACAACTGACCTAAGAATATCCTTTCAGCTCATGCGTAAGAAGGTAAGCTTCATATTGGAGCACGGCGATACAGGAAAGAACGATAATCGCGTGCAATTAATGAACTATCGAGACAGTATCTGCCACAGAATCACTCAAATTGACAGAGGCGTGTTCAAGTGGGGGGTTGTCCACGCGAGGAAGCCAGTCTGTATGAAACTGGCATGCAAACCTCCTGTGCCTTTCACAAACAGCAACCATCTCATCCTTCTAGAACAAGGCAATGATGAAAAGCATATACAGAACGCTAATGTGGTCGTCGTTGATATTCTCCAGAAGATGTCCAAGGAAAAGATTGAGGCTCTGCCGTCTACAGTCAACCTTCTCGTCACCATGTCAGTGGGACTCGATCATATCGACACGCTGACCTGTGCCGAAAAAGGCATTGTCATAAAGCAATCTGGCCGAGACGCAATCACTTCTCATGTCGTCCAATATATGCTGAGCTTTATCATTCTAGGCCTTCGGGATGCACTCAATCAGCTCAGTGTTCCTTTCCCTGCACAAGGGTGGAACCTCAACTGGAACTGTGACGGAAAGCCTTTGACCTCGGCGACGATTGCAATTGTGGGCATGGGTGTTATTGCCAAGACCTTGGTAAAAGAGATGCGGAAGCTGGCACCAAAAGCGAGAATCATTTACAACGTCCCTGCATCCATGCGCGATTTTGACATTGAGTCAAAATTTGATGTCGAGTTCATTGAAGAGCTAGAAACGCTTGCCGCTCTGTGCGATGTTCTCCTGCCGCTCTGTCCCTTGACCAAGCAGACGGATAATCTCATCAACAAAGAAATTCTTAAACAGCTAAAGCCAACTGCTGGTCTCATCAACATGTCCCGAGGAAAGGTTGTCAATACTGATGCCATTACCGAGGCACTAGAAAACAGGACATTAAAGTATGCTATCCTCGACACTACGTTTCCCGAGCCCCTTCCACCCAATCATGCCCTTTGGGGTAAAAATAATTGCTTCATCTTCCCACATTATGCGACAAATACGATGGCTGTGCGCGAGGCTTTGGTGGGAGAAGTCCAGCAAATCATTGAGGACCACTTCGGTCTCGGCCATTCTGATGAGAGGGCCAAGGCTGAAGAGAAGGTTCTGCGGTACGACCTTGCTGTGGCTCACCGGTTGACTGCTCAGTATGGAATGAGTATGCTCGTTTGGAATCATATATCAGCCCGATTCAGGACCGGATGCATAATCACCCCCGGCCGCAAATTATGGTCGAAGATAGAGCCCAGAGATTTGGTGTACACCTCATCCAATGTGACCGCCGATATCATTCACGATGCTATCTACTCTGCTCGACCGGACGCTAAGGCAATCATTCATCTTCACACACCAGCGGCTACTGCTGTGTCATGTCTTGAAGGGGGCTTCAAGGCGCTAACTCAGGACAGCGCCTATTTCTATGGCAAGGTAGCACATTATGACTGGGATGGCTTATCGAATGAGTCATCCGAAGGCTCGCAAATTCAAGATGCTATTCTTCGAGTCAAGGGCTGCAACACTCTACTCATGTATAACCATGGGTTTGTCTGCTTCGGTTCTTCAGTTCGCGAGGCCTGGGTCCTAGCATACTATTTCGAGCGCTGTTGTGAGGTCCAATTACGAGTCATGCAGTGTGGGGGGAAGGTGAGGCTTCCACCAAAGACAGTTATGGAAAACGCCGCTAAAGCAAGCTATCTACCAGAATTTGCCCCGGGCTCATGTGAGTGGGAAGCGCTATGTGAAGACATTTCGTTCAAGTGATGCCTAGCTAAATTGAATCCAACGGTGTACAAAATGGGAAAATATGTTGGATTACCTCAGGGATCTCTAGATCGTACAGTTATCGCGATCATTCGCAGATAAGTTCTATCATTATCATAGCCATAATTTATATTAATGCATTTTCGTCAACTCGAAAGTACAGACTTGCCAAACATTAGAATTGGCTTTCGACAACTCGTTTGTTAATCGAATTCGAGAGGTTGAGTTGATTTGATCTCAACATACCGAATCCCACAAATACAACTAATATTAGCTAATATGCTTACTATTATGTACGACACCACTTTGCAGCGACTTATGCCAGCGTGCCAGGTGCGAGTTGATGCCAGCGTGCCAGGTGCGAGTTGACGAGAGCCACATCTATTTTGGTAACCTTAGGACTTAGGTTGCCTCTGGTCTCTCTCGAGCCTCTAATGGCTGGCAAGATCGAGCACTGTACTCCTCCTATCTGTCAGTTTATCGAATGATACATCGACGACAATATTTCATCCTCTCGGCGTCTCTGATTTTAGGGACAGTTGCCGAGAGTCTCGGCTGCTTCTGCCCTCGTCTTCAACAGCTCGGCAAACACGAGATCAGAGGCTTGACAAAGGAGGCAAGCGTGGCCATGCTAAGCCCGTGTCGACGCTGTCGTATCTACCACTGCGGTGACGAAGTCATCACAAATAATCTCACCTCTCGTCGTCACTTTGGAGTGCAGAAACTTGCAGCGTCCACTCGAGGCGGTGGAAATGAGAAATCCCCGCCTGATATCAGACCACCAAGACATGATTCCGACAAAATCCAAGGCCGTCTGGTTCTCCTGCTTGTGGCATTTTTGTACGGCACCCTGAACGTCAGCCTTCGGGGTGTATACTCCTTGCCTGACCCCCCCACGGCGAGCGTGCTCAGCGCTGTAAGAGGATGGTTGGCGGCTGCCTGTTTCCTGCCTCTGCTTCCAAGGATCCAAAGAGAGACGACTGAACTTTCGCCCAGCGCTCAAATTGGGGTGAATGATTCTAAAGAAAATAGTAATCGGTTACTCCTCCTCGCGGCAGTGGAGCTGGCGTGGTGGAATTTCTTGTCGCAGGGACTTATTAACGAAGGGCTCCTTTTCACAGAATCGGCAAGGGCGTCCTTCCTGGCCCAAACTTCCGTGCTCATCACCCCATTCATTAGCATGACTATGGGCGAACGAGTCGGCCGCAGCGTGTGGATTGGTTGCTTCGTGGCCCTCGCTGGGCTTATCCTGTTGATGCTTGGGAGTGGGAAAGGCGCTGTAGCAAGTGCAGCCGGGGTTTCCTCGGCCTTAACTCCATCGTTCAGGGGAGGCGATCTACTGGTTCTGGGTGGAGCAGCAAGTTGGTCTATATATATCGTACGAACCTGCAG
>Ga0055584_100004861_pt1 | contig 13163 bp, 12 predicted proteins | sample OSDHelmetaG_FD_58716 | JGI IMG/M metagenome (GOLD analysis project Ga0055584, IMG submission 58716) | Pelagic marine sediment microbial communities from the LTER site Helgoland, North Sea, for post-phytoplankton bloom and carbon turnover... | ecosystem: Environmental > Aquatic > Marine >... | reverse complement strand
CGAATCTGATCGGAATCGTATAGTACACCCTTACTTTTCTTCCATTCTGATGTCCGGGATTCCAGTCCGGCATGGCCTTTATTACCCGGATGGCCTCTTCGTCTAAGGCTCCAAAAACGCCACGCACCACCGATACTTCGCTGATTGAACCATTCGCTTCTACGACGAAACGGACGTAAACAATTCCTTGCACATCCAGGTCTTTGGCGATGCCGGGATATTTTAAGCTTTCTCCCAAGTATTGCATTAGCGCTGGTTCTCCTCCTTTGAACGAAGGCATTTCCTCTACAAAAGACAGGATGGTTTCTTCGGCTGAAATTGGCGCTTCTACGGTAGCGTTGATATCGACGATGACACTATCTATTCCTTCCACATCTAAAGTTCCAATCTGTGCAGTTTGGAGTTCATCCATGGTTGGGATATATTCTTCGTCCATGACGTCTTCGTCTTTTTTGGCGACGGGTTGAATGAATTTTTTCTGTTCCACCTTCGGTGGAGTTTTGAATAATTCAGGCTCTGGAAGCTCTATATCAATGGGGGGTGGGGCAGATAGCTGTGAATAATTGATCACCTTCTTTACCTCAACCTTCATCTTATCACTCTTTGGTTCTTCCTCGAGCATTTCCTTGAGGATGGGATACAAAAAGGCTCCCACGATCAAGCCGGTGGCCAGTGCAAGCGATGCAAAGGAACGACTCACATCGCGCTGACGCCTGTCTTCGGCCCCATTGGGCATGATGCCATGCGTATGTATTGCGTTACTCATCTGCTTCGGTTTGAACTTCCATGTCCAGGTCAAAGGGGCTGAGCTCGCTGATGGCATAGCGTTGTATGTTGCTATAATTCAGCGCGTCAAGTACATCAACGAGGTTTCCGTAGCTGCTCGATTCGAGTGGCTTTATTAAGACTACAAGGCCTTCTGTGTTTTCGTTGAGGCTTGTTAGCAACGGTTCGAGCTCAGCGTAGGGCAGCGACTGTGCATCAGGGTCCGTGATTCCGCGGTACCATTTGACTTCACTTGCTAAGAGGACCAGGCTAACGGTTTTGGACTCTTTCACCGCCATTTCTTTTTCGGCCAGCTCTTCCTTCGGTTTGGCTGGGATGAGTAATTCCATCGCCTGCGGCTTGCTGAACGTGGTGGCCAACATAAAGAACGTCAGCAGCAAGAAGGCGAGATCGACCATCGGATTCATGTCCACGTTTACAGCACGCTTGTTGGCCTTGTTTTCAGACTCGCGCTGATTGACCTTCTCCACTTGTATGTCATCCAACTCAGGAAGCATCTTTCTCAGTATCTGTAATGAGGTTGAAGCGTGTAATGTTCAAATCTTGAAGAATGTCGAACACTCTTTTAACCGCGTATACAGGCGTTTCCTGATCGCCATTGATGGCAAAGCGCAAATTAGGATTCGCCAAGCGGCTTCCGATGAGCCAATTGCGCAGCTGGTCGTTGTTGACGTTGGTTGGAATACCCGACTGAGGGTAGAGCTTCCGTTCTGTCTTTTCCAATGACACGAAGGCGGTCAATTCTTCCAAAGGCACACCGAAGGACGACAAGAGGGAAAAGCGCTCAGCATCGTCTACCGATAATTGAAGTCCGTTCTGTTGTGCCACATAACCGAGCATCTGCTTACGGTCGAATTTGTTGTCGAGGCCAAGGAACACACGACCCTCCTTGTCAATGGTGATCATGCACAGGTCTTTGTCTGGAATTTTGAGCTCAGCTTTGGAGAAGGGAATCACGATCTCCGCCGGCATATCTGCCTTGAAGGTTGTGGTCATCATAAAGAAAGTGACCAACAAGAACGCCATGTCGACCATGGGATTCATGTCCAACTTGGGTAACTTCTTTATGCTTCTCAGTCTAGGCATCCGTCGAGCTGTCGTCTAATTCAGATGCAGGTTCTATTGCGGTATCTGCGGGTGCGGCTGTTCCCTCTAGCTTTTCCTTCGCCTTCTGCTTGAAATGATTCAAGATGGCATAGTTGGTTTCATCCATACCGTAGGTTATTCGGTCGATCACGTTGGTGAAGAAGTTGAAAATCACAATAGCCACTGCAGAGGTCGAAATACCCAGGGCAGTCGTAACAAGTGCTTGCGATATACCCCCTGCGAGTCCGACCGCATCTGGTGTTCCAGCGATGGCCAAGGCTGAAAATGCCCGAATCATTCCGGTGACGGTGCCGAGCAATCCGATCAAGGTGGCCACGGAAGCTATGGTTGAAATGATCACCATGTTCCGTTCTAAGTCTGGGACCTCTAAGTGCGTAGCTTCTTCAAGGTCTCGTTTAATATGATAGGCTTTCTCTTCAGGCCGCAAATCTTGTGTGGCTTCTTGTTGATAGGAGCGAAGGCCCTTTTTGACCACATTGGCAACGGCGCCCCGTTGTACATCACACGCACCGATGGCATCGGTGATGTTGTCTTGTTGCAGGAAGCCCTTGACGGTTTGTGCAAACACATTGCTCTTCCGTTTACCTCTCGCTCGAAACAAGCTGAACCCTCTTTCGATTGAATAAGTAAGCAAGATGACCATGAAGGCGAGTTGAAGGATAACGATCTGTCCGCCCTTATGAATGGTGCCGAGATAATGTCCTTCAAGCGGTTCATTGGCGGGATCTCCATCCACAAAATTGTCTGGCGAGCCAAGTATATGGTGGTAAATGAAGTATCCAGCCACGAGGGAGAGAAGGATGATGATGACTCCAGTAACACTGGTAAGTGAATCTTTGAGGCGTTGTTGCTTATCCATAGGGATTGAATGCTTTTAGGTCATCCAAGCTAAGGATTTTATTACTTACTCATCGATATGGGCTAAAAAGAATCGCGGTTGATGAAGACGCTTAAAAAATGCGCATTGTTACATTTACGCGATGCCGGAGAAACTCAAACTCACCGTTCAACTCACCAAGTCTGAAAGCAACCTGATGTGGTATTACGCCATCAATGTCTCGGCAGACGTGGCTGAGCAATTCATTGAAGGGGTGGACCGTCGGGTGATTTGTACGCTTCCAGATGGTGATCATTTTCATTGTGCGCTCTTCGCGTCTAAGCAAGGGGGGTACAATATTCTACTCAACAAGCAACGGCGAGATAGGCTTGGGCTGAGGGCGGGAAGCGTGTTTGATATTGAATTGGAGAAAGACATGACCAAGTATGGCACAGCGATGAGCGATGAATTTGCCGTGGTGCTTGAGCAGGACCAGGAGGGGAGTGCCATATTTCATAGATTGACCCCAGGAAAACAACGAACGTTGATCTATTTCAGCGACAATGTGAAGAGCTCGGACATCAAGATCCGAAGGGCATTGGTGGTAATGCGCCATCTAGTCGAAAGCCAAGGTGAATTGGATTACAAGCGATTAAATGTGATGGTAAAGGAGGCGAATCAATCCGCTAAGCTTAAGTGATCATTCCTCATCTACGAAGATGAAGATCTCCTCATTCGCTTTTTTCATGAAGTATTTCTCGCGAGCGAATTTCTCAAGTTTGCTATTGTCGCTCAAGAGCTCTTCCAGGTCCTCATGTATACTGATGATCTCCCGCTGGTAGTATTCCTTATCTGAATCGAGTTGATACAATTCTGCACGGAGTTCAATCTGGTTGATCATGTTGTGCTGATCAAAGAACATCATCCAAATGGCGAAAACACCGAGCGTAATCGCGTAGCGGTTTTTAAGGTACCAGGGGAGTCGATCCCAATAGTCTCTGAGCATACTCCAAAATTGAAGAAAGAGTTGGTACATAATTGAAGAAGGCGGTCCAATTATGAACAGCCTTCTTTTGATCTTAGTATGAATGCTTCGTGATCAATAGTAGATCAAGCGGCGCACCTTGGCAATGTGCTTCGCAAGGCGCAATACCTGTTTGGTGTACCCGAATTCGTTGTCGTACCATACGTACAATACGATGCTCTTCTTGTCTGGATGCACAATCGTTGCGTGACTGTCATACACAGAACAACAAGTGTTGCCAACGATGTCACTGGATACGCACTCTTCGTTGATGTTGTAATTGATTTGGTTCACCAGGTCTCCGCGAAGGGCAGCATCCTTGAGAAGGCTGTCGACCTCTTTTAGAGAAGTTTCTTTGCTCACCGTAAGGCTCAGAATGGCCAAAGAACCGTTCGGCACAGGAACACGCACGGCATTCGCAGTCAATTTGTCTTTCAAATCAGGAATGACTTTAGTGACAGCGCGTCCAGCACCTGTTTCGGTGATGACCATGTTGATGGCAGCAGACCGTCCTCGACGGGCATTCTTGTGCATATTGTCCAAGAGGTTCTGATCGTTCGTGTACGCATGCACCGTTTCAATGTGTCCTTTGCTCACTCCAAGGTTGTCGTGGATTACCTTCAATACAGGAACGATTGCGTTGGTCGTACAAGACGCTGCCGAGATCACGTCATCCTCGTCGAGTCGAAGCGATTTGTGATTCACACCATAAACGACGTTTGGTACTTCCTTACCTGGGGCTGTGAGCAACACCTTCGATGCTCCTTTTGAAGTGAGGTGCCTGCTAAGGGCTGTCTTGTCCTTGAATACACCCGTGTTGTCAATGATCAATGCATCGTTGATTCCATAGGAGGTGTAGTCGATATCTTCTGGATTCTTTGCGGCGATGAACTTCACGCGCTGACCGTTGATGATCAACTCCATGTTCTCGTAGTCTTCTTCAACGGTACCTTGAAAACGGCCGTGTACAGAATCGTTGCGGAGTAGGTGAGCGCGCTTGTTGAGTTGGTCTTTGTCGATGTTGCGAACTACAATGGCACGAAGCCGAAGTTGTTGCCCCTTTCCTGCGGAAGTAATGAGGAGGCGAGCGGCCAAACGACCAATACGCCCGAATCCATATAGGACAACATCTTTAGGACGCATTTGCTCCTTCTCATCGATGGTAAATCCAGTCAATTTTGCCTCAAGAAAGGTGCGTTGATCGGTGAACTGATTTTTCTCTGCTTGCCACTCATACGCGAGAAGACCGATGTCCAGCTTGGATTGGGCAATGTCCATGGTCAATAACTCCTTGGCCAAGGACGATGTGTCGTGAACGCTTATTGCTTTGTTCACTACTACGTTGGCGTATGCGTGAAGTTGAAGAATGTCGGAAATGGTCACGTCGACCAAAGGGTTACGGAACAGAACCAACTCTATTCCTTTGTCGAACTGCAAATGTCCAATGCAGCTTTGGAGTTCAACGGCGGCTTTCTCATCCTTGAGGTAAGCGCTAAAATCACTTTGATAGTTGTCTACTACCTGCGTATCCATGGTTGTTGAATGTAATGTGGTTTGTGGAAAAGTGGAATCAAAAAGGGCCGTGAGATCATCACGGCCCGTTGAGGTTTATTTAGTCTCCCAGATACATTTTAAGGAGTCGGCTGCGCGAGTTTTGTCGCAAGCGCCGAATGGCCTTTTCTTTGATCTGTCGCACGCGCTCTCGAGTGAGGTCAAATTTATCGCCGATCTCTTCGAGGGTGAGACCGTGGTTCATACCGATTCCGAAGAACAGTCTGATAACGTCACGCTCTCGCTCAGTAAGTGTCTCTAGTGAACGCTCGATTTCTCGCTGAAGCGACTCGCGCATCAGTTCGCCATCGGCGCTGGGTGATTCATTGTTGCTGATCAAGTCGAGCAAACTGAAATCTTCATCTTCCTTTAAAGGTGCGTCTACAGAAACATGGCGTCCTGAAACGCTCATGGTGTCCTTCACCTTGTCTTCTGGTATCTCAAGGGCTGATGCAAGCTCGTCTGCAACAGGTGGGCGCTCAAATTGTTGCTCGAGCATGGCGTACGCTTTGTTGATCTTGTTCAAAGAACCTACTTGGTTCAATGGAAGGCGTACGATACGAGATTGTTCTGCAATCGCCTGAAGGATCGATTGACGAATCCACCATACCGCATAAGAGATGAACTTAAATCCACGGGTTTCATCGAAGCGTTGAGCCGCTTTGATGAGTCCAAGGTTTCCTTCATTGATCAAGTCAGGAAGGGTAAGGCCTTGGTTTTGGTATTGTTTCGATACAGAGACCACGAATCGTAGGTTAGCACGGACCAACTGATCCAGCGCTCGCTGATCTCCTTTCTTGATCTTCTTTGCAAGTTCAACCTCTTGCTCCGCGTTGATCATCTCTTCGCGGCTGATTTCTGTCAAGTACTTGTCCAGCGACTGACTGTCGCGGTTGGTAATTGATTTCGTAATCTTTAACTGCCTCATATTCTTTTATTTCCCCCAATTAATTTCATAGGCTTATCGGGCCTGCAAAGGTACACTTTTTTACGTTCGTAAACAACCATTTCTTCCAACGCCTATTATAAGACGCGCACACTAGGTAAAACGTGAGCTGAGCAAAAAAGTTTCGTTACAGTCCGAATCCGTAATAGGCCTTTTTTCCATTAGGGTAAACGCCTTCTATGAGAATGCCACCTTTTTTTTCTTTCAGCATTGCATACAAATGCTCCCTGTCTTTGACCACTTGTTGATCAACCTTAAGGATGATGAAATCTGTTGAAATTCCGGCGGACCTCAGTTTGCCAGCGCCGATTTCCTTTACTTGAACTCCTCGGGTGATGCCCAGTTCCTTTTTTGTTTCCGCATCTACATCCTCGAGTAAAGCATTCAGTTGCTCATGGATCTCCAACTGTTTCTTAGGGGTGAGCGCCTCTTCTCCGAATTGATTGCGAAGGGTAAGGGGAATGTCGATAATACTTCCGGAGCGGTTCACCGTAACCAAGATGTCATCTCCGGGTCGGAACTTGCTCAATTGTTCTTGCATTTCGGTCACGTTCTTTACAGAGCGCTCGGCAATTTTCATGATGACGTCGCCTTCTTTGATGCCTGCATTCTTAGCCGCACCCATGTCAAGCGTGGTTGCTACGTAAACGCCTTCATTCACGCTGAGCGATTTCAAGGCAGCGATTTCTTGATTGACATTCTGAATGCGCACGCCCAAGTAACCGCGCTGCACTACTCCGTATTCTAATAAATCTTCTACCACCTTGGCGACTATATTGACCGGTATGGCGAAGGAGTAGCCCGTGTAAGAGCCTGTATTGGACTTAATGGCTGCGTTGATGCCGATCAATTCACCTCGGCTGTTGACCAATGCTCCGCCACTGTTACCAGGGTTAACTGCTGCATCTGTTTGAATGAAAGACTCAACCGCGCTGGCTCCATCCGGACCGTTTGCCAAAATATTAATGTCTCTGCCTTTCGCACTGACGATCCCTGCAGTCACAGTGCTTTCAAGGTTAAAAGGGTTGCCAACGGCAAGGACCCATTCGCCCACCTTGACTTGGTCCGAATTTCCGATGTCAATTTTAGGGAGGTCATCTGCATTGATCTTCAACAAAGCGAGATCGCTGGAAGGATCCATACCTATTACCTCAGCTTGAAAACTGCGATTGTCATTCGTGACTACCTCAACCGCTGAGGCACCATCAACTACGTGGTTGTTGGTAACGATGTAGCCGTCGTTAGACATGATCACGCCCGAACCTGCGCCTGCTCCCATACGCGGTTGCTTTTGCTGCATGCCATCACCAAAAAAGAAATGACGGATCGGGTCGAAGGTGTAATAGCCTCCATTGGTTTCGTAGGTCGTTTTAACGTGAACGACGGCATTGACCGTGCGCTCTGCCGCTGAGGTGAAATCTACCGTTTCCGAGGGTAATCCGTAAGACACTTGCTGTACACTTCCATGCTGTTGGTCGATGTGTTCAGACCGTAAGAGCTCCACGGCTTCCAATCGCTCCAATCTTTGGTTTTGATAAAAGAGAAAGGCGCCTATTGAAAGTGCGCCTCCTACGATCGCTGCCAAAAAATATCCTGCTGTCTTGTTCATGTCCTTTGATTTTAAATTCAAATTAGTTCCTCGAAATAACTATCAAACGCATAGTATCGTTGTGTCGGAGCTGTTAATTATTTCTAAGCAGTTCTGCGATTAAAACGAGAACGCGGCTGTGTGAGCAGAAGTTCGGAATATTGCAGGGTGATCGAATTCCATAAATATCACGGAGCGGGCAACGATTTCATCTTAATCGATGACCGCGAAAGAACGTTTCCAGCCGAATCTTTTGACTTGGTGGCACGGATGTGCGACCGACATTTTGGGATTGGCGCCGACGGTTTGATGCTCTTGCGCAATGCGCAAGGGGCGGATTTTGAGATGATTTACTACAACAGCGATGGGCAGTTCAGTTCGATGTGCGGAAATGGAGGAAGATGCATCACGCGGTTTGCTGCTGAGCTTGGCATCATCGAAAACAAAGCACTGTTCACAGCTGTAGATGGTCCCCACCATGCCACGGTAAATGCAGATGGCAGTATTTCGCTTGAGATGATCGACGTGCTTACCGTTGAAGCATTGGATGATGGTGCGCTTTTGCTGGACACGGGATCACCGCACTATGTAGTACTGACCGAAAGGCTAGATGATAGGGACATGCAAACCGAGGGGCGTAGCATCCGCAACAACGAACGCTTCAAGGCTGAGGGCGTCAATGTGAATTTGGTAGAGTGGAAGGATGACTGCTTGTACATCCGCACTTACGAGCGTGGAGTGGAAGACGAAACGCTTGCCTGTGGCACTGGTGTTACAGCAGCGGCCATCGCTGCTCAGTTCTGGGGTCTCACTGAATCTCCCGTTAAGGTGAAAGCGGTGGGTGGTGACCTGTCCGTAACTTTCAACGTAGAAACCACAGGATATTCAAGCATCTGGAAAACCGGCCCGACAGCTTTCGTTTTTAAAGGAACTTTTCAACCATGAACTTGATTGGTGATCATATTTCCTTGCGTTTGCCAACGATTGAGGATGTCCACATCATCCATCGTTGGGAGAATGACCCTGAACACTGGTTGGTGAGTAATACCATCGCCCCGTACACAAAAGAGCAGATCCTTCACTTTATTGAACATGACAATGACTTGTATGCAGATCAACAGATGCGTATGATGATTGAAAGTAAGGAAGGAGCAGTAGTTGGTTGCATTGACCTCTTTGATTTCGACCCTAAGAATCACAGGGTTGGATTGGGGATATTAATCGATGATGCATTTCGCGGAAAAGGGCTTGGAAACGAAGCCATTGCATTGACTGTACGGTACTGCTTCGATGAACTCGAAATGCACTCTATTTATGCAGATGTGCTGGAGAACAATGCTTCGAGTCAGCGACTTTTTGAAGCCAATGGTTTTGTGAAAGCTGGTCACAAGAAGGACTGGCTGTGGAATGGAAGCGAATTTATGGATCAATATTTCTATCAGCGGATTAAAGAACAATGAACCTGAAACGATTCATCTTTACCATTCTAGCCTTGATCGTTCTGTTTGGAGGTTACCTAGCTTGGGATTACTACCAGCGCCTCTTTGCCCCCAACGTTTTCCTCGAAGAATCGCAGGTTGAATTCTTCGTGCACTCTGATTGGACCTTTGCGGATGTGCGTTCTGCCTTGAAAGTTCAAAGGGTAGTGGATGATGTGAGCTCCTTTGAATGGGTAGCTGGACGAAAGCAATACCCGTCGCTCGTAAAACCGGGTCGCTATGTCATTTTCGACGGCATGAATAACAATCAGTTGGTCAACCTGCTGCGCAGTGGAGCGCAGGAACCGGTCAAATTGATTTTACGCTCGGTTCGAACCAAGACTGAGCTGGCATCGAACGTAACCCAATACATTGAAGCAGATAGTGCGGAAGTGCTTCACTTGCTGAACGACCCTGCTTTTTGTGCGCAGTACGGGTTCAATACCACTACCGTCATTACCCTGTTCCTGCCGAATACCTATGAATTTTATTGGAGCACGTCGGCTGAAGAGTTTGTCGTTCGTATGGCGCGGGAGTACAAGCGTTTTTGGACCGACGAACGCATTGCGAAGGCGAGAAAATTGGGGCTATCACAGTCAGAGGTAAGTACGTTGGCTTCTATTGTGCAAGCCGAGCAAGGCGCGCATCCAGATGAACGGCCCATTGTAGCGGGACTCTACCTGAACCGAATCCGAAAAGGAATGCGATTAGAGTCCGATCCGACCTTGATCCACGCACTCGGTGATTTCACCATCAAGCGCGTTCTCAACGTGCACAAGCAAATTGATTCGCCTTACAATACGTATAAGAATGCGGGATTGCCGCCGGGGCCAATCTTGTTGCCTGAGATCAGTTCGATCGATGCAGTCTTGGATCCAAAGGAGAACAGCTACCTCTTCATGTGCGCCAAGGAAGATTTCTCGGGCTACCACAATTTTTCGACCAGCTATCGAGATCACATCAACAATGCGAAGAGGTATCAACGAGAGCTGAATAAGCGAAGGATCTATAAATAGGGATTACCAGCCGCGCTTGATGCGCTGTTCTTTTTTCCGTAAGCTTTTGTGTGCTGTAACGGTACGCTTGTGATTGCTGCGAGCACTTCTTCTGTGCATGTCGCACTTGATCACCCCGCAGCATTTGTTCTTGGCACGCTGAGAACTGCTTCCATCCAATACCATGCAGCTGCTGAACAGCATCGTGAATACAAAGAGCGTGGTAAGAAGTAATGTGCCTGATTGCCTCATATACACACAAAGCTAAGGATGTTTTGGCTTGGTTTTAAACCGGCTGCCTTCCAAGCTCGTGGAGGTTTTTGAAAAGAATGGCCGCGTCAGACAGCGCATTGTGTCCTTTGATGTAACTGACATTTCCTGATATGCACTGCTCAAAAGCGCTGGTTGGGAGGATCACGTTCATGAGGTCATAGGTGACTCCCGTCTTCAGTTCTGGCAATGCGGAGTGCTTTCCCCTTGGGTCGTATCCGGTCCAACTTCGCTGGCCGATGAATACGTACCAAAGGTTTTTGTACAAGCCGCCACGATCATCTACAATGAGCACAATCAAGGGCGAGAGAAGGCCGATGACTGCGGCAGCAAACAAGTCAAACGTTCGCTTTACCCGCAAGATAGAACGAACATTGACGGCTTCAAGTTCTCCTCTGGCAACATTGTCGTCCGCTCCAATGGCCTCCTGACTTCCCACCAAGAAGATCGGATCGCCGACTCCCATCCGATAACGGACTCCAGTATCTGCGCTTGCTTCCATCCATGCAATCATGTCCAAGTCTCGAAGCGCCCGCGTATCAAACACCAATTCTGTCAAGCGGAAATCTTCGATGATCGTTTTTAGGTTTGCTGCACTTCCGACGTATCCGACTGCGAAGTGCTCTTTTTGCTCCACGTCGATTCCGCAAACCAATTCCGTGTCTAGTCGATGTTTTTCCAGAAAGCTTTTGATTTCTTGCAAAGACGAAGCATTTCCAACAACGCCGTACCTGCCAGCTTCTCCTCGGTCGATTGGAAACATATCCTTTCGAATGAAGTGCAGTGTATACCTCCATAACACCCCAGCGGCAAGAGCTCCAGCGCTACCCATGAGCAATACGGCCCTGGAAAATCGATAGATTTCAGGTAAGAGAGAATAGAACCCGAGAAGCAAGAGGAAGGCGAAAATCCACCCGCGTATCAATCGAGGAAGCCGAAAGCGATCGTCGTAGGTTCCTGCGTACAAGAGAACAATGAGCGTTAGCGCGGTATACCCGAACAGCGCAGATTGGATAAACGGTAGGTCGAATTGCTTGTCCGCTGCCACACCATACCACTGGGTGGCGATGTGGAAAATGCCATAGATCAAGGCTCCATCGATGGCCATTTGCCACAATCCGCCGAAGAGTCGACGGGTAATGGCCAAGCCCGCTCGGAAGTAGATGGCCGACTCAATCAGAAATCCAAAGAGGGATGCCTGACCTTTGTCAAAGTGCTTCTTGGCGAAAATGACCATGGCGCGGTAGAACACGAACACGTAGTTGACCGATCCTTTTTTGGTGCTTTCACCTTTGTAATGAATGATGCGGGCTTCCGGGAAGTAATAGTTCTTGTAACCAGCCTTGATCAAACGATAGGATAGGTCAATATCCTCACCATACATAAAGAAGGTCTCATCCAGCAATCCTGCTTTGTCGAGCGCTTCGCGGCGCATCATCATGTAGGCGCCGCTCAGTATGTCCACCGAATGTGTCTCTTCCTCATCGAGGTAGCCGAGGTGGTATTTTCCAAAGCGATCGCTCTTCGGTAGGAGAGAGGAGAGTCCGAAAATTTTGTAAAAGGCTGCCTTTGGGGTGGGCAGTCCACGTTTGCTCTCTGGAAGAAATTGGCCGCTGCCGTCGATCATGTGTACACCCAGGCCACCGGCATCGGGGTGCGCATCCATGAACTGGATCGATTTGGCGAAAGCATCTTCGGCAACCACAGTATCGGGATTGAGCAACAATACGTATTCACCCTTGGATGCCTGGATTCCGACGTTGTTGGCCTTTGAAAAACCCAAGTTCTGATCGAGGTAGATGTATTGCACCTCGGGAAATACATCCCCCATCATCTGGGCTGAATCATCGGAGGACGCGTTGTCAACCACGATCAATTCGGCATCCAGGCCATGAAGGGCTTCCAATGCAGAGCTCACGGCCTGCTCTAGGAAGTACCGGACATTGAAGTTGACTATGATGACGCTGAGTTTCACGCTCAGGAGCTTCGCATCGAATTTTCGTAGGGGAGACGACCTTGGATCGACCTTCCCAAGGTGAGTTCATCCGTATACTGGAGTTCATTTCCGATAGCAACGCCACGGGCAAGGGAAGTGATCGTGATTGAATGGTCGTGCAATCGTTTGAAGAGGTAAAAGCTGGTGGTGTCTCCTTCCATGGTGGCGGGCAGCGCAAAGATGACCTCCTTGCATGCTGCATCTGAGGTGCGACCGAGCAAGCTTTCGATGTGCAGGTCTGAAGGTCCAATGCCGTCGAGGGGGGAAATCACGCCTCCTAGAACATGGTACACCCCATAATATTGTCCGGTAGACTCAACGGCAAGCAGGTCGCGTAGGTCTTCCACTACGCAGATCGTCGATTTGTCGCGCTTTGGGTGTGCACAGATTTGGCATACTTCTTCATCCGAAACGTTGTGGCAGATGGAGCAAAAGCCCAACTCGTCCACCAATTGTGTAATCGAGGCTCCAAAGCGTTTTGCTTCTTCTTGATTCATTTTCAGCAATTCAAGCGTGTAGCGCAATGCGGTGCGTCTACCAACACCTGGCAAGCTTTCAAAATAGGAGACAGTTTTCTCCAACAGTTTGGATGGGAGTTCCATGGC
>Ga0055584_100004860_pt1 | contig 13164 bp, 10 predicted proteins | sample OSDHelmetaG_FD_58716 | JGI IMG/M metagenome (GOLD analysis project Ga0055584, IMG submission 58716) | Pelagic marine sediment microbial communities from the LTER site Helgoland, North Sea, for post-phytoplankton bloom and carbon turnover... | ecosystem: Environmental > Aquatic > Marine >... | reverse complement strand
ATTCAATCAAAAAGTTATATCGTGCTATTGCCTCGAAAAGACTTCCCTTAATAGGAAAGGCATTTATCATGGATCATGCGATCTTGGGGGTATTGTTTCGTTTTCCTGTTTACTATTTCACTATATTTGCGTTTATCTCTATTTTATTTCAAGGACATCATTTAAATGTATTAGATTGGTTCTTTATAACAGCAACTATTCTATTCGTTGCTGTGAATGTAAGGTGGTTGCTTTTCATAGGTGAAGCAGAGCGTTATCTCAATTATTTTGTGCCCTTTATCTTAGTTGAGTTTTTAATGCATGCTTCCGAGATACTACTTAGTGTTGGTCTAGTGCTGACCATTATATTTTCATTATTTTTTATTATAGGTGAACACTTTGTCTTTAAACCTTATATGAAAAAATTTGGGGGGAGTGCAGAGGCATGTTTTGCTATTCTTAAAAAGCACCCTCAGCAGCTAAACGTTGCAACCATTCCATATTATACCTTGGGTGGTTGGCGGATTTTGGCAGAAACAGAACATAACTGGTTATACAATGCAGGCTTTTGGACTAATAAAGCTGATCAAGATGAGCTGGACAGTTTAATGGTCAAGTATCCGGTTCTTGATTTGCAGAAAGTAGACCAATTGATTGAACGCTATCAACTAGATTTGATTTTTATCCGTCCAAATATGTTGCCACATGGTTTAGCATGTTTAGATAAATTTTTAGGAAAGGATCTGCAGTTAGCATATTATCAGGATACTTATATTTTAGGGCGGCCTGCATTATTAAAGCTTTTTGTCGATAAAGCGGGTTCATGAGTTCGTTTTGTCTAGTTCAGCAATGGAAGAGCCGACTGACTCGCATCATGGCATATGGTTTTGGTTCCAGTATTCGCTATATTGTGGGGTTTATCTTAACAGCATGTTACTCGCGGCTGTTTAGTCAGCATCTTTTTGGCTTATATTCTTTATATTATACCATCAGTATGATGGTTATTATGGTTGCAGAGGTGCAGCTCAATTCAGCTATTTTACGAGAGTATCATGAATCTCCAGCAGAAAAGAGGTCATTACTTCTCAATACAATTTGGCATTTTTATTTTTTGATTCAATGTTTTGCCGTGATTGTCTTTATATGTTTGGCTTTGTACCAGTTACAAGTTGCTTTGCTTTTATTACCCATTGTCTTGTGTATGGCGCCATATCAAATTTTTGACACGATAGACACTGTGGCGAGGTTAAACTTTAGGCATCGTTTGTATCTGTTAATGAATCTTGCCGAGGGGGCTCTTATAGTACTGTTTGCATTTATACTAATTTATATATTAAAGCTAGGTGTTGCAGCAGCATTATTTGCATTTTTTGCCCCACGGGTTTTATTGGTTTCAACATTTTTTATTTTACGATACCCCTATAGATTTTCTTGGCTTCTAATGGATTATCAGCTTTTAAGGAAGCTGATCGTTTATTCTGCTCCTATCTTGCTTTCCGTTATGTCTGGATGGCTATTTAGCTATATTGCTCGTTTTTTTATAGCGGCTAAATATGGGCTTGCCAGCTTGGCAGTTTATGCCATTATTTTCCAGGTCGCCTATACGCTTAACTTTATTCTGCAAGTTATACGAACCATCTGGACGCCGCTTGTCATGCATAAAATTGCCCATGAGTTGTCATGTCACGTGTCTTCTTTTGTATCGCGGTCTATGTTGTTATATGCATATGGTGGTCTCATTATATTGTTCGTATTAATTGCTATCTCTAAGTATATATTGATGTTGATTGCCCCGAGTCAGTATTGGTATGCAGCGGGGCTTTTGAAATATGCGTTTTTGATGGTGTATTTGCAAGGCTTTAACTTATATGTTTCTGTTGGCAATCTTTGGGCGCGTAAAACGGGTTACAATGCTGTGGGTGCTTTAATAGGTGGTGGGCTATTCAGCGCTGCACTATTTTTCTTGCCTAAACAACATACTTTATTATGGCCATTAATTGCTATTGATATTAGTATGCTTATTAACGTTTTAATCATCTGGTTTTTCTCACAAAAGCATCACAAGATCCAATATGCATATCGATATTTACTTCCTGTTGTGCTCTGCGTGCCAACCCTTATGGTAGTGATGTAATATGGTTTTTTTTTATGATGACGCTGGATTGAGTCTGCAATCTTGTTTGGTGGTTTTCTGATGATTGTAGGTTTAATGAGTGGTGTTATATTTTTCTTCTTTGCTGGCATTATTGCGCTCTGGTTCTACTCTTTGATATCCCCTCTCTATAGAATTCCAACTTGTGTCATCGGTTTATCTTTAATTGGGCATTATTTGGGTGCTTATGCGTATGGCAAATCACCACATGATTCATTGATGTTTTTTTATGATGCCTCACCTGTTTTTACTGGTTTTGGTACGGATTTTGTCCGTAATATTGCATGGATTATGCGTGCTTACATTGTTGGGGATTCTTATTTTTCAGCATTATTCTTATCAGGAGCGATTGCCTTTTTAGGGAGTGTTTTATGGTTTTGCTTATACGCTCAGGCAATGAAAATACTAAAATTAGATTACTGGAGATATTGGTTGCCAGCTTTAGTTATCATGTGTTGGCCATCATATTTGTACTTTACTACAGGTATTGGTAAAGATTCACTTTGTTTTACTTTGATTCCAGCAGTGCTTTTGGCATGGACGCATCTTTTTTATTTGCATCGTCATCGTTTTGTAATGTTCATGATTCTATTTGGGTCATTATTGCTTTTAACTATGATTAGGCCTTATTTGCTCATAGTATTTGGAGCTGCAGCATATTTTTCTACATGGAGAGGTATTCATCATTTAAGTATTTGGCGTGTACTTTCTTTTATTATTCTTGCGCCAGCTATGTTTTTTATTGTGCAGTGGGCTGCACAGCAAATGTTAACTAATTTAAATGTGGCGGATGTGACACAAGTGGCAAATGTCGCAACGATGCACCAAACTGTTCAGTCTAAAGGGACATTCTTCCCTATGCTGTCTTATAACCCAATGATTGTTTTACTTTCTTTGCCTTATAGTATGTTTATGAACTTGGTTATGCCATTATTCTTTTTAGCTCATAATATGACAGCTTATTTAGCATCGGTTCAAAATGCTGTATTGGTATTGATTATTTTATTTTGTATAAAGAATCGGGCTTGGTTTGTGGCATTAAGATGCCAGTATCATATATTGAAGTTCTATTTTTATTTTTTTCTGGCAGGGTTGGCTATTTTAGGTTTAACCAACACCAATCTTGGTGCTGCGGTAAGGCATAAAACTATGTATGTGCCCATTTTGTTAATTATTGCAATGTGCATATGGGTTGCGCGTAAACGTCGAGCTTAGGAGAGGACATCATTGTCTATACAAAACACCATTATCTTAGCAGCCAATCGAGGCTTTGCTTTATATGGTTCACGTTTGCTCTTGATTCGTCGATTAATCCAATCTGGCTACAAGGTCGTGATCGTAACCGCGGCAGATGAATATGCGGAACGACTCGTGCAAGAAGGGGCCCAGCTAGAACCCATCGTATTTAATCGGGGGGGATTGACAATATGGAATGATATCCGTGCGTTATTCACGATGATCCGAATTTATCGACGACATCAGCCTTGTTTGATTCATCATTTTCACGCTAAACCCATGATTCTGGGCAATATCGCAGCGGTATTATCACTCAGTCGCGCAAAGATTATTAATACCGTGACGGGCTTAGGTCATGCCTTTATTAAAGGTTCTATTGTCAAATGGCTGGCGATTTTTGGGTACCGCCTACTAAGCATGAAAAGCGACTTGGTGGTTTTTCAGAATCCCGATGATCGACAAACTTTCGTTGACCATAAGTGGGTGAGCCAAGATAAATCAAGAGTGATTATCAGTTCAGGAATTGATATTCAACGATTCACCATTACCAACATTCCCCAGCCTACAATCCGCGTGCTGATGATTGCACGGTTATTATGGCAAAAGGGGATCGGTGAATTTATGGAAGCGGCAAAGTTGCTTAAACAAGAAGGGATTGACGCCGTATTTGAGTTAATTGGAGAAGAAGATCCGGTACATCCAGATGCTGTTGAGGTGAAGTGGCTACAAGCGCCAAAGCAAAAACAGTATGTCAATTATTTAGGTTACATGAGTGACATAGAATCAGCTCTGGCAAAAACGGACATTTTTGTTTTGCCCTCTTATCGAGAAGGTGTGCCTAGGGTGATACTGGAAGCTTCTGCCTGTGAAATACCCGTGATAACTACTGATGTGCCCGGGTGTCGTAGTGCGATAAAATCAAATGAAACGGGTTTGTTGGTTCCGCTAAAAGACAGTCATGCGCTTGCGGACGCTATTCGTACATTAATCGAAGCACCTGAGTTGAGAAAAAAGATGGGTAAAGCGGGGCGTGAATTCATACAAGCCGAATTTGATATTCATACCATTACCCAACACTATTTGAATTTGTATATGGAATTAGGATGCACAGTGAGGGAAACACAAGACCATGAGACATGAGCAAAGCCCACATCCCATCGTCATTATTGGTGCTGGCCGTTCTGGCACGAATATGTTGCGTGATATTCTGACACAATTACCTGGTTTTGGGACCTGGCCTTGTGATGAGATTAACTATATTTGGCGTCATGGCAATGTGCATATCCAAACAGATGCTATTCCTGCTTCTGCAGCAACGGCTTCAGTCAAACGGTATATCCAGACGGCTTTTGCAAAAATAGCGAAGAATCAGCAAGTCTCCCATGTTGTGGAGAAAACCTGTGCCAATTCATTACGCGTGCCCTTTATTGACCAAGTGCTCCCAAATGCCAAATATCTCTATATCGTCCGGGATGGCCGGGACGTTGTTGCTTCCGCGGACAAACGGTGGGTGGCTGAATTAGATCTCAAGTATATTTTGCGCAAAGCGCGTTATGTTCCGTTATTGGATTTGCCTTATTATGCTGTTCGTTACCTATGGAGTCGTGTTTATCGTGTGTTTTCCAAGGAAAAACGTCTGGCATTCTGGGGGCCACGTTTTGAGGGTATGGAAGCAATACTTAAGTCAGGTCAATACAGCTTGCCTGAGATCTGTGCATTGCAGTGGCAACACTGTGTGAGGGCATCAGACCAAGCGTTTGAGGCCTTATCTGCGAGCCGTGTGCACTATGTGCGTTATGAAGATTTTGTTCAGCATCCAATTGCAGAATTGCAAAAAATATGTGCTTTTCTCAATGTTCCTTTAGATCAAGGCACTGCTGAAAAGATAACATCGCGCGTATCTAGTGGTAGCATGGGCAAGTGGCGTCAGGAACTACAAGGAGATGTATTGTGCAAAGTGAACCAGATTGTCTCTGCAACGCTCAAGAAACATGGCTATGACTAAAGATCACCCCATCACTCTCGGGTGCCGTGATCGCATCCTCAAGCGGACCTTCGATATTGTATTTTCTGCACTTGGGCTGCTGGTGAGTTCGCCTATTATGCTGGCCGCATTTATCATTGCATCACTAGAAACCAAGAGTAATGGTTTTTTTGTCCAGAAGCGTATTGGTCGGCATGGTAGAGGCTTCCAACTCGTTAAAATTAAATCCATGAAACGGGTTGATGGCGTAGATTCAACGGTTACTACCCGAAATGACGTGCGTATTACCAAAAGTGGGGCATTCTTCAGACGCACCAAAATAGATGAATTACCCCAGTTGTGGAATGTGCTAAAAGGTGACATGAGCTTTGTTGGTCCACGTCCTGATGTGCCAGGTTATGCGGATAAACTCCAGGGGGCAGATAGGGCAGTGTTAACTTTAAGGCCAGGCATAACGGGTCCAGCTTCACTAAAATATAAAGATGAAGAAGCATTGCTCGCTGCACAAGCACAACCAGAGCAGTATAATGACGAAGTGATTTGGCCTGATAAAGTGTTAATCAATGTAGATTATATTCGCCATTATTCTTTTGTTCAAGATTTGACCTATATTATGAAAACGTTTCGAGGGTAGTAATCAATATGAGTAATTTAACAGGTATATGGCCCTATTTTGCAGAAGACGAAATCCAAGCGGTCACCGAGGTTTTGCAGTCTGGCAAGGTAAATCAATGGACCGGGCCTCACGTTAAAGCCTTTGAGCAGGAATTTGCGCAATATATTGGTGTTGACCATGCCATTGCCATGGCCAATGGCACCGTAACCTTGGAAACTGCATTGCGCGCCTGTGGTGTCGGTGTAGGCAATGAAGTCATTGTCTCGCCGCGGACCTTTTTAGCGACAGCAAGTAGTGTGGTGATGTGTGGTGCCACACCGATTTTTGCGGATGTGGATTTGCAGTCACAAAACATCACGGCACAGACCATTGCTGCAAAGATCACGCCGCGGACTAAAGCGATTATTCCCGTGCATTTGGCAGGCTGGCCATGTGAGATGGATGAGATTATGTCGCTTGCAGAGGCAAACAATCTCTATGTCATTGAAGATTGTGCGCAAGCGCATGGTGCGGAATATAAAGGCAAGAAAGTCGGTGCTTGGGGGCATGTGGGGTCGTTCTCATTTTGCCAAGATAAAATTATGACCACAGGCGGTGAAGGTGGCATGGTGGTCACCAACGATGACACGTTATGGAAAAAAATGTGGTCGTGGAAAGACCATGGTAAAGATTACGACACCGTATTTCATACAGAACACCCGCCAGGGTTTCGTTGGTTGCATGGAGATTTTGGTACCAACTTGCGCATGTCGGCAATGCAGGCTGCCATTGGTTCTCAGCAGTTAACCAAACTGGATCACTGGGTTGCTATGCGTCGACACTATGCAGAAAGGTTGAAGCAAGCATTCGCCGAATTTTCCTGTATTTTTGTGCCTATGCCTGGTCCTGAAAGTGTTCATGCTTTCTATAAATTTTACTGTTTTGTAAAACCTGAATTATTAGCTCGAGACTGGAATCGTGATCGCATCATGCAAGAAATCACGCAGCAAGGTATTCCGTGTTTTAGTGGCAGTTGTTCAGAAATTTATTTAGAGAAGTGTTTTGAAACACAGGGTTTGCAACCTGAGCAGCGGTTGTCTAATGCAAAACGCTTGGGTGAAACCAGCTTGATGTTTATGGTACACCCGACACTGTCCGAGCAAGATATCGATCAGACTATTGCCATCATTCAAGACGTTCTGAGTCAGGCATGTTAAAACGCAATTCTGGCCGTGTGAGTTCGGCGCGATCAATTAAAACATGGTTTGTACTCGCTTACGATTGCTTTGCCATTATCGTTGCCTGGGTGCTGGCTTATATCGTGCGCTTCAACTTTTCCTTTGATCAGGCAACATTGTTCGAAAAAGGCATGACCTACCTGCCTTTAGTATTAGTGGTGCAGGTGTTTTTATATTGGTATTTCAAAGCACATCGTTCTATTTGGAAGTTTGCCTCACTATTAGATCTAATTAAATTAGTAAAAGCGGCATTGGTTGGTACTGTCGCCTTGGCTTTTATCTTGTTTATTACCGTTGGCCAACCGATGCCACGCAGTATTTTTGTGATTTACCCGCTATTGCTTTTGGCTTTTTGGTCCGCGGGCCGTTTTGCGGTGCGCTATCGTGCAGAGGTAAAAGCGCGTCGTAAAAACCTAACACGAGTGTTAATTGTCGGGGCAGGCCATGCAGGTGAAATGTTTGTGCGCGATATTTTGCGAGCACAACCCAGAAAGTATGAGCCAGTTGCTTTTCTCGATGACAATAAAGCGTTGCATGGCAAGGAGCTCCACGGTGTGCGCGTGCTGGGTGCGACTGATGATGCCGCAACATTAATCGCCGATAAGCAAATTGAATTAATTGTCATTGCCATGCCTTCTGCCCCTAGTCGTGTAACTAAGCCATTACTCAATGCATTGCAAGACCTGGGTGTGCCGATTTCTATCGTGCCTTCTCTGGAGGAGATTGCTAGTGGTAATGCCCAAATTTCAGATTTGCGTGAAATTGCCATTGAAGATTTATTGGGTAGAGACCCAGTCACTTTAGATTGGGAGCCTGTTAAAAATGAAATCACAGGCCAAGTTGTTTTGGTAACAGGAGGGGGTGGATCCATTGGTTCGGAGTTATGCCGTCAAATTTGTCGATTTAATCCAAAAAAATTGATTGTGCTAGATCATGCAGAATTCAATTTGTATCAGATTGGTCGTGAACTGCTTCAGACTTTCCCTGAAGTTGACGTGCAATTGACCCTAGCGAGTGTCACTGATGAAAGCGTATTAACCTCTGTGTTTGCCAATCATCGTCCTGATCTGGTTTATCATGCAGCTGCTTATAAGCATGTTCCTATGTTGGAAGCGCAAGTTCAGCAAGCCATACAGAATAACCTCCTGGGCACCAAAACTGTGGCTGAAATCTCAGTGCGGTATGCGGTTAAAAAGTTTGTCATGGTGTCAACTGACAAAGCCGTTAACCCAACCAATGTCATGGGGGCGACAAAACGTGCTGCTGAGATTTTTTGTCAATCTTATGACAATCAGGTGGAGACCAATTTTGTCACAGTACGTTTTGGCAATGTACTCGGCTCAGCCGGGAGCGTGGTGCCCTTATTTAAGCAGCAAATCTTGGCAGGTGGGCCGGTTACTGTTACCCATCCGGATATGACGCGTTATTTTATGACCATCCCTGAAGCCAGTCAGCTAGTATTGCAAGCCGGTGCTTTGGGTGAAGGGGGCGAAATCTTTGTGCTCGACATGGGTGAGCCGGTGAAGATTGTTGATCTGGCTGAGAAAATAATTCGACTTTCTGGTAAGAAAATCGAGGAAGATATTCACATTGCTTTTACCGGTCTCAGGCCGGGAGAAAAAATGTTTGAAGAGCTGTTTTACCAAGGTGAGCCACTACAGCAAACTAAAGTTCAAAAAGTGATGGCAGCCAAGCATGAAGCAAATGCGCTTACTTCTGTTCTACAAAAGATAGAGGCATTGCACAAAACGTTTGACCAGCCTCAAGATGCACAGATTCATTGCCTTAAACAACTTGTGGTAACGTTTAAATAAGGTCGGTCGCAATACTTGCTCTATCCTACATTACGCCCCAGTTTATTTTCATTACTGTGGCCTTGCTAAAAATTCCGACGCAGGAGCGGTGCCGGGATCTGGGTATCGTTGATTAATTGAGGTTCTGCAGCAGCCTCTTTTAGAAAGTTACTTCTTATGGGGCCAATTGATTACAGTGATTGTTGTAATCAATTCTATTCATGATTTGCGAAAACGTGTCATTTCAGCGAACTAATCACTAGTTGCTCATCTTCAAGATAAAGCTGTTTTACCTTGCTGTCATCGGCTTGATAGGCTTCTTCAAATACCTTGTACTGACCAGCGATAGACACCAATTCGGCTTCTAAGCGATTACAGAAAATCCGCGCATTGGTATCGCCATTAATCCCCGCCAGTGCACGACCACGCAAGGTGCCATACACATGAATATTACCATCAGCGAGCAATTCTGAACCTGGGCTGACGGTGGAGATGACAATCAAGTCACCGCCTTGTGCATAGACCTGTTGGCCAGAGCGAATGGGCTGAGTAATTAATAATGAACTACGTGCCGCAAGCGTTGTGCCATGGGGTTTGACATGTAACCCCGACTCATCTTCTTCCTCTTTGCTAGGGGCATGCTTGGGCATTTGGTCGGCGTCTTGCATGACGGCAAATTCCGCTTGATGGATGCTGTCACCCAATGCATCCGTGGCGCCGCGGATACCCACGGGGATCAAATGGTTGTCACGTAAGATTTGCCGCAACTGGGCAAAATCAACAGGGGTTTCCTCTAGATTCAGCGGATTCAGGTCAACCACCACGGGTGCATATTGAAAAAATTGTGGCGCCAGTTTGACTTTGTCACCCAGTTCTTGCGCCAGTTTATCGAGGTTGTTATCCAGTAATTGTAAAACCGATAACGTGAACAAACTGCCTTTTAATTGAAAGCTGGGTGACATAGTGAATTCCTGTGGAAAAAGTGGCGACAGTTATAGCGTCAAACCGCTGGGTGAGCAATAGCGCAATGAAATTTGCCCCTTACCCTATAGGCGTTTTTGGTTATAATGCCTCCCTTTTTTGCACATTCCATAAGGAAGCAACAATGCTACAGTCCATGCGCGATAAAATGTCTGGTTGGATCACATGGTTTATTGTGATCGTCATTGTGCTGGTTTTTGCGTTGTTTGGATTGGGGTATTACTTTCAAGGCATGATGAATCAGCCTAACGAAGTGGCAAGTGTGAATGGCCAGAAGCTTTATGCACAGCAGGTACAGTTAGTGTACCGTAATTTGCGCAATCATATGGGCAATAAAGTCTTGGATAGCAAAGCGCAAGTAGCTTTGCACAAGCAGGCGATTAATACGTTGATCGAACAAACCCTCATGCAACAAAATGCGAAAGCTTTGGGCCTGGGTGTGTCGCAAGATCAATTGGATGCCTTGATTGTGCATTTGCCCGCGTTTCAGGTGAATGGTCAGTTCTCACAGCAGCGCTATAACACTATTTTGCAAAATATGGGCATGAACACTGACATGCTGCGTGCGCAGTTGAAAGCATCGATTTTGGAGAATCAATTAGAAGGCGGCGTCGCGCAAAGTGGGTTTGCATTGCCAGTAGAAATCCAACACTTTGCGGCATTGCTGGGTCAGACACGTGACGTGCAATATCTGCTGTTCCCTTTGTCAGAATACACACACCAAGTAAAGGTTTCAGCGGATGCGATAGAAAATCAATATCACAGCCATGCGCAGCACTATTACACCCAGCCTAAAGTCAAAATTTCCTATATCGAATTGTCTTTGTCTGAGTTAATGAAAACCAAGCATTTAACGCAAGCACAAGCAGAAGATCAGTATTATAAAATTGGCCAACAAATGGCGAATCAGACGTTTGAGAACCCCAATTCATTGACCTTTGCCGCTAAGCAATTGGGTCTGAAAGTTCATCAAACCGGTTGGGTAACTCAGCAAGGGACCAAGATAGGTATTACTTCTCATGCTGCGATTGTCAAAGCTGCCTTTAATGATGACGTGTTACATCAAGGCAATAACAGTGATGTGATTAACTTAGACAAAAGCCATGCGGTGGTGGTGCGTGTGGCGCAATATGAACCCGCTAAGTTGAAACCTTTGGATGCAGTGAAGCAGCAAATCATTGCCCAACTTACGGCGAAACAAGCTAAGCAGCTTGCCAACAAACAAGCGCAAAATTTACTGACTCAATTGCAAGGCGGCACTGCTATAGATCGCGTTGCCCATAAAATCGGGCATCGTGTGCATGCTGAAAAGCAGGTAAAGCGTGATAGTAAGGATTTGTCGGCTGACATCTTGCAACAAGTGTTTGCCTTGCCTGCACCGGTTGCCGGTAAAACGTCTTGTGGCACGCAATTTGATGTGACGAAACAAGAAATGGTAGTGTTCTGTGTTACCAATGTGGTGACAAAAGCCGATAAGATCAGCAAAGAGCAGGCCGCCAGTTACCAGGCCGTGTATACCAACATGTGGGCCGCAAGTTTGTATGCGCATTATGCCAAAGCATTGAAGCAGCAAGCCAAAATTAAGGTAGTCAAAACGTCAAACTAGGTTTTTGCGAATAAACCAAATTAACCCCAGGCCAATGAGCCCTACCCAAAAACTGGCAAAGAAAAATCCAGCCCAGCCAATATGTAAAACCGTCTCAGCGGCAGCGGGCCCAATATAAACTCGACCCACGGCGCTGATAGCCGTTAACAAAGCGAATTGTGTGGCGGTGAACTTGGGATGACACAGCGACATGATGAAGGCTAAGAAGGCAGTCGTGCCAAGGCCGCTGGTAAAAAACTCCACAGCAACTGCGCCATAAAATAACGGGTAATTGTGTCCGGCTAATGCTAGCCACATATACCCTAGGTTTGAGACAGCCTGCAAAATGCCGAACAAAACCAGCGCGCGCAGCAACGAGATGCGCAGCATAATCAATCCACCAATTAGGCCGCCTGCAATACTGGCAGCTAAGCCGACCATTTTATTGGCAACGCCGACATCCGTTAACGAAAAATGCATGCCGCGTAATAAGAAGGTTGTGTTCAATGATAAGGCGAAGGCATCGCCCAATTTGTAGAACACAATAATAGCCAACAAGATAATGGCAAACCGTGCGCCATGGCGGGTAAAGAATTCTTTAAATGGGTCGATGACAGCGTCTTTGAGTGAAACGGGTTGCACGTGTTTTTCATTGGGAGTGGCAGGGCACAATAGTGTGGTGATGAGTCCGACCAACATACATGCAGCCATGATCAGATAGGTCATGTGCCAGCCAAGGCTTTGGGCCATGATCAGGGCAAATGCACCAGAAACAATCGTCCCGATGCGCCAGCCGTTGGCCATAAGAGCGGCACCCATGCCCCGTTCTTCTTGTTGTAGTACATCTGTCTGGTATGCGTTGATTGCTGTGTCTTGAGAGGCAGAACAAAAAGCAATAAGTAAGGCGACCATCCCCATTAAGCCGGCGTGTTTTTGTGGGGTGAGCAATGCCATGGCAGCAATTGTCAGGATTAAGCACAGCTGCCAAATCAGCATCCAGCCACGCCGGCGTCCAAGGAAGGGCGGAATGAAGCGGTCCATTAAAGGTGCCCATAAAAATTTATAGACATAAGGTTGTCCGACTAAAGTCAATGCCCCAATGGCCATTAAGCTGATACCTGATTCAGTGAACCATGCGCTGAGTGTTGAGCCAGTTAATACCGCGGGCAAACCAGAGGAAAAACCTAAGAATAATACGGTCCAAATGCGGGGGCTTTGGATCTGTTGGAGAGCAGCTTTTGTTTCTTTCATGCCAAGGCGAATTTTATTGCTAGACAAACATTGTATCGGTAAAGCAGATCGATATAATCAGCGTACTTTCATTTTGGACACAAATAACATGAGCATGTTATTGGAAAACCGCGCACAACATGCGACGCATCCCGTGGCAAAAAAATGTTTTGAGCTCATGGTCAAAAAACAAAGCAATGTTGCCGTCTCTGCTGATGTTACCACCATGGCAGAGTTGTTGGCTTTGGCAGAAGCAGTAGGGCCGCATATTGTCATCTTAAAAACCCATATCGATATTGTGGAAGATTTCTCTAGAGAAGCGATTCAGCAGTTGCAGCATATTGCGCAAAAGCACGAATTTCTGATTTTTGAAGATCGTAAATTTGCTGAT
>Ga0055584_100004859_pt1 | contig 13167 bp, 12 predicted proteins | sample OSDHelmetaG_FD_58716 | JGI IMG/M metagenome (GOLD analysis project Ga0055584, IMG submission 58716) | Pelagic marine sediment microbial communities from the LTER site Helgoland, North Sea, for post-phytoplankton bloom and carbon turnover... | ecosystem: Environmental > Aquatic > Marine >... | reverse complement strand
GAACGCTATCCAGAAACTTGCCTGGAACGCGCTCAGAATTACCATAAATTCGCCAACGAATCCGGATGTGCCAGGTAGGCCAGCGTTCGCTAGAGCAAAGAGCATCATGAACGCAGCGAAAACCGGCATCGTATTCGCGACGCCGCCGTAATCAGCAATCTGCCGACTATGCAAACGGTCGTACATTATGCCAACGCACAAGAACATCGCACCAGAAATGAAGCCGTGCGAAATCATTTGCACCATGGCGCCCTGCACTCCCAGCAGCGCACCGTCCATCGCGTTCGCGCCACCCGACTCCATGATTGCGAATACAACGAAGAAGCCAAGTGTCACAAAACCCATATGCGACACGGATGAATAAGCAATGAGCTTCTTCATGTCAGGCTGCGCTAGCGCCACAAAGCCAACATAAACAATGCCAATCAATGACAACACAATCATCATGTCAGCGAGATAGAAACTTGCTTCTGGCGCCATCGGCAAGCTGAAGCGGATGAATCCGTAGCCGCCGAGTTTCAACATGACCGCCGCCAGAATCACTGAACCGCCAGTTGGCGCCTCCACGTGCGCATCCGGCAACCAAGTATGTACTGGCCACATCGGCACCTTCACGGCAAAGGCCAATAAGAACGCCAAGAAAATAAAGATTTGCGGCCCAAGTTCGGTTTTTACTTGATACAGCGCTTGAATATCGAACGTTCCGGCCTGCGTGTACAGGTAGATCAGAGCGATGAGCATAAACACCGATCCAAGGAACGTATATAGGAAAAACTTGACGGTCGCATAGACGCGCCGCGGCCCTCCCCAAATACCGATGATCAAGAACATCGGGATCAAAAGCGCTTCCCAAAACACATAAAACAGCATCGAATCGAGTGCTGCAAAAGCGCCGTTCATCAAACCAGCCTGAACCAAGAATGCCGCCATGTATTGATGTTGGCGATATTCAATAACCGTCCACCCAGCCAGTATTACAAGCACCGTGGTGAACGTAGTTAGCAAGATAAGCGGCATCGAGAAGCCGTCAACACCAAGGTGATAACGAATATCGAAGGCTTCGATCCACGCCACATTCTCGACAAACTGCATCTGCGCAGTGCCGAGTTCAAAACCGACATAGAGCGGTATTGAGGCGAGGAAGGTCAATATGGATATCAGAAGCGCAATACCGCGCCCCGCTGGCGCACTATTCGCTCCAGCCACCAGCACCCATAAGCCTCCGGCTACTGGTAACCAGACCAATAGACTCAGAAGTGGAAACTCAAACAGAAACATGCTGGCGCTCAACCTCCGTGGACGATCCAGCCGAGGAATAGCACCAGGCCGAAGATCATTGCAAAAGCGTAGTGGTACAGACGCCCAGTCTGTAACGTACGTACGATGGATGAAATATGCCCAACCAGACTAGCCGTACCGTTAACGAGTACGCCATCGATCAAGCCTGCATCGGCCTTGGTCCACATAAAGGCACCAAGGCGCCTAGCACCGCCAGCGAACACAATATCGTTAAATTTATCAAACCCGTACTTTTCCAGTAGTACGTTATGGACCACAGAAAACCTGCTCGCAATCAGTGCAGGAATATGCGGCGCCCGGATATACAAGACGTAAGCAGTAATGACGCCAGCCATCGCAAGTGCGAACGGCGCGGTTTGAAAGCCGTGCAAGGCAAAAGCCGTCGCGCTGCCAAAGTGATGTTGAAAATCAGCGAGGCTGTTGTGGCCATCAGCGACATAAATAGCGCTACCTAGCATGCCGTCAACGAGCATCGGCCCCGCGTACAGAGCGCCAATAATTAACGATGGAATTGCCAGCAGAACAAGCGGCGCAGTTACTACCAACGGCGGCTCGTGCAGATGTTCGCGGGTATGCTCATCCATGCGTGGCTTGCCATGGAAGACCAGGAATACCAAGCGGAAACTATAGAGCGCAGTAAAGAAGACTCCAGCTAACACGCAAACGTAAGCATATCCCGCGCCTGGGATAGTCGCATGTTTTACCGCTTCGATAATTGCGTCTTTCGAGAAAAATCCTGAGAACCCAGGGAAACCAATCAACGCCAGCGAGCCGATTAGACACGTGATCCACGTGATCGGCATATAGCGACGTAGGCCACCCATCTTGCGCATATCTTGCTCGTGGTGCATCGCGATAATGACTGACCCAGCACCAAGGAATAGTAGCGCCTTGAAGAACGCATGCGTGGCCAAGTGGAATATCGCAGCAGAATAAGCTGACGCACCCAAGGCAACCGTCATGTAGCCAAGCTGCGACAAGGTTGAATAGGCAACCACGCGCTTGATGTCATTTTGCACGATGCCTAACAAGCCCATGAAAAAGGCCGTTGTCGCGCCGATGATAAGTACAAAGCTGAGCGCTGTTTCGCTAAATTCAAACAGCGGCGACATCCGCGCAACCATGAAGATACCAGCGGTAACCATGGTTGCGGCGTGTATCAGCGCAGAGATTGGCGTTGGGCCTTCCATTGAATCGGGCAACCACACATGCAACGGCACCTGCGCCGATTTTCCCATCGCGCCGATGAATAGCAAGATACAAATGACCGTCATCAAATTCCATTCACTGTCGCCAACAATGGACACGGTCAAGTGCGCAACGTCCGGCGCGGCGGCAAAAACAGTTCCGTAATGCAGTGATCCGAAGTACATCAGCACCGCGGCAATGCCAAGCAAAAAGCCGAAGTCACCAACACGGTTGACCAAGAAGGCTTTCAAGTTCGCATAGACCGCAGTTGGTCGGGTGTACCAAAAGCCAATCAATAGATAAGACACCACGCCCACAGCTTCCCAACCGAAGAACAGTTGTAAGAAATTGTTGGACATCACCAGCATCAGCATGGCGAAGGTGAACAAGGCTATGTAACTAAAAAAGCGCTGGTATCCAGGGTCGTCGTGCATGTAACCGATGGTGTAGATGTGCACCATCAGCGACACGAAGGTGACAACCAACATCATCACCGCGCTGAGTCTGTCAATCAGGAAACCGACCTGCAGGTCCAGTCCGCCCACAGAACCCCAAGTATATAACGTGGCGTCATGCGGACCTTCACCATTGACAAAAATTCTGACAAAGATACCGAGAGATAAGAAACATGAAATACCGACGCCCGCAATCGTCACGCGATGGGCGTTGGCCGGCCCGATCTTTTTGCCAAAAAGCCCCGCGACGAGTGCTCCCAGCAGCGGGAACACTGCAATAGCCAACGCCTGATAGTGAATCGGATTTTCCACAGCTTCAGCCTTTCATGGCGTCGAGATCGGACACATTGATGGTGGCGCGGTTGCGGAACAGCACCACCAGAATCGCAAGCCCGATCGCGGCTTCGGCAGCCGCGACCGTCAAGATGAAGAATACGAACACTTGGCCTTCGAGCCCACCGAGATAATGTGAGAACGCAATGAAGTTCATATTCACCGAAAGCAACATGAGCTCGATAGACATCAACAAAATGATGACGTTTTTTCGATTCAGAAAAATGCCAGCGATGCTCAAACAGAACATCACCCCGGCGAGAACTAAATAATCAGATAGTGCGATCACCACCAGCCCCTTACCCGCGCCGCTCTGACGGCATTTTGACCAATCGCACCCGATCTTCGCGGCGCACCGCAACTTGATCGGACGGGTTCTGCGCTTTCGTCACGCGTCTGCGCATTGTCAGCGCTATCGCCGCGATGATTGCGACTAGCAACACAACAGCAGCGATCTCGAATGGATAGACGTACTTGGTATACAACACCAGCCCGAGCGCCTCGGTGTTGCTATAGTCGGCCGCGTGGCGTTCCGGAATTGCCACATGTTCCGGCCCCAAAGTATCCGGGCCGACGACCATTGCTATTTGAATCGCGAGAATCAATGCCACCAATATCCCGAATGGCAGATATCGCGCAAAACCTTCACGCAGTGGCGCAAGGTTGATATCCAGCATCATAACCACGAATAGGAACAGCACCATCACTGCGCCCACATAAACAAGCACTAGCGTAATGGCTAAAAACTCTGCTTCCAGTAACAGCCATAAGCCCGAGCAGGTGAAGAATGCCAGGACCAAGAACAGCGCCGCGTGCACAGGGTTACGCGCGGTGATCACCATCAGTCCAGCAAAAACCAGAACGACGGCAAAGAAATAAAAAATACTGAGTTCTACCATGATGTGCTCTGTACGAACTGCGCAAGCAGTTGCGTCGTTATCATCCTAGTGCTGACGTGTCCGAAGGTATGACACGTTGTATACGCAAACTTATCGGTATGGTGCATCAGCGCCCCGATCACGCGCCAATTCTGCTTCCATTCGATCGCCAACCGCCAACAGTTTTTCTTTAGTCATCAACAAATCACCGCGCTGCTCGCCGTGATACTCAAAAATTCGCGTCTCGACAATTGAATCAACCGGACACGATTCTTCGCAAAATCCGCAGAAGATACATTTGGTCAAATCGATGTCGTAGCGCGTGGTTCTGCGCTGACCATCTTCGCGTGGCTCGGACTCAATGGTTATAGCGAGTGCCGGACACACTGCTTCGCATAGCTTGCAAGCAATGCAACGCTCCTCACCATTGGGATAGCGGCGCAGCGCGTGAAGACCGCGAAAACGCGGCGACTGCGGCGCCTTTTCTTCTGGATATTGGACTGTGAATTTGCGCTTGAACAGGTATTTACCAGTCAGACGCAAGCCTTTAACCAGTTCAACCAGCAGAAAACTCTTAAAGTAATGACCAATCGGTTTCACTACGGCGCTCCTAGTTGAACCACGGTGGCAAACCCACCCTGATCGCAAGACCAACAACTACGATCCACACGATCGTCACTGGAATAAAAACTTTCCAGCCAAGCCGCATGATCTGATCGTAGCGATAGCGTGGAAATGTGGCTCGAAACCAAAGGAATAGAAACAAGAACCCCGAGATCTTCAGAATAAACCAATGAATCCCTGGCCCCAGCAGCGTATCGATAACCGCGCTACCACTACCGCTCTCAAGCGCAGTGCCCTGCAACGGAGATAACCAGCCACCCGCAAACATTACCGTGGCCAGCACCGAGATCAAGATCATGTTCGCGTATTCAGCCAAGAAGAATACAGCGAAGGCCATACCAGAGTATTCGACGTGGAAACCAGCGACAATTTCCGACTCGCCTTCGGCAACGTCAAATGGCGCTCTGTTGGTCTCAGCGACACCCGAAATAAAGTACACCACGAACAGCGGCAACAATGGTAACCAATACCAAGTGAATATGTTGCCCGTTTGTGCACGCACAATGTCGCCGAGATTGAGACTTCCCGCAGCCATCAATACGCCAACCAAGGCGAAACCCATGGCTATCTCGTAGGCTACGATTTGCGCAGCAGATCGCATCGCCCCGAGCAGCGCATATTTGGAGTTCGACGCCCACCCAGCGATGATCACCCCGTAAACACCGACGGACGTCATCGCCAACACGTACAGCAGTCCCGCATTGATATCCGCCAACACTAAGCCGTCATCGAATGGCACCACCGCCCATGCCGCAAGCGCGGAAGACAACGCGATAATGGGCGCCATTAGAAATAAGATTTTGTTGGCGCCCGCAGGAATGATGATTTCCTTCAGCATCAACTTAAGGCCGTCAGCTATCGGCTGAAACAGGCCGCGCGGTCCTACTCGGTTTGGACCGATACGCGCTTGAATATAGCCAATGACCTTACGTTCAGCCAGCGTCAAGTAAGCTACTGACAGCATGATCGGCACGACAATGATGATGATTTTCGCCACTGTTAAGCCAACGATAAGGATGCCATCCAACATACCTTAGGCCTCCATCGCGGCTGCAACCGCTTCGATCGAAATGGGCCCCATCGCGCCGCCCAATGCAGCCGTGCCAGGCAAAGCTGTGGGTACACAAACGCAACCATCCGCTACAGAATCGTCAAGTTCCAATTCCAGCTCGACACTGCCATTGCCTTGTAGCACACGTACCAACGCGCTTTGATGCACTCCGGCGCGGCGCGCTTCAGCAGTGTTCATACGCGCTTTCGCGACCGCAGCCAACGGCGTCTGTTGTAACGACATCGCGCGTCGCACCAGGGCGTCAGTCGAATAGACCGGTGTTTCTGCGCAGCGCCATAGCGACGCTGACGCATCCACGTCAGCGCTCGGTTCGGCGCTACTTGCTTTGAGCCCGGAAACGCTGGCATCAGCAACGGCGGCCCGCAGTTCCTGCGTAACCGAATCGATACGCATGTAATCGAAACCGGATATATCCAGGGAATTCGCCAACACGCGTAGGATTTTCCAGGCCGGGCGAGCTTGTTCCGGCGCCGCCAGCGCGGCACCGGATGACTGCCAACGCCCTTCGGCATTGATGAACGTGCCGTCGGTCTCAGCAAACAGACCAATGGGCAATAAGGCGTCGGCGTTGTCGCGCATGTTTTGCGAGTCGAACGCGCACAAACTAATCACTGTCTCAGCGGCGTTAACCGCCGCTAACGCACCTGGATGCGCGCAATCAAGTTCCGGCTCAATGCCATGCAATATGTAGGTTTTAAGCGGTGTATCAAACATTTGCGCAGCGCTGAGGCCAACGACGCAGTTGCTGCCACCAGGCCCCATATGCGGCACCATGCCAGCGAGTGCCGCGCCGGTCGAATTGGCACCCAGCGGTAACGCACCGGCATGTACATTAGTCAGCTCAGCGATCCGCGCGACCCAATAGCGCAACGCTGCTGCTTGCGGATGCGCAAGCGCTTGCCCGCCGAGCGTCACCAAACCCTTGTCCGCATCCCGAAGGGCGCTCGCGATTGCCTGGTGAACTTCACCCACCTCAGCCTCAACAGAGGTATCGCCTGCTGCTTTAGCGATCGCGCGTAGCGTAGCAAGCCACTCGGCAGGAGAAACAATAGCTTCGGCCGTGACGTCAAAGTTCTGCGCGTAGGCCTCGGCATTCACATAGAACGTTTGGCTACCCGCCAGCGAAGCTTTACGCAGTCGATGATTAAGCAATGGCGCTTCCAAGCGGCTGTTGCATCCCACCAATAAGACTGCATTCACGCCCTCGATCTCTGCCAAAGGCATCCCAAGACCGATTGTAAGCCGCGTGTCTTGATCACTGAGGTCACCATCACGCAGGCGATGGTCAACATTGCTAGAACCAAGCCCGCGGGCAAGTTTCTGCAATAGATAATGCTCTTCTGCGGTCGCACTCGGGGAGGCCAGCACGCCGAGTTGTTGTGCTCCGTGGTTGTCAATTGCAGCGCGCAGGCGCGCGGTCACAAACGCGAGCGCATCTTCCCAATCTACATCGCGCCACTCGCCGTCGACCTTGATCGCTGGCTGTTTTAGGCGATCCGCGGCGTAGAGCCCTTCGTAGCTGAAGCGATCCCGATCTGAGATCCATGCTTCATTGATGTCGTCATTACGACGCGGCACTACACGCATAACTTTGCGCTGGGCAATGTGCACAAACACGTTGGAGCCAATTGCATCGTGCGGCGCAATCGCCTCGCGACTTTGCATCTCCCAGGCACGTGCACGAAAGCGAAACGGTTTTGATGTCAACGCGCCGACCGGGCAAACGTCGATGACATTGCCCGACAGTTCCGAGGCAATGCTCTTCTCGATGTAGGTTCCGATTTCCAAGCGTTCCCCACGACCAGTTGAGCCTAACTCGGGCATACCGCCAATCTCGTCCCCGAACCGAACGCAACGCGTGCAATGAATGCAGCGCGTCATATCGGTGGCGATCAGAGGCCCAACGTTCTTGTCTTTAACGGCACGTTTGCGCTCAGAGAACCGCGAAATACCTTCGCCGTAACCGACCGCTAGATCTTGTAGTTCACACTCCCCGCCCTGATCGCAGATCGGGCAGTCAAGCGGATGGTTAATCAGCAAGAACTCCATCACGGAACGCTGCGCTTGACGCGCATAGTCTGAGGCCGTCGAGATCTTCATCCCATCCATCACCGGCGTTGCACACGCGGGCAGAGGCTTAGGCGCCCGCTCCACTTGTACCAAACACATGCGACAGTTCGCTGCCACCGACAGCTTTTCGTGATAGCAAAAACGTGGGATAGACACGCCTTCCCGATCAGCCACCTGGATGATCATTTCGCCGCGCCTTGCAGGCACGTTGCGTCCGTCAATTTCTATTTCAAAATCAGCGTCAGTCATGACGTTTGTCGGATTCCGTTGCGATGTTATTCAGCAGCCTCGGCCGCCAACCCTTGGGATTCAACTACCGAGCGACCACCATGCTCGATCATATAAGCGAATTCATGATGGTATTGCTTCAAGAAGCTCTGTACGGGCCAAGCCGCGGCGTCGCCCAACGCGCAGATTGTTCGCCCTTCAATGTTGTCAGCAACCCTCTTGATGGTCTGTAAATCCTCCATCCGTCCCTGCCCGTCAATAATTCGCGTCAGCATCCGATGCAGCCAACCCGTGCCTTCTCGACAAGGAGTGCATTGTCCACAGCTTTCGGCGTAATAGAAACGCGATATTCGGCGCAGCATCCGCACCATGCATGTGGTCTCATCCATAACCACCACAGCACCTGATCCTAGTAAGGAGCCCGCTTTTTGGATGCCATCGTAATCCATGGTCGCAGCCATCATGGCGTCGGCTTTAACCACCGGCACTGACGATCCACCGGGAATAACCGCCTTCAGCGCACGTCCCTTCCACATGCCACCCGCCATCGACAACAGCTCCGCGAACGGCAAACCAAGTTTCACCTCAAAATTGCCCGGTTTTTCGACATGACCAGAGACCGAGAACAACTTCATGCCGCCGCTGTTCTCAACGCCTAGGCCTTTGAACCATTCTGCTCCATTTCGCATAATTGCGGGGGCTGAAGCCAATGTTTCAGTGTTATTGACCGTCGTTGGTTTACCGTACAGTCCAAATTGTGCTGGGAATGGCGGTTTGAATCGCGGCTGACCCTTCTTGCCCTCTAAGGACTCAAGCAGTGCGGTTTCTTCGCCGCAGATGTAAGCACCCGCGCCGAGATGCGCATACAGGTCGAAGTTAAACCCGGAGCCCAAGATATCTTGGCCCAAGTAACCTGCTGCATACGCCTCTTTCAACGCATTTTCGAAGCGCACGTAAGGCTCATCCATGAATTCGCCACGCATATAGTTATATGCCGCGCTCGCACCCATCGAATATGACGCGATCGCCATCCCTTCAACCAGCGCATGCGGGTTAAAGCGCAGTAAGTCGCGGTCTTTACACGTGCCCGGTTCGCTCTCATCAGAATTACACACGAGATACTTCTGCACGTGCGCGTCGCGCGGCATGAAGCTCCACTTCACACCAGCCGGAAAGCCTGCACCACCGCGCCCACGCAATCCTGATGCTTTAACCGTATCTACCACTTCTGCCGGCGAGATCTTGTCGCGCAAAATACGCTCCCAAGCTTCATAACCGCCGGTCGATTTATAGGTTTCGATCGACCAAGGTCGATCCAGTCCAACCGTTCCGTAACAAACGTACTCAGACACGGCCTTACTCCAGTGAGTCCAGAATCTCGTCGACTTTGCCAGTCGTAAGATTCTCGTGGTAGACGTGATCGACCATCATCATCGGCGCGCCACAACAAGCCGCGAGGCATTCTTCCTCAAGCTTCAGGAATACGCGCCCATCATCCGTGGTTTGACCAACTTTGATGCCTAGCTTCGATTCGATGTATTCGAGCATCTCTTCGCCGCCACGCAACATGCACGAAATGTTGGTGCACACCGATATACTGTGCCGACCAACCGCTTCAGTCTCAAACATCGAGTAGAAAGTTGCCGCTTCGTAGACGTATATCGAGGGTAACTCGAGATATTCCGCTACAGCATCCATCAATTCAGGCGTTAGGTAGCCATGATTCTGGTGCTGCGCCGCGCGCAACGCAGCCGCAACCGCAGAACGCTTACGCTCCGCGGGATATTTTTGCACCCACTCATCAATTTCGTGAATAGTGTGCTCGCTCAGAACGCTGGTCGCAGCCATCAACGATCCACCTCTCCAAACACGATATCTTGGGTTCCGATCACCGCGACCACATCCGCGAGCATGTGCCCCGAGATCATCTCGTCCATAGCAGAAATATGCGCAAATCCCGGCGCGCGTATCTTCAAGCGGTAAGGTTTGTTCGCGCCATCCGACACCAGGTAAATTCCAAACTCACCTTTTGGTGCTTCGACCGCCTGATAGGTTTCCCCGGCGGGCACACACATGCCTTCGGTGAAGAGTTTAAAGTGATGGATCAACGCTTCCATGTCGTCCTTCATGTCTTCGCGCTGAGGCGGCGCCAACTTCGGATCATCGAGCATCACTGGGCCCGGATTTCGCCGCAGCCAATCAACGCATTGACGCACAATTGTATTGGACTGACGCATTTCTTCCATGCGTACCAGATAGCGGTCGTAACAATCACCATTGACGCCAACGGGGATGTCAAAATCGAGCTCTGGGTAAACTTCGTACGGTTGTTTCTTGCGCAGGTCCCACTCGTGCCCAGAACCACGCAGCATTGGACCACTGAAGCCCAGTTGCAGTGCACGTTCGGGCGACACAACGCCGATGCCCACCGTGCGCTGCTTCCAGATGCGATTATCCGTAAGCAAGGTTTCGTATTCATCTACGCAGTTCGGGAATCGGTCGGTAAAATCTTCGATGAAGTCGAGCATCGACCCGTCGCGATTACGATTCAAGATGCGCATATCGGTTTTGCTGTAACGCGATGATGCTTCAAATTTTGGCATCACATCCGGCAGATCACGATAAACCCCGCCTGGGCGGTAGTAGGTCGCGTGCATGCGAGTTCCGGACACCGCCTCGTAACAATCCATCAAGTCTTCACGTTCACGAAACGCGTACAGAAAAACTGTCATTGCGCCGATATCGAGAGCATGCGCTCCGAGCCACATAAGGTGATTCAAAATGCGTGTGATTTCATCGAACATCACGCGAATGTATTGCGCGCGCACTGGCGGCGTCACGCCCAGCAAATGCTCAAGCGAGAGTACGTACGCGTGCTCGTTACACATCATGGAGACGTAATCGAGACGGTCCATATAACCGATACTTTGGTTATATGGCTTACTTTCGGCGAGCTTCTCAGTTGCGCGATGCAGCAATCCGATGTGTGGATCTGCCCGCTCAATGACTTCGCCGTCCATTTCTAGGACCAGCCGAAGCACTCCGTGAGCAGCTGGATGCTGCGGCCCAAAGTTCATCGTAAAATTACGGATCTCAGGCATCAGCGCCGTCCTCCTCGTTCGCCACTGCGGGGGTATCTTGCGTGTAGCGTTGATCATGGCGGATGACGCGCGGCACCAAGGTGCGTGGCTCAATCGATACAGGCTCGTACACCACGCGCCCACGGGCCGGATCGTAACGTACCTCGACATGGCCAATCAGCGGAAAGTCTTTCCTAAACGGATGACCCACAAAACCGTAATCAGTCAAAATTCGGCGCAAATCCGGATGCCCAGAGAACAACACACCAAATAGATCGAAAGCCTCGCGTTCAAACCAATTCGCGACATTCCAAATATCGACCACCGACGGCACGATAGGTGGTTCGCCTCCACCATAGGTTCTTAGACGCAAACGACGATTCTTGGATATCGATAAGAGGTGATATACGACGGCAAATCGCGGGCCACTGCGGCTGGCGCCGGCATGACCACTGCGCTCAACCGCGCGCGAGAAGCCACTGCGTGTAGCCGTATCAGAAGTGCGCCAATCAGCATTGCCGTACTCGGAGTAATCCACCGCGCACAGATCCATGAGTTGCTCGAAGCCAAGCACATCACGCGCGCTCGTTGCTACTTCTAATAAATTCTGCGCAGCAACCTCGGCGGTTACCTCGCCATTTTCAACCACTACGCTGCTTAACAGTCCGGCGCAGGCCGTGTTCAGCTCATCAACGAGCTCTGCAATATGATCACTCATGCGGTTTGCTCGATTTACGCCGCTAACGGGCAATGGTATTGGTGCGGCGAATCTTGTTTTGCAACTGCATGATGCCGAACAAAAGTGCTTCCGCGGTGGGCGGACAACCAGGGACATAGATGTCAACTGGGACAATACGATCGCAACCACGCACTACGGAATAAGAGTAATGGTAGTAGCCGCCGCCGTTTGCACATGAGCCCATGGAGATGACCCAACGCGGCTCCGACATTTGGTCGTAGACCTTGCGCAGCGCCGGTGCCATTTTATTGACTAGAGTGCCAGCAACAATCATGACGTCAGACTGTCGTGGGCTGGGCCGAAAAACGATGCCGAAACGGTCTAAATCATAACGCGCGGCGCCAGCGTGCATCATCTCAACGGCGCAGCACGCTAAACCGAAAGTCATTGGCCACATCGAACCTGTGCGCGCCCAATTAATCAGTTTGTCAGCGCTGGTAGTAACGAAGCCCTCTTCGAGTACGCCTTCTATTCCCATTCCAACGCTCCCTTCTTCCACTCATATATGAAACCGACAACCAAAATTCCGAGAAATAGCATCATCGACGCGAATCCGAACGCGCCGATTTCATCAAGCACGATTGCCCAAGGAAACAGAAAGGCAATTTCCAAGTCGAAAATGATGAACAGAATCGCTACGAGGTAGTAACGGACATCAAACTTCATGCGTGAATCTTCGAACGCTTCGAAGCCGCATTCGTACGGGGAAGTCTTTTCGGCATCGGGACGGTGCGGTCCCAACAAGAAGCCAAAAAGCATTGGGACAACACCCATCGCAATTCCCACAACGATAAAGATGAGAATCGGCAGATAATTCTCAATCAAAGTCGTCGGATTAAATTCAGGCATGCGTCCTCGCTTTGGGTCAGCAGAAATACCTGCGCACCACTAACGGCTGAAATTTCGAACGACTCTGCGTACAGCAGAGTCTACGGTAAAACCGCGATGACTCTAGATTTGGGTCCAAACGCATCCGCGCTCGACCCAAGCCATCGAGTGTAATCGATTATAGACCGCCAGTGGCAACTTAGTGGGTTCACGCGAGCTTAAGTCCTTAAGACTTTGTTTTCACTTCGCCGGCCCGCGTCCTAACGCAAGGCTGGCGCATAGAGCGCCAGCTCACGTCAAGTATGGTGCCGAAGGCCGGACTCGAACCGGCACGGCTTGCGCCACTGCCCCCTCAAGACAGCGTGTCTACCAA
>Ga0055584_100004857_pt1 | contig 13169 bp, 13 predicted proteins | sample OSDHelmetaG_FD_58716 | JGI IMG/M metagenome (GOLD analysis project Ga0055584, IMG submission 58716) | Pelagic marine sediment microbial communities from the LTER site Helgoland, North Sea, for post-phytoplankton bloom and carbon turnover... | ecosystem: Environmental > Aquatic > Marine >... | reverse complement strand
TTATGGATGACTAAGGCAAATGAACTTCGCGCAACACAATTGTGTTCGCCGAACTTTGGCTACAAACATTTTCTCAAGCTTTTTCAGCGCAAAGGCATGCCTGACCTCGATCTATCCTGCGTCAAATTGATCTTAAACGGCGCTGAACCGATTTCATGGGATCTGTGTGAGGAGTTCCTCAATGCACTTGAGCCTCACGGGCTCGCACGTACAGCTATGTTTCCGGTTTACGGTTTGGCGGAGGCAACGGTAGGTGTCTCCATCCCGGTTCCGGGCTCTGAGTATTCCCGTATCACGGTAGACCGGCATAGTCTTCGGGTAGGCGATTCATCTGTTCCGGTCCCGCTAGATGATGTCAACGCGGTCAGTTTCGTACGGGTCGGCAATGCAGTTCGGGATGTCAGTATTCGGATTACGGATGATGTGGACCAAGTGTTGGGCGCCGGCATTGTAGGTAATATTCAGCTTCTGGGTGGAAGTGTTACCGAGCGCGTCTACGGTGATGAAAGTGCGACAGCTGATCTTTTCACCGACGATGGCTGGTTGCGTACTGGCGATTGCGGACTGTTCGTCGAGGATCAATTGGTTATCACGGGCCGGCAGAAGGACATCATTATCGTGAATGGCCAGAATTATTATCCACACGACATCGAAGAGATTGTCGCCAGGCTTGATGGTCTCGACCTGAATAAGGTGGTTGTAGCGGGTGCGACACCGAAAGGTGGGCAGACCGAGGAGCTTCTAGCGTTCATCCTCTATCGTCGGGCGATCGACGGCTTTCTACCTATGGTTGAACAGGTACGTGACCTGATTGGGGAGCAAACAGGCCTTGAGGTTGACCAGGTCATTCCCGTATCGCGAATACCAAAGACAACCAGCGGTAAGGTCCAAAGAGTAAAGCTTCTACAGGCTTATTTTGACGGCGAGTTCGATGAGGTTCTTGGGCAACTACAACCTGCCGATGCCGTAATCGAGAGTGTCGAGGAAGATCCATTACTTACAGAGTTAGTGCAAATCTGCCGCGAGTTCGCCAAAGAGCGTAAAGTGGGCGCCGATGATAATCTCTTTGAGATTGGCATCAGCTCCTTGACTCTGATTGAGATCGTCCTTGCAATTGATGAGAGGCACTCTGGGAAACTTGATATTAGCGATTTATTTGATCACCCGACGTTGCGAGAAATTGCAGTATTTATAAAGGAAAAGTTATGACATACGCTCGTTTCGCAGGTATCGGTAGCTACCTTCCAGAGAAGGTCTTAACAAATAAAGATCTGGAAAAAATGATGGATACCTCAGACGAATGGATTCGAGAGCGCACCGGTATCAAGCGTCGCCATATCGCAGCCGATGATGAAACGACTTCATCACTTGGTTTGGAGGCCGCCAAGAGAGCGATGAGTGACGCCGGCATAGGGCCGGACGATGTCGATCTTATTATTGTTGGCACAACGACACCTGATCAGATTTTTCCGTCCACCGCCTGTCTCATTCAACATCAGCTTGGGATAAAAGGTTGCGCTGCGTTTGATGTTCAAGCGGTCTGTAGTGGTTTCGTCTATGCATTGGACGTTGCGAACCGGTTCCTCCGGACGGGCGGTGCCACGACGGCGCTGGTCATCGGTGCAGAAACCCTCTCACGTATCGTAAACTGGGAAGATCGCGGCACTGCCGTCTTATTTGGTGATGGTGCTGGGTGCGTCGTTCTTCAAGCCAGCGATGAGCCTGGAATTTTATCATCACACAGCCATGCCGATGGAGAGTATGCAGATCTCCTGCAGGTGCGATGTGGGATATCAGTTGGTTATGAAGAGGCAAAGTCGGGTGGAGCGTTTATCGAGATGAATGGCAACGCTGTATTCAAACGTGCCGTCGCCACCTTTGACAAGATTGCCAGAGAGGCGGTCACTGATCTTGAGGGCGGTCTAAGTGGTATCGATTGGTTCATTCCACATCAGGCGAATATGCGCATCATCAAAGCTGCCGCAAAGAAATTGAACATGCCGATGGAGCGAGTCATTGCCACCGTCGACGATCATGCCAATACATCGAGTGCATCCATACCCTTGGCACTTGACCATGCGGTACAGGAAGGCAATATTAAACGGGGTGATACATTGCTATTTGCAGCATTTGGAGGAGGCTTCACCTGGGGCTCAACATTGGTAAAATATTAACGATTATGGGTTAATTTTAATTAAAGTAATTTCGAGTTTATATTTTATAATTAATTGATAAGTAAGAAATATACCTGTTTGCATAATTACTGATAGACTATGCGTACCGCGAAGTCACTGCGGTAGTACTACTGCAAGATTTATAAATTATAAATAAAGCGAATAAGGGGAAATTAATGAACGTAGGTAAAATCGTCACACAACTTGCTGTTTTGGCAGCTGTCTTAGTTGGAGTTGGGGTACCTATCCCAGAAGCCGGTATTGTTATTGCCGTTCTTGGTGGTGTCGCTGGATATTATTCAGAGGACAGACAGGGCCTTTTGATTAGCGCTGTAGCGTTGAGCATAGTTGCCGGTGGCTTAGGAGCTATTCCTGCTGTTGGTGGCTACATCACAGGTATTGTCGAAGCGCTTGCTGGCGTCGCAGCGGCAGGAGCAGTTGTTTCGCTCTTGGTTGCAACGTTCGAGAAAGTAAAACCCTAAAGACATCAGTTCACAGACAGTAAGTCTGTAAAAAGGCCGCACCTTCTGGTGCGGCCTTTTTTTATTGCCTCTCGCAAGCTGGAGTTGATGTAGGGCTAGCAAAAATCTGTTTTGGCTAAAAATTTGTGAGGCGTGGCTCACGATTTAGCTATAACCCTACCTCTTCTCTGCGTCGCCGTTTAATACTTACTGACAGCAGTCCTAGAAGTGTGAGCAGGCCGAAGCTACCACCACCGCCACCACCGCCACCACCGCCACCACCGCCACCACCGGTGCTGCCGCCAGTGCCGCCAGCGGTCGTCGGCGTCGGGTTAAGTCCTGCAGCACTGTCAACTGTCGAGTCGGAGACACTAATGCCCATTATGGTAATGAGATGTGTATTGTCGGTGGTGACACCATTCGTGAAATCCGTTGCCGTGTAATTGCGCAGTGGTAACTCGTTCAATGGTGACGCGAATGCGAACATAGGCAACACTGCCAAAGCATCGATGACATCCATGCCATCTCCGATGACTTCGCCAAACACGGTAAATCCATTGTTTTGGTTGTCAAGATTCGCCCCATTATTAGCCAGGTTAATGAACCATTCATTGGTGGCACTGTTTGGTTGATTGGAAATTTTAGCCATCGATATCGTGCCACGAACATTCGAATATACAGGCTCGTTTATCACGGGCGGGTTTGCCGGTATAGCGGAAATTTGTGCGTTGAGATTTGTTCGAAATCCACCGCTTTGCACGATGAATCCACTGTCCAAACGATGAAATATGGAGTCCGTGTAATCGCCGTTCTGAACGTAGTTCAGGAAATTGGCAACTGTGGCCGGAGTCGCGTTGTCATAGAGATTTATATCGAATGTGCCAAGGACGGTTTCGACTCGAACGATAGTTGCATTCGCAGTTACTGGGAATGCCATGACTGATGCGAGCAGGATTGAAGCGGCGAAGACCTGCAATTTGCCGATAAGGTACATTTTTAGATTTTAACTCTTTATCTTTCCCAAAGTCACTGATGCCATACAGTCCCTTCCATTTGTTTGAAGGCGGACAGTCAATAGCTTAAGCTTGGGCCCCCATAATCGAGATTTAGAACATTGGCCCGGCGCCGTTAATATGGGTAAAAAAATCAGGGGCCTATTACATTGAAGAAGTCGGATCTACTCGAACCCATTGCCGGCAATGGCTTGCTGCACCGACGGCTATTTCTTAAAAGCAGTGTGGCTGCTATGGGTGCTGCTGGACTCCAATTCATAACCGCAAAAGTCGCGACCGCTGCGCCGCTCGAGGTCCCAGCGTGGATGCAGATCCCGGGTACTGGCATGAGTGGCTATGGAGCGCGCTCACGCCATGAGGAGCACATTCAGCGCAGCTTCGGCTCGTTACCGGGTACGGTGGGAGTAGGCTCTTCGAAGACACCGCTCGAACATCTCGAAGGAATTATTACGCCAGGGGCGCTGCACTTTGAGCGCCACCACAATGGAATTCCTGATATCGCGCCGCTGGAGCATCAACTGCTCATTCATGGCCTCGTTGACCGCCCGTTGACGTTCGATCTCGAATCGTTAACGCGTTACCCGCTGGTCTCGCATATTCATTTTCTCGAGTGTTCAGGTAATAGCGGCGCGAATAATGCACCCAAACCACCTCAGTTGCCGGCTTCCAGCATCCATGGGCTCGTCTCATGCTCCGAGTGGACAGGTGTGCCACTCGCCGTCCTACTCGACGAGGCTGGCGTGCAATCTGAAGGGAGTTGGATCCTCGCCGAAGGCAGCGATGCGGCCGCGATGAGTCGCAGTATCCCCATGGCGAAAGTACGCGATGACGCAATCGTCGCTATCTATCAGAATGGCGAGCACTTACGGCCGGCTAACGGATACCCGATGCGTTTATTCCTGCCAGGCTGGGAGGGCAACATGAGCGTCAAGTGGCTCAGGCGCATCCAGGTAACATCTGGACCGACCATGACGAAAGACGAAACTTCGAAATACTCGGATCTCATGCCCGATGGTAGATCAAAGTTGTTTACGTTCCCTATGGAGGTCAAGTCACTGATCACCTCGCCATCCGGTACGAATGCAATGCAGGGAACGGGCCTCTATCAGGTGTCTGGCATCGCCTGGTCGGGCTTGGGTAGAATTCGCCGTGTCGAGGTGTCGGCGGATGATGGTCGGACCTGGGCTGAAGCCGCGCTCACTGACCCGGTACTTCCGAGAGCTTTCACGCGTTTTCGCTTACCCTGGCGTTGGGATGGCGGGCCTGCCGTACTGCAAAGCCGGGCGATCGACGAGACAGGTGCCGTGCAGCCGACCCGTACCGTCTTACTCGGCGAGCGCGGTGCGAACTATCGCTACCATTACAACGCGATCCAGAGCTGGGCCGTATCCGAAACCGGCGAGGTCAGTAATGTCTATAGTTAGTCGGATTATGTGGATCTACATTGCGCTGCTGGCCTGTCCCGCATTCGCGCAGGAAGGCCCTGAGCTCGGCGTCGCGGTTACAGCCGATCAGATCGCCAGCTGGGCAATCAGCGTCCAGCCCGACGGCACAGGCTTGCCGGCAGGGTCCGGTAACGCGGCAGCAGGCGCTGAAGTTTATGTAATGAAGTGTCTCGCATGCCATGGCCCGGAAGGCGCCGGTGGGCTCAACGATTGGCTCGTCGGCGGCCATGGTACAATCTCCAGCGATACACCGGTGAGAACCATTGGTAGCTATTGGCCTTACGCTACAACAGTGTTCGATTATATCCGTCGCGCAATGCCGTTGACGCAACCGCAGTCACTGAGTAATGACGAAACCTATGCCGTCACCGCGTACCTTCTCGAACTTAATGGAATTATCGATGAAGGCGACGTCATGGATGCGGAGACCGTACCGAATGTCGAGATGCCGAACGCCGGAAATTTCATCTGGGTCTACAGCGAAAAATAAACCACCTGCATCACAGGTGAGCACTTTTGATTCAAAATTAAGGAGTTACTATGTTTAAGCGCAATCGATTTCTCATCGCTTTTAGTTTGGCTATTTTCGGCTTCGGCCTGATCGCAGGGAGCGCCATTCAGTTTGCCGGTGTCGCGGAGGCTGCCCATCACTCCAATCAAGTGTTTGAGCTACGAACCTACACGACGCATCCTGGTCGCCTTGAGGCGCTGCACTCGCGCTTTAGAGATCATACGGTTGAGCTTTTCGAGCGTCATGGTATGACCAATGTCGGTTATTTCGTGCCGCAGGAAGCACCACTCGCTGACAACACGCTGATTTATCTTCTTGCGCACGACAGTCGTGAGGCGGCCAAGGCTAGCTTTGCTAATTTTGTGAACGATCCAGATTGGAAGAAAGCACGGGCTGAATCAATAAGCAGTGGCGATATCGTTGCGGGTATAACGAGTGTATTCCTGGATCCGACGGACTACTCGCCCATAAAGTAGGTCACGGCGATTTAGGGCGCCCGTAATTAGAGGGACCGAAATTGCGGGCGTTCTGCCGCGCCTAAGAACAGCGTAAGGCTTCGTGCAGCAGAGATGATGGGTAAGCACTACGGGTTGTTCACCGACCGTATAGAGGCTGTGGTGACTGAGCGTTCAGCTGCCGCCACGTTTGCATACCTTTCTGAGGAGTCTATAAAAGCCAATTAGAATTTGGGGAAAGTCATTCGGCAACTACTAGCATTCAGATCTGAAAAATAGAGGTTCACTATGGAATGGTTAGGCCTGCTTATTGTTATTATCATTCTTGGCGCCTTATTCGGAGGTAATTCTCTTGGAGAAACCATCCGCTCAGGTTGTCTGGTAGTGATCGTGATCCTTTTAGTTTTGTTAATTTTTTTCGTGTTCGTGTTCGTGTTCGGTTCTACCTAGAAAAACCTATAAAGCCTCTGATGTCGAAGTTGCCTTTGCCGGTGCAATGAACTAAGTCTGCGGTTTGACGTTCGTCGGTTACGTGCGCCTAATGAATCAAGACATAATTCGCAGCGCAATATACGGCGTCAGGCTGAATACGATGATCGCAATTTCGTATTGTCCGAGGCACTGAAAATACACACGGGGTAAGTCGGCAGCTTCCACTCCAAACATTCTGCTATATACCCTGGAAATCGCCCCACGCATCGTCATCACCATGATCGACGCAACGAATAAAAACACGAAATTGATTACAGTCATCCAACCGAAAAATACGGTAACTACTTCCAAAGTATTCATGCGTGAGTCCTCTAGTTAATTAGCAATTGACATCCGCTACCTGAGGTTTGCTAGAGACCTTAGGGTTTATTAACGCTACTGGGTACTGCTAAGTGTCTGCGTGCAAATACTATTAATCCAATTACGATAGAAAAAGCCATTAAGGTGCCTAAATTTAACCAGCCCTTAGTTGATGACCATACTATGGCATAGCCTATGCTCCCAGACATGAGTGCATAATAAATAAAGGCAGGGAGGGTCTTACGTATCACCATACCTTCTTTACCCAATAACCCCACTACGGCAGAGGCAGCGACCACGTTGTGTACACAGATTATATTTCCGGCGGCGCCTCCCACAGCCTGTAGTGCCACTACCCATGTGGGATCCACACCAATACGTTGACCGACTCCAAACTGAAATAATGAGAAAGTCATATTACTTACAGTGTTACTGCCTGCAACAAAGGCTCCAAAGCCACCGATGAAAGTTGAAAATATTGGCCATGCGGAACCAGCTAGTTGTGCTACTCCTTCCGCTAATGCAGTTGGCATCTTGGCATACCCAGCTGTGCCTCCCTGGGAATTTAAGAACACTTGCACCATGGGGACCGTAAACAACAATGGCAGTGATGCCTTGAGCATAGTTAAGCAGGAATCTTTAACCCCTGTGCTGTAAGTTTTAATATTCATCCTATGAAGAAAAAATGTGGCAAGTGAAACAACGATAAATATCGTGCCAGGAAGATATAAGGGTTGTATACCCCCAGTGCCCACAGATGAATTAAAAATATTTGACCAGGAGAATGAGGCTGACTGTAGTAGACCCTTCACGCCAAGCTCCGGTATTCGGGTAATGATCAATAACACTGCGATTAATAAATACGGCGTCCAAGCGGAGAGCATGGACATGTTTTTATTGGAATCTAAATTGTCTTTAATCTCAACACTGCCCGTCCATTCCGGATCCCAATCCGCTTTATCTGGAAAATCCCATACATCCTCTTTTTTTGGAACAAAAAATCCAGCCTTTACTGCGGAGACGACAATGGCTAATCCAATGAGTGAACCAAGTATCGATGGAAATTCCGGACCTAAAATATGCGCGACGATAACATAGGGGATAGTCATAGATAGCGCAGCAAAAATGGCAAACTTCCATATCCGTAACCCATCGACAAATGATCGATTGGCGCCGAAAAAGCGGGTCATAAGTGAGACTACAAATAAGGGGATTAACGTGCCCGTAATGGCATGCAATATTGCTACTTTTTGCCCAATGAGAGCGAGAAAGGGTCTGCCTACGGATTCTGCGGTAGCACCGGCAATGCCTGCTTGCTGAATGTACTGATAAATTGAATCGTCACCGGACAGTCCTGTTCCAACACCGACCAGAATAGGCGTGCCCAGTGCACCAAAGGAAACCGGTGTGCTCTGAATGATCATCCCTGAGACAACGGCAGCCATAGCAGGAAAACCAAGGCCTACTAATAAAGGTACTGCTACCGCAGCCGGCGTTCCAAATCCCGATGAACCTTCAACGAAGGCACCGAATAACCAGGCAATAATAATGACCTGTATTCGTCGGTCTGGAGAGACATCAGTGAAGCCTTGCCGAATTACCCGTAATGCGCCACTTTGTTGCAGGGTATTCAAGAGCAAAATGGCACCAAAAATAATATAAAGTAATGTCGTTGCAACGATGATGCCCTTTACACTGGCTGCCATCACTTGATTAAAGGATAGCCCCCAAATCCAGAGTCCAAGTCCTGCCGCTGTGAAATAGGCCAGAGGCATTGCACGGCTTGCCGGCCAACGCAGTCCTACCAAAAATATCGCCACGACTAGGATAGGAAGGAAAGACAGTACGGATAAAATTATTGTATTCATATTTATATTCTATTCTAAAAGGACCTATAAAGATTCTGAAAGCCCACATATAAAGACTTATATGTTAAAAGTATGTGAGGCATAAAGTAATTTCGCAGCACATTCAGAGTAGACTGAGGGTCTAACGTCTACCCTACAAGGAGAGAACAATGAATAGAGTTAAGATAATGTCGCTTGTTATTATTGTTTTGCTGTCCACGGGATGCGCAACCACTTACACAGCGGAAAATTTCGCTGAATATCAGTCAACTCATAAAACCGTGGCTATAGTACCTTTCGTGGTTTCGATGAATAGCGGAAATCGTGGCAAAGAGGTTACCAGGGAAGATTTGCTTGCAGAAGAAGCAACTCAATCTCTTAATTTTCAAAGAGCTGTTTATACAGAATTTTTAGAGAAAGCTGAGAAAAAGAAAGTCACGGTATCCTTTCAGGATATTGATGACACTAATGTTTTAATTCGAAGAGCCGATGGCTTCGATGAACAAGGAAAGCTGCTTCTTACTAAACAAGAATTAGGAGAGCTATTAAAGGTTGATGCTGTAATTAGCGGCTCAATGGTACTCTCTAAGCCGATGGGCACTGGTGCAGCTGTTGTAACTACGCTGCTGGTTGGCTGGGGTGTGACGAACGAAGCTAAGATTAACCTCACCATACATGACTCATCGTCTGGAGCTTTAGTTTGGAGTTATGACCATACCGCAACGGGAGGTGTAATAAGCTCTCCACAGCAGTTGGCAAAAAACCTAATGAAAAATATAGCATCGAAATTTCCTTATAAAGTTTCTAATGCCAATCCTCCGGATTAAGCGATGGCCATCTATAACGAGAGGTGGGATACCCTCAATCACCGAAAAATGCAAAATCAAGCACTTGGTACGAAATAATAAGCAAGGTTAATGTTGAGCGAAGGTGTCTCTGGAAAATCGGACAACGTAAGGCTTCGTGTAGTAGAGGTGATGGGTAAAAGAAAGATCATGAGAGGCATGGATATGACTGCAGACGGAAAACTTATGGATATGTTGACGGAATATGCGGCGTCGCATCAGCACCCATTCAATATTTTCGTGCATATGATCGGTATCCCGACAATCATGCTGGGTATATTGATTCCGCTGACCTGGATTGGCTTTGAAGTGGGTGATGTACGGGTATCATTAGCTCACATCCTGATACTAGGATTTTTTATTTTTTATCTGTCGCTGGATATTTTGTTTGCAACCGTCTTTGCGGTAGCCGCGTTTTTATTATTGCTGCTTGCAGAAAAGCTCGGCAATTATCCGGGTAGTATGTCGTGGTATATCGCGGCGCTCTGCTTAGTTAGTGGCTACATCGGGCAGTTCATCGGTCACGCCGTTGAAAAATCCAAACCAGTTTTGATTGAACACCCGATCCAGGCACATTTAGCAGCACCGCTCTTTACCGTAGTAGAGCTATTTAAACTGGCTGGCCTGCGTGAAGAACTTTTTGATGAGATACAGTCTCGTATCAATTCTTGATTGCTATGCTTTCTGGGTTTATAGCTCAGAAGTAAGTGCGCTTGCCAGTTCGATCGCATTCATTGGTGCTAACCAGTAGAAATGCCCTACATATTTCTCAGGCTGACCCCTAATTATTTTTTGAAAGCTGATTTGGAAAAATGATGCCAGGTGAGTTTATTAATGACCGCTAATAGGAGTGACAATAGACTCAAGAATAGCACCGTCTTTATCTTTTAAGGTTAGCTTTACGACCTTATCTGAGGTGTTTATAGACATAATTCCATAGTTCTCTTCATGGTGTGTCTCTCCAATTAGTAGAGAATCAGTTTCAAAGGTAGGGCTAGCAGGCCTATTCATTGATGAGGCTGTTAACTCATAAATATTTTTATATTTATAGATGCCACCTCTATGTCTATCACCAGATATTACTATTACTTGTTTTCCTGAGGCTTCAATTAGGTCAATCAATCTACTTCTTTCAAGAGAAAAGTTAGACCATTTTTCATACCTATGTTCTGTTGCTAAAAGTTGGATTGAGGTCAGCAATACAACTAAATCAGATTCATTATTTATAACCTTTGATAGCCACTTCCATTGAGCCTCACCTAATACCGATGCATCTAGATCTTTATTATCAATATAGTTACTTTTGGCGATCTTTAATTCAGATCTAAAATATCTAGTATCAAGACCAATGATATTAATTTTTAAGTTATCAACATTTTTTATAAGATTAAAATAAGTTCCTTCCCTTAATCGCCTAATATCATTTTTAGGAATGCCCCAAAAATCTACAAATAATTTTTGAGCCTCCTTTTTAAGGCGATATTCTCCACCACCATCGTTTTTCCCATAATCATGATCATCCCATATCGCTAAAACTTCTTTTTCTTTAAGCCATAAAGGGAAGCTCTCTTTCTGCCTTGCATATGCTTCAGCCATTTTTTTTAATTTTAGCGACGCTGAGTCTCCATAAACGTTGTCACCTAAAAAAATGAAACTATCCACATTATCTTTTTTAACAGAATCCCATATTGGCTGCGGTTCATCTTGATGAATGCATGAGCCTAAACCAAATTTATGCTCTTCAGCAGAAATTACTGATATGGGTAATAAAAATAAGAGAGAAAATATGCTGATGCTGAGATTTTTTTTCATGGTTAAATTACTTTATCTTAATATCTATACAAATACATTAGTCTTAAAGTAGGTAGAAGCGAGGTTGAGAGAGCTTGCGATGAAAAAGAAGACCAAGCAATCAACAAAGTTTATTGAGAATCTGGGGGGGGCATGCAGCGATAGAGCGGAAGATTTAACTCATTGCTTGAGTAGCCTCCTATTAGTAGCAAGGTGTATTTCGTCGTAAAAAGGGTAGGGTGCCCCTTTTTTCGCCTTAAGATCTAGTTGCTCCTTCGGCTCAGCGGTTTCGCTAATTCTGATCAGCGCATTGCCAATAAATTCTCTCTGTGAAAGAATTGGTTTTCAGAGATGAAGCTCGCAAAATGGTAGAGCCTAAGCTCGGTGAGCTGCGAATCTACCGAATGATACTGACAAATGATGATCCAACTTCCTAAGACGTAAAAAGATTCTCTTTATGAGTATGATGAAACTTAGTGTCAGAGAAAAATTAGGGTTTGCTGCAGGTGACATGGCAGTGAACATTGTCATGATGACGATGCAACTTATCATTGCATTTTTTTATACTGATATTTATGGATTAGATCCTATAGATATGGGTATCTTGTTTGTCGTAGTGCGTTTGATCGATGCGTTTTCGGACCCAGCAATGGGAATGATCACAGACAAGTGTAATAGTAAGCATGGGCATTACAGACCGTTTATGTTGTGGTTTGCCATACCTTTTGGAGTGGGCGTTTATCTTGCGTTTATCACTCCAGATCTCGCCTATTCGTATAAATTAGCTTGGGCTTACTTTAGCTATATTCTACTTACCTTACTCTTTACTATAGTAACCATTCCCTATATTTCACTAATCGGTGTTATTACAAATGATCCAGCAGAACGATTAAGTGCTAACGGTTACCGTTTTGTTCTTGTAAAAGTCGCCGCATTCCTTGTGACCATAGTTGTTCCCGCTCTGGCTCTACATCTGGGCGATGGGAACATGCGCGATGGCTATCAACCTGCAATGGGCCTAATGGGGATCCTGGGGTCAATATTATTCCTAGTTTGCTTTTTCAATACAAAAGAACGAATAAAGCCTGTAATTGAAAAAACAAAATTCAAAGAGCAGGCTAAATTGCTATTGAGGAATGATCAGTGGCTTATCTTGTGTGTTGTTTTGGTTTTGGTAATGTGTGGCATCGTAATAAGGGGCTCTGTGGGCGCTTACTACGCTAAATACTATTTGCATGGCGGAGACGCATTAATCTCACCATTCTTAGCAACGGGTGTTACGGCCTCTATCTTAGCAATGATAGCGAGTACCTGGATTACTAAGTTTTACTGCAAAATCAAACTGTTTAGGTACAGCCAAATATTAACCTTCGTGCTTTGTATCGCAATGTATTTCGCCGTTGGCCAAGACGATATTATTCTAGCCTTTGTGTTTACGTTCTTGATTTGGTTTTCTGCAGATCTGTATATGCCAATTTTTTGGTCATCAATTGCAGAAGCCGTTGATTATGGGCATAGAAAAACAGGTACTAGAGTTTCAGGATTAGCATTCGGTGGCATCTCATTTTGCCAAAAATTAGGTATGGGTATTGCAGGTGGCTTATTAGGATATTTATTAAGTTATTTTAATTATCAAGCTGATGCAGAGCAAAGCGAATTTACGCTAAATGGAATTGCGTTATTGATCACAGTTATTCCTGCAATCTTTCACTTGGCAATTGGTTTGATCATGCATAGGTATTATATTAGTAATGAGTTCTACGATGAGATCGCATCCGACCTTGAATTAGCGAACAGTCAATAGGATTCGATATGTCCCAATGCTGGGTAATAGG
>Ga0055584_100004855_pt1 | contig 13171 bp, 11 predicted proteins | sample OSDHelmetaG_FD_58716 | JGI IMG/M metagenome (GOLD analysis project Ga0055584, IMG submission 58716) | Pelagic marine sediment microbial communities from the LTER site Helgoland, North Sea, for post-phytoplankton bloom and carbon turnover... | ecosystem: Environmental > Aquatic > Marine >... | reverse complement strand
TTTTTTTTTAAGAAACGCTTAGAAATCATTTAGTACAATACTTATATCTAATTTAAGTAATCCCAGCTATTAATACAACCCAATTCACTTTTCAATATATTGTCAAAAAGTTGACTGAAAAAAGATCACAAAATAATCACTCGATTTTTTTGATCATATTCGGATAAAGTTTTTTCTAATGCCCTGTTTATTAATAGTTTTATTGTTTTGGCCTACTTCTTGAATTGTATGAGGAAAAAGAGGCTTTATGTTAATAAGCTTCTAAAGATCAATAGTAGGAGATTATTATGGCTTTATCAGTAGTAACTAACACGTCATCGCTTAATGCACAGCGTAATTTAACTAAATCAGGTGATGGTTTAGCAACATCAATGCAACGTTTATCGTCAGGTATGCGTATTAATAGCGCGAAAGACGATGCTGCTGGTATGCAAATTGCGAATCGCTTAACCTCACAAGTTAATGGGTTAGCGGTAGCGCAACGTAATGCCAATGATGGTATTTCTATGGCGCAAACAGCAGAAGGGGCAATGCAAGAGTCGTCAAATATATTACAACGTATGCGTGATTTAGCATTACAATCTGCTAATGGCTCTAACTCTGCTGATGATAGGGAATCCCTACAAAAAGAAATTGGTGCTTTACAACAAGAATTAACCCGTATTGCGGAAACAACAAAGTTTGGTGCGACAAGTTTGTTAGATGGCAGTTTTGGCACTAAACAGTTTCAAGTCGGTGCTAATGCGAATGAAACTATCAATGTTACTTTAGGTAATATGGCTGCCGATGCGATTGGTGCCCATCAAATTACAGGCGCAGGCACAGCAGGAGCAAATGGTATTGGTGATGTTCAAGCATCACTATTAGCTGCTAATATGGGAACAACACCTGATACTTGGAATATCAATGGTGTGGATGTTGCTTTTTCAGGGGGTAGTGGTGCGTCCAGTATCGCAGCAAATATTAACGGTGAATCTACAGGTGTAACAGCAAAGGCGGTATTATCTACCCGCATACAAGGGTTATCTGCTTCTGATGCAGGCACATTTAATGTCTACAAAGAAGGTGCTATAGAGGATACTTTTGAATTAGCTACTTATGGTGGTGATATGGAACGCCTTACTGAAGATTTACAAGCAGCAGGCTATAATGCTGTATTCGATAAAGATTTAAATTCGGGATCGGGCGGTATAGATGTAATAGCAACTGATATTGATGGTTTTGAAATTACCGCCTCTGCAGTAGGTACAGTACAAATGGGCCCTGCAGGTGGCTTGTTAACGTCAGGTGCAGGAGCTTTATCTCATTCAGCAGAGTTACATTTATCGTCAGCTGAAAAAATTGGTATTTCGGGAACAACAGTAAACGAAATATTAGGACAAGGTTTTGATGGAAATAATATTGCCGCTAGTGGCGGTGCAAGTGCATTAAACTCAGTAGAGGATATTGATATATCAGGTGTGACGGCGGTTAACTCTCAGGCAGCTGTTGAGATTATAGATGCAGCTTTATCACAAATTGATTCTAACCGAGCAGGATTAGGGGCGGTGCAAAACCGTTTTAGTCATACGATAAGTAATTTGGCTAACGTCCAAGAAAATGTATCAGCGTCTAGAAGTCGAATTCAAGATACTGACTTTGCTAAAGAAACAGCTGAAATGACTAAGAATCAAATTTTACAGCAAGCAGGTACAAGTATTTTATCGCAAGCAAACCAAATCCCACAAGCAGCGATTAGCTTATTGGGTGGATAGTTTAGAAAGAAGTAAGGCACTACAGTACTAGTATTTTATCACTTATCCGTTATTTATAAATTATTTCATTATTAAATAACACACTGAAATAATTTATAAAATGTACTTAAGTCTAATTGGGTAAATTTAAGTGAATACACTCATCATTAAGGTATGAAATAGACGCGTTAATAAAAACCAAGGTTCTTTGACGATAACAAAAATAGGTATTAATACCTTCAGGAAAATGGCCTGATACAGCACTACCTATTTGGCGAGCTGTTTCCACCATGTCTTTATTAATACGAAAAGGGTTTTTAATGATGAAGTCTTTATTAATCCACCAAAGTACCTCTAAACCCTCACCTTCAGAATACTCTGTGAGTTTTTGATAAAGCGTTTCACCTGTTCTAAATGGTCGAGATACTGGTTCGCCGCTCCAGTTTCTAGAGTAGGGTCGAACTATCATTTCTCTTGCTTGTAATATTTTTATAAGATCTCCTTCAGGCTCAGGTAAATAAATAACATTATTTACTATTTTTCTTTCACCTTGACCGCCGTAAATTTTAGCATAGAAACTTGACAACCCATCTGCCGCGGCATTCGTTGATTTTTTCCCTTGTTTAACCTGTGTTGTGTCGTTTGATATTTCTTCATTGATGTCAGAGACTATTGTTTGCATTTCCTCTTGATCTGATGAAAGCAGTAGATCTTTATTAAGAAAAAAAGCAACAGCGAGGCCAATTAATATGGTGGCAATAATAGCATTTCTAATCCAAAAACTCATAAAGGAGGAACTTCCCGAAGGTTAACTTTTGTATATATACAATACAAAATAGCGACTAATTTATCAAAGTATTAAATTACTGTTCTTTATTACTTATATAAGGAAGGAGCATCAGGGTCAGGACGTGTTTTAAAACGTCTATGTAACCACATATATTGTTCTGGTTTACGTAATATTGCCTTTTCAATTTCATGGTTTACACGTGTTACATCATTTATGTCATTATCCGTAGGAAAGTTGTCAAAAGCAGGCGTAACTTCAACAGTATAACCACTATTATCATCAAGGCGTTGTGGTATTAACATAAAAGTTTTAGTTTTGGGTTGACGAGCAAATATTAGTGTACCAGTTGTACTGGCGGTTTCTTTTACATCAAAAAAAGGAACAAACACACTGCGGTTACGACCATAATCTTGATCGGGTAAATATACGCAAGAATCACCTTCTCTAATTGCTTTGATTAACCCCTTAACATCTCGTTTTCCTAGCATATATTTATTTGATCGACCTCGGCCTCTGAACTGAAAAAACTCCATGAGTTGGTTATTGTGTGGACGATAAAAGATAACTAATGGGTGAGCATGTCCAAATCCTCTACCAATTATTTCAGCAGAGAGATAATGCATCCCTAAAATATAAATATTATTTCCATTAGCTTTAGCATTTTCTATATGCTTTAGCCCTGTCACTGTAAACTTTCTTTTTATGCGCCAGTCTGGCCACCACCAACCCATACCAGTTTCAAATAATGCAATACCGGTATTTTCAAAGTTTTTCTTTAATAAAATTTCTCTTTCTTGTTCACTCATATTAGGAAAGCATAGTTTTAGGTTAACAGCAGCCACGTGTTTTCTTTTTAAGCCGACTTTATAAAGTAAACGCCCCAACATGCGCCCTAAACTTAATTGCCACTTGTAAGGTAGCCACGATATACTATAAAGAATAAAAACACCTAACCAAGTTAGCCAGTATTTTGGTAATAAAAAAGCTAGTTTAAAATCAGGTTGTAAAACTCTATTTCTACTCAAAGTATTTTCTCTTAATTATATTTGGAATATTTTCTAGTGCTGATTATATCGGGTAACGGCGGTTTTATGAAAGCAGAACCTAATATTTTGTATATGAATCTAGGTAAGGTTTTATTCGGATAGGCTTTATTTTTTAATATGAAAGAGCATTATAGGGGCGAAAACTAGTTAGCATTACCTTCTTTTTTATAAAGCGAGATTAATAACACAAAAAGTTATCAATCTCGTTCATAATGAAAGTTGCGTTTAAGAATCGGCAATTAAACCTGCGTTAATTGAGGTAATATCTTTATCGGTAATTGTACCGCCAGCGCGTTTTAATAATAAAACGTTTTGAATATATGCATAACGCGTTGATGATAAGTTACGTTTAGCATTGTATAAATTACGTGTGCTATCTAAGACATCAACAATGGTACGTGTACCTACTTCAAAGCCTGCTTCGGTTGCTTCTAATGCTTTTGTTGCACTTAATACTGACTGTTCAAATGCTTTAATGCTCGAAATACTTGCTACTACTGTGTTGTAGGCATTACGAGTTGTACGTACAACAGAGCGATGGGTTTGCATTAAATCTTGGCTTGCTAACACGAAGTTATTTTGTGCTTTACGAACACTACTTTCTATTGCACCACCTGAATAAAGAGGAACATTCAGTGTTATACCTACAGAGTAATCATTTAAAGCGGGAGTATTGTAGTTAATTGAATTGATATCTGAATCGCTATCACTACTATTATAACTCGCATCAAAATCTAAGGTAGGGTAGTGACCAGCTTTAGCCGCTTTAATATTTTGTTTTGCGACATCAATACTTACTTGAGAAGCTATTAATTCTAAATTTTTTGCTTCAGCAGCTTTTTGCCATTCGTCAGCACTATTTGGTGTAGGTGTTGAAGTAGTAAAACGATCTGTATTTAAAACATTAATATTTCTAGGGTAGGTATTCGTAATAACACGCAATTCTTCTTCGGCGCTATAAATAGCATTTTCAGCACGAATCTCTTCCGTTACCGCATTATCGTATTGAGCTTGAGCTTCATGAACATCAGTAATTGCTGTTAAACCAACTGAAAAGCGTTGTTTGGTTTGTTCAAGTTGTCGAGCTATAGCCGCCTTTTCTGCTTTAGCAAAAACTAAATCATCTTTTGTCGCTAACAATGAAAAATACGCTTGAGCAACGCGTACAATTAAATCTTGTTTTGCAACTTGATACACTAAATCGCTTTGGTGGGCTGACTTTTCGGCAATATTTAAGTTTAACCAGCTATCATGATGATAAAGTTGCATATTTAAACTCGCGCCATAACCCAATGAAGTATATTCTGTTTTATATATATCATTAATATCGTAATCATAGCTTTCACTTTCACCGTCGCTATAATTCACAAATGCATTGATTTGCGGTAATAATACTGAACGTGCCATTGTTATATCTTCTTTAACAATTTCAAATTGTGCTTTAGCTTTTAAAACAACAGTATCATTTGATAATGCTTGCTGATAAACCGATAATAAGTCTGCGGCTTGTACATGAGTTGCTGAAAAGGTACTAGCAATAGCTATAATTAATGTGCTTAATGTTTTTTTCATAAGTCGAATTTTCCTAGGGCGAAATGCCCCCAAATTTAGTGATATCGAAATAGAACTATATAGTAATATGTATATATGGTTATGTTACAAAAGTTTTTCAATGAACCAAATATAATTAACATGCGCTAGTGTAACAAATTATATTTAAAAAAGTGATTAATAGTAAGGGAGTATTTATGCAATATAATAAAAGCAAGTCAATGCCTATGTTTCAATATAATCAAAAAGATGTTTCTGTTACGGCAATTAATACCAAATACCAAGGATTTTTTAAATTAGATGAGTATCAACTAAAGCATAAATTATTTTCAAAAAAAATGAGTGATGAATTTACCCGTGAAATATTTGAACGTGGAAATGCTGTAGTAGTGATGTTATATGACACAAGACAAGATAAAGTATTGTTATTAGAACAATTTAGAGCAGGAGCGTTACGATCTGAGCAAACACCTTGGCTACTTGAATTTGTTGCCGGCATGTTTAATACGAATGAAAGTCCTGTTGATGTAGCCGTGCGAGAAGCGAAAGAAGAAGCCAACATAACGATAGCGCAAGAGAATGTAAAACCCATAATGAAATACCTGTCTAGCCCAGGAGGAATGAGCGAATGTATACATCTATATTGGGCAGAATTTGACAGCGACAGTGTATCATCAGGTAGTGTATACGGTTTAGACGAAGAAAATGAAGATATATTGTTGCATCTTGTTTCTAGGGGAGAAGCGTTATCGTTATTGAGTGAAGGGAAAATTATTAATGCGGCCACGATAATTGGTTTACAATGGTTGGCACTGAATTATCAAAATTTGTAAATTATACATGTATCTGACAAATTGAATGTTAGCAATTATAAATCTAAATTTAAATCGGAATTCATTCCGGTAAAAGTAGAACAAAGGATAAAAGTGAGTTTTTTCCCAAATAGTACTGTGAATCGTAGAACAAGGTATCAACCTAATTTAGTTAGTTTGATGACTTTATGTGCTAATAATTATTTTTTATTGTTGAAAGTACAAGCAGACAAAACACAAATTAATCAACAACGTCATTTTTTTATTAATGAACAACTAACTTATGTTGTAACCGTGAATGAAATCACACGGTATACCTCGTTGATTACTTTTGAACAGACGGCATTTGAACGAAAGGCTATTGATAAAAATACAACTAACCTAGACATAAAAAAATTTACTCATGCTTTTCATCCTCGTATGAGTATTCGTTTATACCATGACGCTCGAATGGCAGAGGTTATAAGCAGTCAAGATATCTTTAGGATAAAACCCCGTTACGATTATCCAAATAAGCATATGCATCAACAAGATGAAAAACAGCAAATTAATCAGTTTTTAAATGAATGGCTGCAGCTTTGTTTGGAGCACGGTCAAGTTCAGGTTGCATTAAATACAAACGGATGATAAATACATGACAGTGCTCAAAAAGAAATTTACCGTTGCCCAATTTAGTGATTGTCACTTGTTTTCTGATAAACAAGCGAAGCATCTTGGAGCGAATGTTTGGCAAAACTTAAATCGTGTGTTAATCGATATTGCGCATAATGCAAATATTGACTGTGTTGTGTTTACTGGCGATCTTACTCAAGATCATCGTGAGCAATCTTATCTGCACTTTGTTAGCGCTATCAAACAAGCAAAAATTTTAGCGCCAATACATTTTTTAGCAGGTAATCATGACGACAGAGATTTACTTGCTAAACATCTAACTTCACCCTGTTTTGATACACGTAAGACAATTAATAGTGATTTTTGGCAAATACAGTTATTAGATAGCAAAAGTGACACACCATCAGGCTTGGTTAATTCATATAGTCTACAGTTACTTTCTCAGAAAATGGATCATAATAAATTTCAATTACTTATGATGCATCATCATCCTATAGATGTTGGTTATTATATTGATAAACATGGTTTAATCGCACAGGAAGAGTTTTGGAAAAGTATTGTGGAAATAAATGAAGCAAGTCACGCCATTAAAGCTATTGCCTGTGGTCACGTTCACAGAGCGATCCATTTATCTCAATGTAATGTAGATGTTTATACTTGCCCAGCAACGTCTGTTCAATTTGGTGATACCAAAGAAGATATTGGCTCTATTGAGCCAAGTTATCGACTCTTTCATCTTGTAAGTGATGGTCTTATTAATAGCGATATTATCACACTTTAAAATTAAAACTTTTGTTAGTCGTGAACCTAAATAAAAAACAGTCGGTGGGAATTGATTCACGCTGCTGAATATGTATTTGAGAAGCAATAGCATGCAAAAAAATATTCTTTATATCCATGGTTTTAATTCATCACCTGACTCATTAAAAGCAGAACAAGCTCGTCAATTTTTTAATGAAAATTTTCCAAAAGTGAATTTTGTTTGCCCTCAAATAGCGAATTCACCTAATGAAGCTATTACTCAGCTTGAGAATATACTTACAGGGGCAAGAAATAATGAAACTTGGTTTTTAATGGGCTCTTCATTAGGTGGTTATTTTTCTCATTACTTAGCTCATAAATACCAGTTACTCGCAGTATTGATCAACCCAGCAATTAAACCTTATGATTTATTAGAAGACTATATTGGCGAGCAAGTAAACCCGTATACCAATATTGTTTACCAAGTAACTGAGCAACATATAGCTGATCTTAAAGCGATTGAACAAAGTGCGCCTTGTTTTGATGATCAACAGAGAAATAATTACCTAATTATGGTACAAACAGGTGACGAAGTGTTAGATTATCAACAAGCGATTGATAAATTTCAATACAGTCGCTTTATTACTGAGCAGGGTGGGAACCATAGCTTTATTGGTTTTGATAAAAAACTCCCAATCATTGCAGACTTTTTTCAATTGTAAGCTAAGTTGAAAGTATAAAATAATATTACATAGATAGAACATAAACCATGACCGACCAATATAATTCAGACTCAATTGAAGTGCTTAGCGGCCTAGATCCTGTACGCCACCGTCCTGGAATGTATACCGATACCACCCGCCCAAACCATTTAGGGCAAGAGGTAATCGATAACTCGGTAGATGAAGCACTAGCAGGCCACGCTCAAAATATTAGCGTTACCTTAGACACAGACCAGTCATTAGAAATTACCGATGATGGTCGTGGCATGCCAATTGATATTCACCCAGAAGAAGGGGTGTCAGGTGTTGAACTTATCTTTAGTAAACTACATGCCGGCGGAAAATTTTCTAATAAGAACTACCAGTTTTCAGGTGGTTTACACGGCGTAGGAATTTCAGTCGTTAACGCTTTGTCCACCAGAGTTGATGTAACGGTTAGGCGCGATAGTAAAGTTTATGAAATGGCGTTTGAAAATGGTTATAAAGTTGAAGAATTATCTGAAACAGGTACGGTAGGGAAGCGAAATACAGGCACCCGTGTGAAGTTTTGGCCTGATCCTAAATATTTTGATTCACCAAAATTTTCTGTTTTAAAGTTAACTCACTTATTAAAAGCGAAAGCCGTTTTATGTCCAGGCTTAACTATTAAATTCCATGATAAAATTGAAAATAAAAAATATGAATGGTGCTATGAAGATGGTCTAACAGATTATTTAAAAGAATCAGTTCAAGGATATGTCAGTTTACCTGAACAACCTTTTGTTGGTGAATTTACAGGACAAACAGAAGCGGCAAACTGGGCGGTCACATGGTTACCTGAAGGTGGCGATAGTGTGGGCGAAAGCTATGTAAACTTAATTCCAACAATTGCTGGCGGTACGCATGTTAATGGTTTACGTCAAGGACTACTCGAATCTATGCGTGAATTTTGTGAATTTCGCAACCTCATTCCACGTGGAGTCAAGCTAACACCAGATGATATTTGGGATAAATGTAGCTATATTTTATCAATTAAAATGCAAGACCCGCAATTTGCAGGGCAAACGAAAGAGCGCTTATCATCTCGTCAATGTGCAGCATTTGTCACCGGCGTTGTAAAAGATTCATTTAGTTTATGGTTAAACGAACATACAAATATTGCTGAATTGTTAGCCGAATTTTGTATTAATAATGCACAAAAACGCATGCGTGCTAGTAAAAAAGTAGTACGTAAAAAAATCACACAAGGCCCTGCCTTGCCGGGTAAATTAACTGATTGTGGTAGTCAAGATTTATCACGCACCGAACTGTTTTTAGTGGAAGGCGACTCTGCTGGCGGTAGTGCAAAACAAGCACGTGATCGTGAAACACAGGCTATTATGCCATTACGAGGTAAAATTCTTAATACTTGGGAAGTCGACTCAGGGCAAATACTTGCGTCACAAGAAGTACATGATATTTCAGTTGCACTAGGTATAGATCCAGACAGCGATGATTTATCAGAGTTACGCTATGGCAAAATTTGTATCCTTGCAGATGCTGACTCGGATGGACTTCATATAGCCACACTGCTTTGTGCTTTATTCACACAACATTTTTTACCGCTGGTACAAGCAGGCCATGTATATGTTGCTATGCCACCACTGTATCGTATAGATGTGGGGAAAGAAGTATTTTATGCCTTAGATGAGTCTGAAAAAGATAGTATTCTTGATCGGATAGAAGCAGAAAAAAAACGTGGAAAAGTTAACGTACAACGCTTTAAAGGCTTGGGTGAAATGAATCCTTTGCAATTACGTGAAACTACAATGGATGCAAACACACGACGTTTAGTACAACTTACCGCGCTTGATGAAGAACATAGCCAAACAATTGAAATGATGGATATGCTCTTATCGAAAAAACGTTCCGGCGATCGCAAAGAATGGCTTCAAACCAAAGGTGATATGGCGGTAGTTTAGTTTGATAATTATAACGTTTATAGACCAGTGAACTTGCTATTTAGGCGATTTTCAAAATATTTAATTACTTTTATTTCTTATGTATTTGTCACAACGAATTTAGTCGTCGCAATGCAAATACAAGAGGAAGGTATTATTGGCTTTGAAGAAGCCGTAATAAAAATAGAAAAACTAACTGATTACAACTTACCTTTAGCACAATTTGAATTGAATAAGTATGCTAAAAATTTTGATAAATTATCATTAAATCAACAAATCGCTTATCAACACTTACTCGCTGAGATTTATATTTTACAAGGAAAGTTTCATCTAGCAAAAAAAACAGCGTCAGACGGTTTATCATTAACTTTAGAACTTTCCAGCCCTAATGTATTAAGTACTAAATTACTTTATAACCGAGGCTTTGCTTATGAAAGCATTGGGGATATAGCACTTGCGACTAAAGATTATGAAAGTGGTTTAGCCTTGGCGAAAACTTTCCATAATGAGGTATTAATTGCACAAGGCTTAGTCAATTTAGGAGCAATATATTATTTAACTGATCGTTATGAAAACTCGCTAATCGCCTTAAATGATGCTTACAATATTGCAAAAAAAACCGATGATGAAGAACTAAAAGGCGCTGTTAATTCTGAGTTAGGTATTCTCTACGCTAATTTAAATAGAAATAAGCAAGCAATGGTGTATTACCAACAATCTTACGAACATTATAAAAATGCAAATCAAACTATGTTGTCATTAAATTCATTAGTGAATATAGGTTTGACTCATATAGATGACAAAGAATACGAACAAGCGATAAGTGTTTATAAAACGATAATTTATGAATCTAAAGGATTTGTGTTTAATCAAATTATATATAGCACTTATTTGGGACTATCTTGGGCGATTTTAAAGCAAGAAATACCTAATCCTGAAGCAAGTTATCAATATTTATTATTATCTAAACAGTATATGCAAAATATCGAGCAATATGATATTGAATTGCAATATTCTGAGGATGAAGCCTTCATATTATTTGAGCTTGAACGTTATGATGAAGTACTAGAAAGTATAGCTAGAGTGGAGTCTATGCTGGTTAAACATATGCCGTTAAGTCATTCTAAAATGCAAACGCGCATTAACATCATTGATCTTCAGTCCAAGACTTATGCTAAATTAGGGCGATATCAGCAAGCATATGAATTACAAGAAAAACGATTAGTATCAACGCGAATTTTACGTGATGAAAAAGAAAGTCAATCTGTTGCAGAAATTCGTTTAATCTTAGAATCAAAAGAGGCTGATTTACAAAAAAAAGTACTAGAAAATAAGCAGGAATTGCAAAAAATATCATTATTAGAAGCAGAGAAAAGACACAAGAAACAAAAATTATATTTGTTGTATATAGCGGTAGTCGCCTTAATATTGGCTTGGCTATTGGTTAAATTAGCGCGAGGGCAACATCAATTATATCAAATTTCGAGCGTCGACATGTTAACAGGTATCGCGAATCGAAGAGAATTAATGAAAAAAGGACAAAAACTATTTCAACACGCTAAAAGTAAAAAGACTGACTTTAGTGTTTTGATCATTGATATTGATAATTTCAAGAAAATAAATGATCAATTCGGTCATAATCATGGTGATGTAGTACTAAAAAAAGTAGTTAATTTAGGAAAAACATTGATGCGTAAAACAGATGTTTTTGGTCGTTTTGGCGGAGAAGAGTTTATTGTTTTTTTGCCAAATACCTCTACAGTACAAGCTAAAATTATTGCTGAACGTTATCGTCAATCTGTTGACGATTATGCTTGGGAAGTAAATTCCCCCTCAAAAGTACCATTAGATGTCAGTATTAGTATTGGCGTCGCTAACAGTATTGATTTTATTCATGATGAATCTGCCGATTTATCTACCGTAATCAATAAAGCGGATATTTTACTGTATGAAGCTAAAGAACAGGGTCGGAATAGAGTATGCATCTAATGATTAAAGCTTTAATCATATTCTGTTTTTTTGTAGCTAATATTCTGTTTAATATTTCTTTAGCGGAAAGTCATGAGTCTACTGGTAAGGTAGTCGTTAAAGAAATTCAATTTAACCTTAGTAACAATATTGTTGAACTAGTTGAAGAATCTATCAGTGATCCGAAAAATGCTAGTGTTTTACTTCAAAAAATTAAAGTTAATAATCAACTGTTTAATTATGCAGAACAGTATTTGCTATTATTAACAAGTGCTAACGTAAAGCAATATGAGCAACAGCATACGGATGTTATACATCTTCTTGAAGAAGCTAAACTTCTCACAAAATATATTGCTCAAGAACAGTTAGCTTTACCCATGTTCCTTAATGTTTATTTAGTATTAGCTCATAGCTACGAAGCGATAAAAGATTACGAAAAAGCTTATCAAAATAAGCAATTCTTTGTCGATGAATATAATAATTACAGAGATGCTCAACGTGAAAATAATCTTATAGATCTAACCGAAAAATATGAAGTTTCCCATAAAATAGAAGAAAATAAATTATTAGACAACCAGAACAAGTTAAAAGGATTGCGTATTGATGATGTGCATCAACAACAAATATATCAACAGCGAAAGTTTATCGTAATATTTGGTACTATTTTGTTGTTTATTTTATTGTTTGTACGCCAGCTTAAAGTAAGAAAAAAGCTATTGCTTCTGTCTAAAATAGACAGTTTAACTGGTTTACTAAATAGAGCTGAATTATTTAAGAAAGGTAATGCTCTACTGCAAGAAGCTCAAGAAAAACATTTTGAAATCAGCGTATTGTTGTTTGATATAGATCATTTTAAGTTAGTGAATGATCAATTTGGGCATGGTGTTGGTGATTTAGTTTTAAAAAAAATAGCGTCATTGGTAAATGAAACAATGAGAGCTCGTGATGTTTTTGCTCGTTTAGGTGGAGAAGAATTTGTTTCTGTTCTACCGAAAACCGACATAGATCAAGCAAAAGGTATTGCAGTAAGAGTATTGGAAAAAATAGCACACTATAACTTTAGTGAACTTGGCGTTGATAGAAGTATTACTTTAAGTATTGGTGTTGCTAACGTACAAGATACTAATGCTAAGTTTGACGATATTATACATGCCGCTGATATAGCAATGTACCAAGCAAAAGCACAAGGAAGAAACCAAATGGTAAGTTATCGTCATTAGACTAACTTTTTGAATTCACTTGGCTATTAAAATCATATAAGCTGTCTTTTGTATTGG
>Ga0055584_100004854_pt1 | contig 13175 bp, 14 predicted proteins | sample OSDHelmetaG_FD_58716 | JGI IMG/M metagenome (GOLD analysis project Ga0055584, IMG submission 58716) | Pelagic marine sediment microbial communities from the LTER site Helgoland, North Sea, for post-phytoplankton bloom and carbon turnover... | ecosystem: Environmental > Aquatic > Marine >... | reverse complement strand
ACCCGCCGCAAACGCGCGTCGAACCAAACGTTCGGTAAATGCCGGGTTCGGGTCGGCAAACGTAAAATATGGAATGAGTGTATTATCACCCTTAAATAAGTCAGCACTAACCGTCATAAGACATCAAGGTCCCCATATCTTTATCGCCACGACCAGAACAATTCAAAATCACATTTGAACCTGCTGGAATATCCGTCGTTTGTCGTAAATAAGCAAAGGCATGTGCCGTTTCTAAAGCTGGAATAATACCTTCAGTACGCGCACACCATTTCATAGCAGAAATTGCCTCGTCATCGGTGGCCGCCCCTAAACTTAGGCGACCAGCATCACGTAACGCACTTAATTCGGGCCCCACACCAGGGTAATCCAACCCTGCGGATACCGAATGCGCCATCGCAATATGACCTTGTTCATTTTGCAATAACGACGACTTAGACCCATGTAAAACGCCAGGAGTCCCCTTCGCTAGCGATAAAGAATGACGCCCAGAAGACACCCCTTCACCCGCCGCTTCTACAGCAATAAACCGAACATCGTCTTCAAAAAATGGGGCAAACAAGCCCATGGCATTAGAACCACCGCCCACACAGGCCACTAGAATATCGGGCAATGCCCCAAATTGTGCATGCGCCTGTTTCTTGGCTTCAATGCCAATCACACTTTGGAAATCACGCACCATCTGCGGGTACGGCGCAGGTCCAACAACCGAACCAATCACGTAATGTGTGGTCTCGACCGATTGCATCCAATCTCGGATCGCCGCCGACGTGGCATCCACCAAAGTCTTAGAACCCGACTCTACGGGCCGAACTTCGGCACCCATCGTTTGCATGCGGTACACGTTTAACGATTGACGCTGAATATCTTCGGCGCCCATGTACACCACGCAGGGTATATCGAGCAATGCACACACAGTTGCGGTGGCCACACCATGTTGGCCAGCGCCCGTTTCCGCGATAATTCGGGTTTTACCCATTCGTTTCGCCAATAGCACTTGGCCTAAACTATTATTAATTTTATGCGCCCCGGTATGATTCAAATCTTCTCGTTTTAAATACAGGTTAAACCCACATTCCACGCTCATTCGTTTCGCGTGATACAACGGTGTTTCACGCCCTACAAAATGGGTTAAAAGATCTTTAAATTCTTTCTGAAACTCTGCACTAGGCACGATCTCTTGGAAGGCTGCTTTTAGTTCGTTTAATGCTGGCACTAAGGTTTCGGGCACATAACTACCACCATAATCCCCAAAAAAATCTGTCATTGTCATTCTTTAATCCCTAACTTCTTTTTAATCATCGGCAAATACGGATAAATAGACTCTTCCCCAAACCGAACTAAATCATCCCCACGATGTAAATCAAACGAACTAATGGCTTCTTTAACCGGTTTTAACGGCAAATCCACATTTGGCCTCTTTTCAGTTTTATTTTTATGTAATAACAAATCCACACTCCGGTCCGCAATACGCAACAGGTTTGAAGGTAGCTTATCTAGTGTAACATCTGGCACGGCATCTACAGAAATAACAAAATCTGCACCTAGTTGCCGAACCTCGTTGACCGGAATATTACAGGTCGCACCACCATCAATAAAATAACGATCTCCAATCTTCACCGGTGAATACACACCTGGAAACGAAGCGCTCGCACGAATCGCCTTAGATAATTTCATATCTGGGTCGTTCATCTGAACCCCCTTCCCTGCCAAGATATCCGTCGCAAGTGTCATAAACGGAATTTTCAACTCTTTAAATGTAACCGGCCCAACAAGTTTATCGACAAACCTTTCAATACGACGAGAACTCACCATGCCACGCTTGGACAATTGAACCCCCGCAAGATCATACCAGCGCACCTCTTTAACTTGCTTAATAAGCTCATCTAAAGGTAAGCCCGCCGCATATAAGCCCCCAATCAAACTCCCACTACTAACACCCGAAATCGCTGAAATCGGTATATGATTGTCCTCTAAGGCTTTGATAACACCTAAGTGGGCGATGCCTCGTGCGGCACCGCCACTTAATGCAAGTCCTAACGATTTCCTTTTCTTAGATTGTTTTGAGAAAAGGAAATCGAACATAACTACTCCTTATCAGCACCTTCTTCTGCAGCAGCTTCTGCTACTTCAGGCGTTGATTCAACTACAGCTTCTTCAGAGGCAGGTGTTGATACTGCGTCTTTAATATTTTTTAAACTCAAGCCAATCTTCTGCTCTTCTGGTTGAAGACGGATGACTTTAATCGTCACTTTATCATCTTCTTTAACTAAGTCACGAATATTTTTAACGTGGCTATCAGAGAACTCAGAAATATGGATTAATCCTTCTAAGTTAGGCTCTAATTGAACAAACGCACCAAAAGGAACGATACGGCTAACTGTTCCTTGAAGAACCTGACCAACAGTATAACGATCCATCACCTTAGACCATGGATCTTCTTGTAACTGTTTTAAACCAAACGAGATACGTTGTTTATCTTTATCCACACCTAAAACAAAAACTTCAACTTCTGAACCTTCAGTTAAGATTTCTGATGGATGAGAAACACGAGACCAAGATAACTCTGAAATATGAGCTAACCCTTCGATTCCACCAATATCAATAAATGCACCAAAGTCTTTAAGACTAGAAACCACACCTTTGTGGATCTGACCCACTTCTAAAGAATCCATTAGACCCACCGCGTCTGCAGTAAGAGGTTTCTTTTGAGCCATACGGTTCGAGAATACAACTTTACGACGTGATTCATCTACATTTAAGACGATAACAGGTAAGACTGTACCCACTAATCCATCTAATGCCGATTTGTTATCGATTAATAAGTGAGATAATGGAATAAAACCACGGATTCCCGAGAATGTTACAACCACACCACCACGAACAACAGATAAAACTTTAACGTTTAATGTTTCTTTAGAATCAAGGAAATGCCCCATCTTCTTCCACATCAATTCATATTCAGCTTTCTTACAAGAAAGAAGCGTATATCCTTCTTTTGTTTCTAGTTTTTCAATATAAACATCGATCATATCACCTACAACCAATGATTCTGTCGGTACTAACGAATTAGAATCACTAAATTCTGAATTTGGAACAAATCCATCAGATTTATAGCTAATATCAATCAATAGGCCTGATTTTTCAATCGAACGAATCACACCTTTAACAACATCACCTTCTTTAAAGTCGACTAAACTTGTTTCAATTGCCGCTTTAAATAAATCAAGTTCATTATCAAAATCTTTTTCGTCGGGAAGTGCAGGTGCAACCTGAACTAAATCCTCAACATCAGACGTATCAACAGAGTTAGGATTTGTTGGCGCTTTCTTTTCAGTCGCCTCTTCCTTTTTCTCTTCTGCTTTTTCTGGCGTAGCTTCTGTGCTAGCCGCTTCCGTTGTTGTTTCTTCAACAACCTTTTCTTCAGTCTCAACTACTTTCGCAGCTTCAGACCCAAAGTTTTGATCTAATTTTGTCCCTTCAGACATAAAAATCTCCCTATATACAATACCAATACACCAATACGATCCAACACAATACTTTATTGTATTAGCCTCAATCATACACTATGGCGGGGAATGGCTCAAGGTATGCTTACGGTTACCTAAAATGTGTTTTCTGATGTACTTACTTTGTGTATTACCGTCTAGACCGTCGTGTCTGCTTTAGATCTTCGTATTTTTTCAAAATATCGTTAACATAATGTTTAGTATTTCCCTCTAATCGTCCCCCTTTAGATTTAATAGCGTTCGGCCCCTCGTAGTACGACGCCAACGTTAACGACGCGGCTTGAGAATGACCTCGCCAACGTCCCATTAAGTGCTTTAAATAACCTACCGTACCCGATACATTTTGTTGGATATCGTACGGATCCTCGATATTTAAGCTTTTGAAATTAAAGTCCTTAATTTGCCCCAACCCCTTAGCCCCTGTCTTACTAACCGCTTTTTTATTAAATGCAGATTCTCGGGCAATCACCGCTGCTGCAAATTTAGGGTCTACGTTATTTTCTTTGCCATATTTAACCAAATATTTAGAAATTTTCTGAGCATCCTGCTGAGAAATATTTTTGTACTTAGTCCGAATGTATTTATAAATAGTTTGATATTCTTGTTGAGAGTTAAATCGCCTATCAAGCGCCACATCTTTAGGCGTTACCCCCTGTTTTGAAATTGATTGCTTAGACGACGAACTCGACACCGCTTTCTGCTTATGTTGATTCGGCCGCATCATACGTGAACTTTTATACGGTTTTCCATTATACGTATGGAACCCATGACTAACTTTCGGCGCAGACGACCCACTCGTCCCAGGCATTAACAAGAGAATGAGGCTAAGCCCAACTATTGGGATCGCATTAACATCGATCATCCGACGACTCCAAATAAGTTAAAACTTGCTCTGGGCGCAATAGCTGTCGTTCTCCGGTTTTGCGATCCTTAACCTCTAGTTCTCCAGACTCGTCAAAGGATTTCCCAACCACCACCTGGATCGGCATACCTAGTAAATCAGCATCCCCAAACTTCTTACCAGCGGATTCCTTACGATCATCATACAAAACCTCGATAGACGTATCTAAAAGTTGCTCGTATAAACGATCTGCACAGTCACGTAACACATCATTTTTAATATTCACACAGATTAAATGAACTTGAAACGGCGCTAAGGCACGTGGCCACACCATACCGCGTTCATCATGATTCTGTTCGATCGCAGCAGCTACCGTTCGGGCAACCCCAATCCCATAACACCCCATCAAGAACGGCGTCGGTTTTCCTTGATCCGACATAAATGTCGCATCCATAGATTTTGAATATTTATCGCCCAGTTTAAAGATATGCCCCACTTCAATACCACGTACCTGCTGGTACACGCCTCCCCAAGGCGTAACATCCCCGACTTCGGCCTGACGTAAATCATAATACCCTTCAACAGTAGCATCACGCGACAATGTCACGTTATCTAAATGATACTCAGCTTCATTCGCCCCAGCCGCATACCCAGCATTAGCATCCAAACTGTAGTCCGCAAAAACCCGGCAGTCTACCTTAGTCCTCACCGGCCCCATAAACCCAGGCGCCGCCCCAGAAAGAAGCCGAACATCCTCATCGGACGCCAACTCAAAAGCTCGCCCGCCTAAAACAGTTTTCAATTTCAAGGGATTCAGCTCGTGATCACCACGCAACAAGACCAAAATAAGGTCATCATCTACACGGTATAATAACGATTTAATCAAGGTTTCCGCAGGTCGCCCCAAACCCGTAACAAGTGCCTGAATCGTTCGCATACCCGGCGTATGTAGTTTCTCGACTTCAGGAACCACTTTCGACTCAAAAAACACAGGCTTCACAGTTTTCGCAGCCTCTAAATTAACAGCGTTCCTCGATGTATCACACTGCATCACCGCATCTTCTCCGGTTTCTGCTGTAATCATAAATTCCGAAGATTCACTACCCCCAATGTCCCCACTATCCGCCTCAACAGCTTGAACCTCTAACCCACACGCCTCAAAAATACGATAGTAACACGCTTTCATCTCTTGATACGTCGCATCCAAACACACTTCAGAAGCATGAAAACTATAGGCATCTTTCATACAAAATTCACGGCTTCGCATCACCCCAAACCGAGGCCGAAGCTCATCTCGAAACTTCGACTGTATTTGATAAATATTTAACGGCAACTGCTTATATGATTGTAGATAATCTTTCGCAAGTTCCGTCGCCACTTCTTCATGCGTAGGCCCTAAACAATACCCACGCCCCACACGATCTTTTAATTTTAAAAGCTGATCCCCATAGGCATCCCAACGATCACTCCGTCGCCATAATTCTTCGGGAACGACCATCGGAAACAAAACTTCTAACGCTCCACTCTTAGTAAGTTCACGGCGAATAATCTCTTGAAATTTCTGCAAGACCTTTAACCCCAAGGGCAAAAACGTATAAATTCCAGAAGAAATCTGCTGAATAAATCCAGCACGTAACATCAATTGATGACTCGCTATCTCTGCATCTTTAGGAACATCTTTTAAAGTCGAAATAAAATAGGCACTAAGTCTCAAGAGAATTCTCCTAAAGCATCACTTTTTTACGAGATTTTTTAATCTTATCATCTTCAAATACATTTTTACGACGACGTTTTGGAATTTTAATCGGGTACTTGCCATCAAAACAAGCTGTACAAAAAGAACCTGGCCCAACCGTTTTGACAGACTCTAACATCCCTTGTTTAGAAATATAAGATAAAGAATCCGCACCAATCATTTTACAAATCTCATCCACACTATAATGAGCCCCAATCAAATGCTCTTTAGACGGCGTATCAATACCCATATGGCACGGATCCGTAATCGGAGGCGACGAAATACGCATATGAATCTCTTTAGCACCCGCTTTACGCAAGGCCGCAACACGCTGCTTTGAGGTTGTACCACGAACAATAGAATCATCAATTACAATTAATCGTTTACCTTCAATCACACTTTTAATAGGATTTAATTTAACTTTTACAGATAAATCTCGAATCTTTTGCGTTGGTTGAATAAACGTACGCCCCACATAATGATTTCGAGTCATACCATTTTCGTACGGAATCCCAGATTCTTCTGCATACCCAAGGGCAGCACTATTCCCAGAATCCGGAATCGCCATTACTAAATCAGCATCAATCGGATATTCTCGAGCTAACTGACGCCCCATTTCTTTTCGAACCTCATAGACAGAGTCGCCAAAAACAATACTATCAGGTCGTGCAAAATAAACATGCTCAAAGATACAAAAAGACGGATTCGGCTTTACAGGTACGCTAAACGATTGTAATCCATTTTCATCAATCACAACCATCTCACCAGGCTCTATTTCACGTTCATATGTTGCCCCAATTAAATCTAAGGCACAAGTTTCTGAACAAACGATATACGCATCTTTCAAGCGGCCTAAAACCAAAGGTCTAAACCCATTAGGGTCACGAACTGCAACTAAGGCATCTTCCGTAAGTGCCACCATCGAATACGCACCTTCAACTTTAACCAATTCTTTACGAAGTGCCTCGACAATGGTTCTTGATTTGGAACGAGACACTAAATGTAATAAAACTTCGGAATCTACTGTAGACTGAAATAAAGCCCCTTCTTTTTTAAGCGCCGCATAATGTTTGTAGGCATTCGTTAGGTTCCCGTTATGGGCAATCACTAACTTCCCTTTTGATGTTTTTGAATATAAAGGTTGAATATTATGATCTTCAGACGCGCCCGTTGTTGAGTATCGCACATGACCAATTGCCGTACTACCCTTAAGTTCACTCAACATTTCCGGAGAAAAAACCTCTGAAACTAAGCCCATATGTTTTGCAACATAAAACCGCTTACCATCTCTAGAGACAATACCAGCACTTTCCTGACCCCGATGTTGAAGCGCATAAAGCCCCAAATAACAAAGGTTAGCAGCGTCTTTAGCACCATACACACCAAACACACCACACTTATCTTTCATTTCAACCATCTAGCAATAACCTTTGAATACTTTCATACAGTTTGTCCCTAAAAATCAGTATAGCAAACGGGGCATTTCCTGCATAGTAAAAGACTGTATTCTAAGGTAAACTATGTCAAGATCAAAAGAACTAAGACTATGAGCGAAAAAAACATTAGCATCATCGACCATATAAACGAGCTTCGAAAACGACTCCTTCACATCGTTATTTGGGTCTTAGCAGGCACCGTTATCGGATTCCTCTCCTACGACTGGACCATTACCTATCTCATTATTCCATTTCAAGAAAACATTGTAACTGAATTTGGTAAGGAACTATTCGTACAAACCTTATTTGAAGGCTTTATCACAAAGTTCAAACTATCAATGGCGCTTGGACTCATCATTGCCCTCCCCGCTATTATTTATCATCTCTTAAGATTTATCTTCCCTGCACTTCGAAAAAAAGAACGCATCGCCCTTATTTTAGGGTTAATCACCAGTATCGCCCTGGCCATCGGTAGCTGCTACTTAACCTTCTTCAAACTCATCCCCTTCATCCTAACCTTCATGACCAGCAGTGGCTTTGTTCCAAAAGACGTGGGCCTAATGCTAAACTTCCAAAACAGCATCTTTTATGTGGTGCAATTTGTGATCTACAGCCTTATCCTATTCCAATTCCCCATTCTATTAGAAATCCTATTAGCCTATAATATCGTCACTAGAAAACAACTTATTCGGCTAAGCCGCTTCGTTATTGTCGGCATCGTCATCTTATCGGCTATCGTCACACCACCCGATATTGTGTCACAAATCGCCATTAGTCTCCCCTTAATCGTGTTATATTTCCTAAGCATTTTAATCGCCAAACTATTTGGCTGGGGAGCCCCATGTTCGGACTAGGTATCGGGGAATTATTCATTTGCATCATCGCCCTAATCATTATGGTGAAACCCCAAGATTATCCACAATTAATCCGAAAAATTGCAAAAGGCTACCACGAACTACTAGACTTCAAAAACACCGTTATCCGAGAAATGAATATGCTGGATATCGACACCGACAAAAATAGAGTGAAAGATGAAAAAATGCTATACTATAAGCCAAACAAAACCGATTTAAACCAGGAGAATAAAGATGATGAGAACATCAAATCCAATTCTAAATAATAAAACATTCCAACAACACACGATTTCAAACAGCGCCGAAAACATGACCTTAAACGGTTCTGTAAATAAATCCTTTATCCTACTATTCTGTGTCTTACTATCCGCCAGTTACACGTGGGGACAATTTTTCAATGGAAATACAGCGTCTGTATCTGGCCTAATGATTATAGGCGGCATTGCGGGCTTTATCTTAGCGCTAGTAACCATTTTCAAAAAAACAGCCGCCCCCATCACCGCCCCTTTATATGCACTATGCCAAGGCCTATTCTTAGGCGGCATCTCCGCCACATTAGAGCAAAGTTATCCCGGCATCGTGATCCAGGCCGTCGCCTTAACCTTCGGCACATTGTTCTGCCTATTATCCGCCTACAAAACCAAACTCATTCAAGCAACTGAAAATTTTAAATTAGGTATTTTTGCAGCAACAGGATCGATTGCATTAATCTATTTAGTTAGCTTCATTCTAGGGTTCTTCGGCATTCAAATCCCAGCTATTTTTGGCGCAGGCCCCATCGGTATCCTATTCAGCCTAGTTGTCGTTACGATTGCCGCCCTCAACCTTGTTTTAGATTTCGACTTCATTGAAAAAGGTGCCGAACAGAACCTCCCAAAATACATGGAATGGGTCGGCGCATTCGGGTTAATGGTAACTTTAATCTGGCTATACATCGAAATTTTGAATTTACTTGTAAAGCTTCGTAGCCAAAATAAATAAAAGATGACAGCAACAATCGACCGCCGCTTATTTAAAGACAAGACCCTTATTTTTTGCGTCTTGCATTATAATGTTGAATGCGTGCAGGTAACCTTAAAAAACATCTTAGGCATTCTAGAGCAAAACCCAGATGTTTATATGGTCTTAATTGATAGCAAATCAGAGCCAAAAGTCAAAGCGTTGTTCGATCAAATAAATCACCCCAGAATCGACAAAATCAGCTTGCCGATTAATTTTGGGTATAACAGCTCTGTTAACTTTTACTGCCGAGACTTTATCAACACAGAGACCCTCCCCGAAGTGATTATACGCTTAGACGCCGACATTCTATTTAGTAACGACGATTTTCAAACCTTGGTAGACGCTATCAAACATATCCCAGACTATGGCGTTTTAGGCATGTCTTGGGCAGATAACGCCTGCAACCCCGAAAGAAATACCATTTTCAAACCCAAAACAGTAACAGGAACAAACCATAAAAATTATCACATCAAACGCCCATTCCTTACGCCCATCGCGGGAGGCATCATGGGATTTAGAGGTGCGATACTAGCTGAACTAAACTTCGAACCGTTTCCACCTAAATACCTTCCTAAAAAATTCTTAAAAACAATCCCTGTTGGCGGCGCAGACTCGGCACTATACAACGCGCTTAAAGGCCGTTACAAAATGGGATACCTCTCAGATACAACGGCCTACCACCTAAAATCTAGAGATAACAAAATCATTGATATTCCAAAAGACTATCAACACCTATTAGACACTTAATCTGTCGCTAACTTAAACCCAAACAAGAACGACCGTTTAAACGCCTTATCCAACAAATCGTTCCCCCCTACTGAAAGGTACACATGATTAAAAATAGGATACGACATATACGCATCAAACTGTAAGGTATCAAACTGATAAAAGTCGGTCTGAAACGCCAGCTGATAAATAGAATAATCAACGCCTACCCCTGGATGAGAATAAAATGCCCCAAATCGTGCCCGTAACGATTTATATAAGCGAACACTTTGCTGAACATTCAATAACGGGTCTACCCCTAAACGATTACCCACGCCAACGCGCAAAAAGCTACTGTGATACCAAATATCAACGTTCCCCGTCATCCAATTCGCCTCATTTACTTGTGAACGATAATAAGACGCATTCGACTCAAACGAAATATTCGACATCGTACCAAAAACAGAATCAACGGTACCAAACATTTTTTTACCTTCAACAACGGCATCCCGAACATCAGATTTAAACCCTTCTCTAGCTAAAACATCTCTGAGTGAATCAGACACTTCTCTTAAGTTTTTAACAGTGATATTTACATCCTCTTCAAATTCATCATCTATAACTGCCGCTAAACGCCCTGAAATAACGCTCAAATCAGCCACAATATTCTTTAAATTTTGATCTTCAGAGAACGACCGAACCTGAAATAGGACTTCATTCGTATTTTCAGTAATTTTTTCGATTGCAAAAATTGAATTCTCAATCGATTTTAGGATGTCAGGATTAGTGGTAATACGTCGAAACGCAACCAATATTTCCTGAACCTCATCTAAGTTTCGGGTCCCGACATCCACAAAGTCGGCAATCCCCGCCGTAGAATATCCTTCCAAAACAGCCCCAGACACCATATATCCTTCAGAGCTTGGATTAGGCACAATATCAATATACTTTTCACCAACGAGTCCATCAAACACGACACGCAAAGACGAGTCCTTAGGAATTTGAACATCTTTACTGACCATAAAATTAACATAAATCGCATCTTGCTTCGGAATAATATCGGAAACACGTCCGACTCTAAACCCTCTAAACCTCACCTCAGATTGATTTAGAAGCCCACCAACATTATCAAATTTACCCACCAATGGGTATCCAGAAACTCGAATTAACAACATGCTTTGCCACAAGAGTAGACCTGCAACAATCACCAGTACCAAAACCGAGAAAATCCCTACCACTATAGTGTTATTTTGACGTGGCCGATTCATAGTCCGCCTCGTATAAAATAACGAACAGCCTCATTCGAGCTATTCTCGATAGTGTCTGGAGCCCCCGCTTCAATTAATTTCCCGTTTAGCATCATATAGATATTATCAACAGTTCTTGTAAATGTCGATTTCTGATGACTTACAACAATTGTCGTGATCCCAAAATCTTTACTTAACTTCACAATTAAATTCTCGATACTCGTTGTCAAAACTGGGTCTAATCCCGTTGTCGGCTCATCATACATAATAACAGCAGGCTCTGTCGCAATCGTTCGTGCCAACCCAATGCGTTTTCGTTGGCCACCAGATAAAGACGCCGGCATCTGCTCTGACGTACCCTTCATATCCACCATTTCCAAAATATCATGAACTCGACCCTCACACTCTTCGTAAGAACGCCCTAAATTTTCACACAAACTAAACGCAACATTTTCCCCAACTGTCATGGAGTCAAACAAAGCGGCAGATTGAAATAACATCCCAACTTCCATTCTCATCTTTTGACGCTCTACCTTTGTCATATCCAACAAACTAACACCTTTAAACAAAATATCTCCAGAAGTCGGATAAATCAGGCCTAAAATCAACTTCAATAACGAGCTCTTTCCGCATCCTGATTCCCCAATAATCGAAAATCGATCCAACGGATTCACCGTCCAATTAACACCATCTAAAACACGTTTACCATCAAATTCTAAGACAACATCGCGAAGTTCAATCATGAGAAAATCACCATTGATAAAAAGTAGTTCAGCACAAATACTGCAATTAAAGAGGCCACCACGCCACGTCGTGTGGACTGCCCAACCCCTTTTGCCCCAGACCGTGTCTGAAGGCCACGATAAGCACTAAGCATCGCTATTGTAAACCCAAAAAAAGCCCCTTTAATTAAACCTCCCACAACATCCATAACCCCTAACATATTTTGAGTCGAGTTAAAAAAGGACATTGGATTGATATCCCCTACAAAATAAGCAATTAAAAAACCAGAAAAATACCCAACAACATCTGCGACCCCAATTAACAACGGCAACATAATCGTTAAAGACACAACCCTAGGGCAAACCAAGTAAAGCACAATATCTTGAGACAACGATTTCAAGGCGTCCACCTGCTCCGTCACCTTCATTGTACCTAATTCTGCTGAAATTGCGGCACCTACACGCCCCGCCAACACCGCGCCCGTCATCATAGGACCTAGCTCTCGCCAAACCGCCATCGCCAAAATACCGCCTACCAAACCACCGGCACCAAACCGAACAAACTCCTTAACCACTTGAAACGCGAAAGACATCCCTACAAAAGCAGCCGTAATGACCGTAATATTAAAGGAATGCACCCCTAAAAAAACCATCTGCTCCATCGTTCGGGCTTTCGAAAATTTAAACGAAAAAATGCCTTGTAACACCTGAAACGAAAACAGGGTAAAATCCCCAATCGCACTAAACCAATCTTTAAGATACCCGGATATCATAGGGACATTATATTGCTAATTCAGTATTAAGTACACTACAATTAAAGCTATGAAAAGCAGACGATTCCTTATTGGCCTAAATACCATCCTATTATCAATTACGATTGGACTACTCATCCATCACCTACTCGTCTTTATCCCACAACAACACCAACTCATTAATGAGATAGAACTCTTTAAAAATCAATTTGGGCTCACCTACGTCAAACAACAATACACCTTACTAAAAATCGTTATTGCCCCTTGGTTATTAGAATTAATTGTAGGTATCGGTTTAATTTCTAAAGCAACCAATAAAATCCAACGCCTTGCTAGTATCGGAAATTTCGGATTATTTTGTATTAGCATGATCGT
>Ga0055584_100004853_pt1 | contig 13177 bp, 10 predicted proteins | sample OSDHelmetaG_FD_58716 | JGI IMG/M metagenome (GOLD analysis project Ga0055584, IMG submission 58716) | Pelagic marine sediment microbial communities from the LTER site Helgoland, North Sea, for post-phytoplankton bloom and carbon turnover... | ecosystem: Environmental > Aquatic > Marine >... | reverse complement strand
ACACTGAAGATCTCACTACTATAAAAGTCCCTGTGTTTTGAAAATCTTCACCTGAAAAATTGTCACCAGTTCCCGATGTCTCGTAACTTATCGACGCGTATCGAACACGCTTCGACGCATATGACCCACTGTTCAACCACGTATCGACGGCGATCAACCACTGTTCAAACAACATGTTACGCTTGACTCCCAGCTGCCCTTCACAACAATCTGTCACAGTCATCAATAAACAAAAAATGAGCGGCACAGCGAAAGCCGCCGTTAAAAAATAAGTTATAGAGAAACAGAGCAAGAAAATCATGAAAACAAACCTCAAGTATTAAGCAGGGGAAGACCCATGGCACTCCCGCCAAATTGAAAACGATCAACACACCATTCTACTAGAAAGCAACCAACAACCCGCAGATGAATATCCAGCAGTACTTTTAGGAGAGCCGCGTGTCATGGTAGCTGTTACAGATGTTTGAGCCGATTATTCAAAAATCAAATCCGCGATCACCGCCCGATGATCAGTCTCGACGGCGGCTTCTGAAACAACGCGCAAAGGCTGAAACAATTCGTTAATCCAGATTTGGTCGATTCGTAAAAAGGGAACTTCGTTGGTAATCGTGTTTCCCCAACCGCTGCCAGCGCTGGAAAAGGAATCGTGTAGAGCTGCCGGTAACTCAGCAAAAATTGCGTCGCGGGGGTTCGCGTTGAAGTCGCCACCCACAATGAGAGGCAGATCAGAGGGCAGGTCTTGTAGAACTTTGCTGAGTGCAACAATTTCTTCTCGCTGTTTGATCCGATGATTACGAAACGCACGCCAGCAGTCAGGGTTCCATAAATCAAATCGAAAGGGGGGCGGCGACAAGCGTAATGAAACAACGCCCACTTCCTGGTCCGTGGAGAGTCTTACTTTGCCAATGACATAATACCCCGTGGAAGCAATACGCTCGATTTTGCCTCGGGTGGTGAGAGCAGTATCCACGCCAGAAAGTATATCGCCCTCCTCACCAAACAATTCTGCGGCGATGCTTTTCAGGTTCTCAGTCCCCGGCGACTCCTGAATCAGAATCAGATCCGGCTGGGATGGTTTCAACGCCCTCAGAGAACGTGTACTGCCACTACAGTTCAACGAGATCACGCGCAGCCCCGCTGGCGATTGCACCGAGACACTACTTCCCCGTACCAGACTCAAAGGCGTATCAGCAAAACCAATCAGAAACAGCAACCACAATCCCAGCGTCAGCAGGGCAGCCCGTTTACTCGAAGTCCGATGTATCACCAGCGCCAGAAAGAACCCACATAGAAACCAGCACCAACTCGGATAAACAGTCACAGCAGCACACGCATCATATTGTTTGACATAACAGAGACTGAGAAAAGCAAACAACAGCAGAGAAAGCCCCGTCGTGAATCGAGATACAACCCGATTCACGCTGCTTGGGGTTTCAGGTGGTCTCGTTTCATTTGCAATTGATTCAATTTTCATTTCTCATTCGGCCAGTCCAAGTGTTTATGTAGAAAGTCAAAGATGCCCTGATCGCACATTTCTCATCGCCTTTCACTCAAATCACAATTGGTATTAACGACGCACCGACGAGTACCTGTCCGCTGGCGAAGAGAGTGATGGTTGTCGCTACGATTGTGGTCATGCCAAAGCGACGAGTGCGGAGTTCCTGACTGAGTAAAATCGTAGCATACAAAAAAACGATCAACGAACCGGGCAGGAATAACATGAGAAAGACAACCCCCAGGATCGTATACTCCGCAATGACCCACAACAACAGCCAGCTTCCCCCATACGCATTTAATAGAATCACCGCTGGCTCGAGACGGCGATAGCGGATCGATTGCCAGAGCAGAAACACCGGCCCCAGAGCAACAGGAGTAAACACCGTGTTAAACAAGTTTCTGCCTGGATTGTAAATCGATAGGGAACCTCTTCCCACCAGCCAGTAGGACAATGCATACAGAAAACACAACAGACCCGTCGCGGCAAGAAGCCGTTGGAGACTTGATGAAACATGTTGTGATTCTGTATTCAATTCCTCATTCCTCACGGCCTCAAATTATTCGTCTACACTGATGTTACCTTTTTCAACCAGTCACCAACAGATCTTTTCGTGTGTTTTCGAGCTTTTCGTGGTAGTCATAATTTTTCAGAGAAAAGGGGCAGGAATCGAATTTACCGGACCTGATATCGCGCCTGCGGGTACTCTTGAACCTGTTTACGATTCGTGAACAACGTCATCACTTCGCTTCCTTCGGCCAGTCCAAATGCTTGTGCAAAAAATCAAACGTGCCCTGGCCTTGGATAATGTGGCCGCCGGTGAAAAATTCGATTTCGGTTCGCTCGGGAATTCCCAAGGCGGCGTAGTGGCGTCTGACTTTCGCATACTCGTAAGCCACCCATTCATCGGGGGCGACGCCATCCTGGTGTCCGCGTTCCACCATGAAGGGCCGCGGCGAGATCAGTGACGCCATTTCTGCGTGGTTAAACGTGCTGCCCAGATTGAACTGGAAGTGATCGTACTCGTTCGTAAACATGTACGCGGCTCGAAAATCGAGGGTCGTAATCTTGCGCGTCCAGTCATTAAAGCAGGCACTACAGACCGAGAGTGCGTAACCGTCCAGCAAGGAAGGAATACGCACCGCAGACAACCCGCCATAGGAGAGTCCATAAAAGCCGATGCGATTTGCATCGACGTGCGGCAGGCTGCCCAACCAGCCGAGCATGCGTTGATGTTGTCCCATGATGAATGAATACAAGGTCAGCCCCAGCGGACCCGCTTTACGTTGATTCTGTCGGAAGAGGGTTTTGCCACGATACGGATTGTGTGGGGCATACGTGATAAAGCCTCGTTCGGCCAATCGCGTCGCATAGCCACGATAGCTGCGATAGCCTGGACTCTTGGGAATATCGTTCACAACGAAATCGGGTAAGCCCTCCAGACCATGTTGACAGACAACCACAGGCCGTTTTTCTCCCGCAGCGATTCCCTTAGGCACCAGCAGATAGCCCCAGGCAAAGACATCGGGCCAGACATCAAATTTGATTTCATAAGTCGTATACTTTTTCGTCTCGTTAATCTTTCTGGATTTCACAGCCAGAGGCATTTCGGGGTCGGGCAGTTTTCCGGTGAGTTCCTCCCACAGCCGTTTCTTAAAGACTTTCGTCTTTTGGGCCCACTCTTCAGGAGTCCCGGTCGGCTGCGCCGGCTTCCAGTATTTCGCCCGAATCTGCTCTGCCTTTCGTACGGTTTTCTGACAGTGATTCACCAGCTCCGCGACCTGTCGCTCTTGTCTCTGAGCCGGATCAAAATTCGTGCGGGCATCTTTGAGTGTTTCGTTTTTTGTTGTGGGGCGCATTAATAGATAACCAAGTGATTTAAACCATCGTGCATAGGCGCGGTGAGAAATCGGTTCCACAGGATTACTTTTGTTACTGTAAACAAAATCAATAATGCCCATAGGACCCGCAGTTCCCTGAATCAAGGATCGGGCGCGTTCGACTTCTTTTTTGACGGAAGTATCAGCCGGTTGAACCAGAGCGCCCGGCGCAGCAGAGGGACGGCGGTTGGCTGGTTTCTCGGGAGGGCCAGCAACTTCCGGCGCCCGGCTCTGTTCAATGACCAAAGTGCGCGGCGTGATCAGGCTGGCGATTTCCGCATCGCCGAACTCACGCAGCAATCCAAATACATTGCGGTACATGGGTTCGGTCCAGAGTCGATTCCGTTGATTGAAATAGCCGCTCACCAATGTCGATTTAATCCGTTGATCCAGGGCAGACGTGTATAACGCAATCAAGCCCCCTTCACCATAACCGGCAATGCCCACGGGAATGGTATCCGACTTCGTTAACAGATCGACGGCCGATCTCATCTTCAGGACTTCAAGTCCGATAATATGTCGCCCCATTTCATAAGCCTGCCGATAGATCCATTCGCGGTGGGTGATATTCGTCATGGAAATGTCAGGGTTCCCGGACCAGGTGCATTCGCGATTGATCAATTGGGGAATTAAAATCCGGCAGCCTGAATTCGCAAATGGCAGCATATTGAAATGAGAGTTCTTTGAATCGGTTAAGCCAACCAGCATTTCTGGCGTTTGGTCGGCATCGGGAATGATAATCAAATTTGCCACCGGGTTACCGTGGGGTTCAATCAATAATCCTTCACCAGAAACGCCAGGCAGGACAGGCCACCGGACCGCACGGATTTGAAACGCGGTCGTCTCAGCCACAACGGCGGGAGAATCGGGGCCCGACACATATTCCCACTCGGGAGAGGGAATCCGCGCATCAATGGCACCGATGATCTTTTGAAACCGCCGCCGATTCGGTTCGACCGATTTCGCATAGTTTTCGGGCGACAAAAAATTCCGCTGCCAATATTGCTTTCGCTGCGCGACAGAATTTTCCGTAGCCCGCAGCAGATACCGACTGATCCCCTCCGCCATCTTAACCGAAAAGTCACCCGTTTCCGTAAGCGGTTCCGTCCCCGAGAGCACATCAGGTTCAGCACACAGGATTGGTGTAGGTACGAGAGAAAAGAGAAAAATTAGAAATAGAAAATAGAATCGGAGCGGCTTCAGGCTGAGTAGCATTGCTGTTCCTCAATGATCTAAGTAACTGCCATGATTATTTTGGTACAATCAATGTACCATTTTTGAAATCCATCCACCAGCATTGGTACTGAATACGCATTGTCTCAGCAATTTATAATTGTTCGTGTAGAAAGGAGATTTTTCGTTAGAATAGAATCAGGCTAGAAATTCAATTTAGAAACCTTGCTCAAAGGTGCTTGAATATGAAAACCAGAATCATAACATTCACTGTGATCATGATGCTTGTGAATCTTTCGGCGGCTGAGGACCCGCAGGATTTTAAGACGCTCACTCCACTACTTGGCGAGGGTTTCGGCAAGATTATCGAAATCGAGGGGGAAGTCTTTGTGCCACCCAACAAGGGACAGAAACGTTATTTACGGAAGAAATGGATTTTGGTAGATCGGATAGGTGCACGGCGTCTTACTAAGCCCCTTAGCATCGAGCTCGCTTCTTTTTCATCCACTCTCACCATGATTCCAGCGAAAGGTACTCAGATAAAAATACGTGGTTACGAAACGGGGCATTTTTCAGGGATTCCGGCTGGAGCATTTCTCGACATTCAACAAAGAGCTTCCAGGGAATTTCATTTCAAGAATATTTTCCAAGTCACGAAACTCCTGAAACCTGCAAAGGTAGAACTAAAAAAATGAGCGACGTCGTAGCAATCCTGTCATAAACAGTAGCATCGGCTGTCTTGGTCGCTGCAAATGGTATTTGGAAATTCACTAATCAAAGTGCGATTTATTTCTCAGCAAATGATGATAGTGCTGAGCAAAACGGTGCGATTCATCGCGTACGTATTGCAGAAGTCGTAAGCCGTACGAGTGGCGGCTTAGACGGCGGGGTTCGGTTTCGCCGGGCACGAAGACTTCTTCTTCGCGTTTGGCCAGTGAGATCGTAAAGGGAGGTTCCACTCCCAGTTCCTGCATCGCGGTCATGGCCGCGTTGAGCTGGCCTTTGCCGCCGTCGATCAAGAGGATGTCGGGGAAGCTTTCCCCTTCCTGATGCAGTCGCCGAATCCGGCGACTGACGACTTCACGAATCGAAGCATAATCGTCGATCCCTTTGACGGTCCGGATTTTGAAACGTTTGTAGCCATGCTTGAAAGGCAGTCCGTCGATGAACTGCACCAGGCTGGCCACCGTTTGGCCGCCCTGGAGATGCGCGATGTCGACCCCTTCGATTCGGCGGGGCAACTCGGGCAGCTGGAATACTTTTTTCAGCCCCTGCATCCCTTTTTTCGGATCGATATAAAACACTTCTGGCTGCGCATGATCTTCCAGATTGCCGCGCTCGTGCAGGCTATCCAGCAATTGAATTTCATCCCGCAGGCGCGCCGCCGTTTCGTAATGCTTTTCTTCCGAGGCGGCCTGCATCTCTTTTTTCATCTCATTGATCAGGCGATTTTTTTTGCCATCCAGAAACAGTTTCAGCTTGTTGATATCCTTCCGGTAGTCCTCTTTGCTGATCCGCAAATTGCAGGGAGCCGTACATTGATTGATGCTGTGCAACAGGCAAGGGCGGAACCATCGCCATTTTTCGTCTCCGTCTTCAATGTCCAGAGAACAATTTCGGAAGCGGAAGATTTTTTGCAAAACAGTGATCGTCCCCCGCAGCTGCTTGGCGTTGGTAAACGGGCCGTACAGCTTGGTGCCTTTGCTTTGTGGCGTGCGCGTGAATTCCACACGGGGGAAATCTTCACGCGTGGTGATTTCGAGATAAGGAAACGTTTTATCGTCTTTGAGTTCGGAATTGAATCGGGGTCGAGTGTCCTTGATGAGCCGGGCTTCCAGCAGCAGCGCATCGACTTCGGTTTCCGTCTCCAGATAATCGATGTCGGCGATTTCTGTAAAGAGTTCGGCAGTTCGACGATCAACGGCAGCAGCTTGCGTGAAATAACTCGATGCGCGGCTTTTCAGGTTGACCGCTTTGCCGATGTAAATCACGCGTCCTTGAGCATCTTTCATCAGATACACGCCAGGGGTAGTAGGAAAGGTGCGCACTTTTTCCTGAGGTGTTTGCGCAGCTGCCTCCGTCGCCGGAATCACCGGTTCTGTCGGCAAAGATTCATTGTCAGGAAGAGGATCTGTATCAGACACGTCATCAGTTTCCTGAAAAGCTTCGAACGTGATCGGGGAATTCGCTGAGATTCTGAATTATAGATGGTCAACTGCAAAATCAGAAGGTGCGATTTTCTTCGATCATCTGTTTCACGACTTCCCTTCGATCTCCGGTTGCTTCCATGATCTCCAACTGCCGTTTGGCGCCGGATTTGTGAATCAGATCATAGATGCCGTTTAATTCGTTCGTACACTTCAGCTGTTCCGACATTGGGCTAACCAGCTCCACCAGATGTTTCGTGGAATCATGGACTGAGAAAAGTTCATAGCTGTCGCTATTTACCAGACTGGCATCGATTCCATAACGGGTGGCCCTCCATTTATTTTGCTGGACCATCATGGGATGATGCTGCAGTTGATAGGCGCCTTCATCGATTTCATCGGAAATGCATTTGACGAGACATTGCACAAACGCGGTCAGTGAGATGACCTGCTCCAGATTGGCAGGCATATCGCAAACCCGGATTTCCACAGTACCGAAGTTATGATGCGGTCGAATGTCCCACCAGATTTCTCGAATCGTATTGATGAAACCGGTGCTGATTAAGTGATTGATGAGCCACGTGTATTCACTCCAGTTACGCATGGCGGGGGGCAGTCCCGCGGTGGGTAATCCTTCCATGATTTTGGAACGATTCGAATGCAGACCGGTGTTACGACCTTCCCAGAAAGGAGAGTTCGAAGAGAGTGCTAACAGCAAAGGCAGGTATCTCAACATGCGGTCACACACCATGACGGCTTTATCACCGGAATCGACGCCGACATGGATATGTAATCCAAACGTGACCAGTCTGCGGGCGACATCCTGCATCAGGTCGACCAGTTCGTAGTAGCGATCGTTGACCGTAATTTCCTGGTCACGCCAGGAAGAGAAAGGGTGCGTCGCCGCCCAGAACAGTTTCAGCCCCAGTTTGTCTGCAGCCGCGTTGACATCGTTCAGTTTACCTGTCAGATCTTCACGAACATCCGCAACCGTGCGGCAGATTCCCGTATTAATTTCGAGATAACTCTGCATCAATTCCGGTTTGACAGATTTCGCCGTTTCTTCCGGGAGCTGCGCCAGTAACTCCATGATGGAACTTGAGAGGGCAAATGTTTCTGCATTCACCATCTGCAATTCCAGTTCCACGCCCAGAGTCGGGTATTCATTTCTTGCAAAAGAAATTGTTCCCATGTGTTTAATGACCTTTTTTGATGGTTTGCGGGTTCAGTGAGAGTAAGAGCGCCGTCTGCAGCAGGATGCGACTGCCCAGGGCCAGAGAGCGTTCGTCGATGTCGAAGTAGGGCGAATGCAAAAACGCGTTTTTCTGATCCGGTTTCGCACATCCCAATCGTAACATCGAGCCGGGACTTGAATCCTGATAGATCGAAAAATCTTCTCCCCCCATACTGGGCAAATCAATCTGGCCCACCTGTTGATCTCCCAGTACGTCTTTCGCTGCCTGTTCCAAAGTTGCCGTTATAGAGGAATCATTGACTACTGCAGGTAAGGGAGATTTGAAAAGAAGTTCGATTCTTGTCCCTGTACTCAGTGCAATTCCCTGAGCAATCTCCTCAATTTTTTTATGGAGAACATCCCGGGAATGATCGTTGGTCGATCGTAGCGACCCTTTCAGTAATGCAATTTCAGGAATAACATTCGGTGCCTGCCCGGAGGTGATTTGCCCGATCGTAAAGACGGCGGGCGTGCGCGAGTCGATGGAACGAGGCAGATTCTGATACAGGCTGGAGACTAACTGGGCGGCTGTGGTTATCGGATCGTTTCCATGATGAGGCCGCGCCGCATGACCGCCTGTTCCATGAATCTCGAAGTGAACTTCATCGCAGAAAGCGGTCATCACACCGTAACGGACCTTTGCCATTCCTGCATCAATTTCAGGATCCATGTGCAAGCCGATGATGGCGGATACGTTTTCCATCACCCCCTGTTTGACCATCCAGCGTGCACCCAGGCAGATTTCTTCGGCAGGTTGAAATATTAATCGCAAGCGGAGACCCTGATTTGGCCAGTCTTTGTCGTACGTCGCTGCAACTTTTCTGGCACTGAGCGCCACCCCTAAGACGATCGCCGTATGTGCGTCGTGACCACAGAGATGGCCCACACCTGGATTGTGTGAGCAGTAGTCGACTTCTTTTTGATCGGTAATCCGCAAGGCATCGATATCTCCACGAATGGCAATCAACGGGGAATCGGGGCCTGGCGTTCCCAAAGTCAAATCGACAGTCACGCCAACATTATTGTCCATCAATTGTGGTTCAAGACCGAGTTCGCGTAACGTTTCACAAATCAGTTGTGAAGTCTTGAATTCTTCGCCACTGACTTCCGGGTTTTTATGTAGTGTGCGCCGAATGTCGATTAACGTTGGCTCAAGCTCGCTCAGTTCTCGTTCCAGTTGTTTTGAGGTCGACTGATAGTAGGCTTTGATTTCGGACTGATCGAGAGAAAATGATGCCACTGAAAGCTCCGGTGGTGCTAGCCAGGATTGAAATGGACTGTCCTTAATACAGTCTATTAATCGCAGACTGAGATGGAAAACTCGTATTTATACTTCTTATTTTAATAAGATTAAGGTTATCATAAAGGAATAACGTACAAACTAAAGAGTTCAGCAAAAAAATAAATAGTATCACAGTGCACAAAATGATTCATTCAAGGCACCTTGAGTACAGGAAGCAGCTAGATGAAAGAAATCAACTCGGATCGTCGTAATCTTCTCAAAGGGGCCGTAGCCACTTCGCTCGCGTCACTGGCGGGGAATCTGTCCTTGAACACGGCGCAGGCAGCAGGTGCCGATCCCGATTTAATCCACCGCGAAAATTTGAAAGAGGGTTCCGCTGACTGGCAATTGACCCGTGTGCAGCTCGATAAACGTGCCGGTTTTCGTTCCCCCAAGATCGAAGGCTACTGCTCGAAGCAGAGTGTCGCAGCCGGGGAGAAACTGGATATTATGGTTTCCACGCGTCCCGCACAGGAATTCAAAATTGAAATCTTTCGCACGGGTTACTATGACGGGCGTGGTGCACGATTGATGAAAACGATTGGTCCCTTGCAAGGTAAACCACAGCCTGTGCCAAAACCGGGCAAAAAGAATTTGCATGAATGTCATTGGGAGTCTGCTGTTTCGATGACGATACCTGACGACTGGACCAGTGGCGTTTATCTGGGGCGCCTCTCAACTCTCAAAGACAAAACGGGGCATGGTTACTGGCAGAGTTATGTGGTTTTCATTGTGAAGGATGATCGTCCCGCTGATATTCTGTTTCAATGTTCTGACAATACCTGGCAGGCTTATAACAGGTGGCCAGACAATTACTCGGTTTATACCGATCCCAAAGGAAATCAGGGCCCCTGGGCCGACGTCAGTTTTGATCGGCCTTATGCCAAGTATGCGCAGATTTACGAGAACCCGCAGTCCGTGGGATCGGGTGAATGGCTCTGCTTTGAATTTCCGTTTGCCTATTGGCTGGAAAAGCACGGCTACGATGTGTCCTATTGCTCCAACAGTGATATGGTGACTCCCGAACGTGGCTTGAAATGCAAATCGTTTTTATCCGTCGGCCACGATGAATACTGGGACATTAAACAGTATAACTCGGTTGTCAAAATGCGCGATGAGGGAGTCAATCTGTTGTTCTTTTCCGGTAACTCGGTCTGCTGGGTGACACCTCTGTTGGACAGTACCGACGGGCGACCGAAACGAATTATGTTTCGCGGCGGTCCCTATGGCGGGAAATACAAGTACGCAGAAGACCGCGAACGTGATAACGGCCCGTTTCCCCACCGCGGTCCCGATGAAGGTTATCTGATGGGCTCCCGGAATGTGGACCCGGTCAACGGAGGCGGCGACTGGGTATGCGAACTGCCCGATCACTGGATCTTTGAAAAGACCGGTATGAAAAAGGGAGATTCCATTCCCGGCTTGATCGGCTGGGAATATCACGGTGACCCACCGACCGATATCCCCGGTCTGGAAATCGTCGCGAAAGGCACCGCGTTACAGGGGGGCGTGAATCCACAGCAGTGGACCGCAACCATCTATCCCGGCCCTAAAAAGAATTTTGTGTTCAATGCCTCAACGATCTTCTGGTGTCAGGATCTCTCCAGTCCACCCGGGCATATGCTTCCCTGGTCACACTGGTCAAGACCGCATGGACCCGATGATCGCGTGCAGCAGATCACACATAATATCATGCGTCGCGCGATTTCCTGATTGTCCGATAAGCATGATATACAACAGGAACGATTGTCTGCAGGAAACGTTTACTGGTCCAACTTCTCAATACGTGCAATGTGCCGTCCTCCTTCGAATGGCGTCTTCAGCCAGATGTCGATGAGTTCATACGCATCGTGCAGGGATACCATTCGCTCCCCCATGGAAATCATGTTCGCATTATTATGCAAACGCGCCAGGCGGGCCGACTTTTCATTCCAGCAAACCGCACAACGAACACCCTTAATGCGATTGGCGGCGATCGCTTCACCGTTGCCAGAGCCTCCAAGCACAATACCTCGATCAAAGGTTCCTTCAGCGACTGCTTTCGCTGCCGGGAAAACAAAATCTGGATAATCAACCGACTCTGTGGAGTCAGTCCCGATGTCCTCCACCTGATATCCCTTTTTGGTGAGGTGCTCAATAATCCGTCGTTTGTACCGGTAACCGGCATGATCTGATGCGATCACGATTTTTTTGACCGGTTGTTCTGCGGGAGCGGGTGAAGTCATTCGATTAAAATTCTAGTTTTGTTAAGACTGAATAGTCACGTACTTGAATCGCAGGTTCTGCAGCCGAGTGGCATCAGAATCCAACGATAACAGGTTTGCTCTCAAGCACGTAGGAATAAAAATGAAAGCAGGGAATTCAGATGTACTATTTACCGATACGATAGAGTTGTGTTTTTGTACGAATTAGCAGAGTGTCGCCGGCCACCGCGTAGGAAGCCAGTGTTGGAGCCTTAAGATCGTTGCGACCAATCTCCCGGTACTTTTTACCCGCGGCAATCACAGTGGTTTCGCCTGCTTCGCTCTGGAAGTAGATCTTCCCATTTGCATACAGCGGTGAAGCAGAGTAGTTTCCGCCCACGCGTTCTTTCCAGATCAGTTCGCCGGTCTTGGCATCGAAGCATTGGGCAATCCCTTTGTCGCTGACTGCATAGAGTTCATCGCCGACCACGATCAGGGAAGGGGTGTGGGGAATCTGGCTTTTGTTCGACCATGCCAGATGTGTATCGGTGACATCTCCTTTACCATCCGGGCGGATTGCCAGCAATGAAGGCCGATCATAACTGGTAGTCACAAAGATCAGTCCATGACTGAAAACCGGGCGAGGGATAACCGAGTATCCCGTATAGTTCAGCCGCCAGATTTCTTTGCCATCTACGGGTGAATGGCCGGAAATTACATCAGTTCCCGGAGCGACGATTTGCTGATTTCCATTGACGCTAATCAGTAAGGGAGTTCCGAACGAAAACTTTTTACGACCCTCAACATTGCGTTCGACTTTCCAGATAATCTTGCCTGTGTTCCGGTCGAGGGCGACGATGAAATTTGCTCCTTTGCCATCACAGATAATGACCAGCTTGTCATCAACAATAATCGGCGAGCCACCATTGCCGTGCTGCATCTGGTATTTGAGTTCGTTTGTTTTCCAGATGACATCGCCGTCCAGGCTCAGGCAGGCGGTGCCATGGGTTCCAAAATGAACGTAAATCACTTTGCCATCCGAAATCGGCGTCGGGCTGGCGTGGCTGTTCTTCTTGTGAATCCGTTGTGCGGTTTCTTTCGTCTGGTGGAAGATCTCTTTTTTCCAGAGAATCTTACCACTCTCCAGATTAAGACAGATCAGTTGCAGGCTTTGATCGGGAGAGGTTTCTGATTCGGAAGAGACGGCTGACGTGACATACACTTTTTTGCCAACCACAATTGGGGATGACCAGCCAACACCAGGGATATCCGTTTTCCACAACACGTTCTCCGTCGGACTCCATGTGGTGGGCAAGGCTTTCCCTGTAGAATGGCCCTGTCCGGTGGGACCGCGAAATTCAAACCATTCTTCCGCATTGAGCTGCTGAGAAGACAGATAAGTCACGATTGATAGAATGCAGATGCTGGCAATTTTGAAAACACTCACGTCAGCAAGTCCTCCTGTTTGAGGCTGGAATGTGTACCTATGTGTAATTAGAGTTTTGTTAATGATTTAATTCTGGCACAATAGAGCAAGTCTGGCAAGTAATGCGGGCTGTCTCAGGGCCTTGTCCGGCAAGATTTTTAGGCCCGGAAAAGATTTAACCGGGAATTCAAAGATTTGAGGAGGTAGTTCATTGACACTTTAAGGGGGACGGATATGATTAACGAACCTGATTTATTTCCGGTGGGCGAAAATTGTTCGCACATTGGTTTTAAATAGAGTTCTTTGACAAAATGGTTGGTGGCCCCAAATTTTAAGAGTGGAAGCCGGTACGTTCTG
>Ga0055584_100004851_pt1 | contig 13181 bp, 13 predicted proteins | sample OSDHelmetaG_FD_58716 | JGI IMG/M metagenome (GOLD analysis project Ga0055584, IMG submission 58716) | Pelagic marine sediment microbial communities from the LTER site Helgoland, North Sea, for post-phytoplankton bloom and carbon turnover... | ecosystem: Environmental > Aquatic > Marine >... | reverse complement strand
CGACGATGGCTACCAGGCTGAGGGGCTAATCGCTCTTGCAGCACAGCTGGGAAAGATCGCCGAAGTAACGGTGGTGGCGCCGTCGTCAAATCGCAGTTGTGCCAGTAGTGCACTTACCGTAAGGCAGCGTATCACTGTAAAAAAGGCGGATAACGGTATGCTTTATGTCGACGGCACCCCTGGAGACTGTGTACACCTGGCGATTAATGGCATGCTGGGCTTTGAGCCGGATATGGTGGTGTCAGGAATTAACGAAGGGTCTAACCTCGGCGATGATGTGATTTATTCAGGTACTGTAGCGGCGGCTATTGAGGGGCGATTTCTCGGTTTGCCCGCCATTGCTGTCTCCCTTGTGGGTGAATCGCTGCAGTACTATGACACTGCTGCACGGGTAGCCTGCGAGCTTGTGAAAACCCTTGAACACACCCCATTGCAGCGAGACACTATTCTGAATGTCAATGTACCCGATGTGCCCTGGGATCAGCTTGCAGGAATAGAAGCTACACGCTGTGGTGCGCGCCATCAGTCGCAACCGATTATTCCTTTGGGTGCTGGTGACAATTGTGACTTTTTCCAGATCGGTCCTGCCGGTAATGAAGCCGATGCCGGGCCTGGTACCGATTTTCATGCAGTTGCGAACAACAAGGTATCGGTGACGCCACTGCAGATCGATATGACCAGATACAGCCGGATGGCCGAAATTGCTCGATGGATTTCCGCTGTAGAACTGTCGTGAATCAGTCCATCATCAGGGAAGGCATCGGCATGACTTCGCTGCGCACACGACGCAGGCTGATAGATCGGTTGCGTCACCAGGGTGTTGTGTCAGAGCCGGTGTTGGCTGCGATGGAGCAAACGCCGCGGCATCTGTTTATTGATGAAGCCCTGGCTCATAAGGCCTATGAGGAGACTGCGCTGCCAATAGGGCAGAACCAGACTATATCCCAACCCTATGTCGTGGCAAAAATGACCGAGCTGTTGCTGGAAAATTCTCAACCGATGAAAAAAGTACTCGAAGTGGGTACTGGATGCGGATATCAGACCGCGATCCTGTCTCAACTGGTGAGCTGGGTTTTCACTATTGAGCGAATTGGTTCATTGCAGCAGCAGGCGAGACAGCGTCTTCCTGATCTAGGGTATCGCAATATCAGTTATCTGAATGGTGACGGTTTTGAAGGCTGGCAGAGCAACCAGCCTTTTGATGGCATTCTGGTGGCTGCTGCTCCGGTAGAAGTCCCGGAAAAATTATTACAACAGCTTAGCGTTGGTGGACGTATGGTCATTCCCGTAGGCAATGGCAGTAGCCAGAGCCTTCGCGTAGTCACCCGGACGGCGACAGGTTATGAACAGGAGCAGCGGGAAGCAGTTCATTTTGTACCGATGTTGAACGGTCACAAGATTTAGCCCTCAGAGTAACGATGAAAATTTTTGAGCCGCTCTATGACAAGGTGCTGGCGTGGTCACGCCACCCCCATGCAGAAAGATACCTGGCCGCAATCAGCTTCATGGAATCTTCCTTTTTTCCAATTCCTACCGCATTTATGCTGGCGCCGATGGTATTGGCCAAGCCTAATCGTGCGTTTTGGCTGGCTGCTCTCGCTACCATTACCTCGGTGATGGGCGGTTTGTTCGGTTATGCCATTGGTCACTTCCTGTTCGACCAGGTGGGCATGTCAATCATCGAGTTTTTTGGTAAGGAACAGAAGTTTCTTGAAGTGAAGGCGGCGTTCCTTGAGCATGGTGTCTGGCTTGTGTTGCTGGCAGGGGTTACACCGCTTCCATATAAGCTCTGTACGATTACATCGGGTTTGCTTGGTCTCGCACTGTTGCCGTTTGTTGTTGCATCGATATTTGGCCGAGCCGCTCAATTTTTTATCATTGCCGTGGTATTGCGGTGGGGCGGTCCACAGATTGAGCAACATTTAAGACGCTGGATGGAAATCATCGGCTGGGCCCTGGTTGCTGCCGCGTTTGCGGCGTATCTGTATTTCAGGTGATTGCAACAGGATAGAAGAATCAGACATGCGTATCCGGGCAATTTTCGCTGTATTCTGGCTGGTTATATTTTTGACTGGGTGCGGTGGCAGTATGCCGGTTCCAGTGATCAACAAATCCCCCAACCGCCTGATTCCCCCCCAGGTGATTGTAAAACCAGGAGAGAGTATTTATTCTATTTCCTGGCTGTACGGGCTCGATTATCTGAAAATCGCAAAATGGAATGGCTTAAAAAAACCATTTACCTTGCAGCCCGGCCAGCGCCTTGCTCTTCGGCAGGGGGCAACTACTATCGCTGCTGCGCCTTCAGAACCCGTGATCAGTCAGCCGTTACCAGCGGAAACCGGTGCCATCAGCGCTAAACCTTCTGCCGCGCCCCAGCCGACAAATACACAGCCTGCTGCCACCCCGAAAGCCGCAAAACAGGCGCCGGCGTTGTCGGCGCCAAGCCGTTGGCAATGGCCGGCAGATGGTGAGTTGATTGCCAGGTTCTCGCGCAATAGTGGTGTTAATGGTATTCGCATCGCGGGCCAGCCTGGCAGCACGATCAGCGCTACTGCGGCGGGTGATGTGGTGTACGTCGGTGAAGGCTTACGCGGCTATGGCAAGCTGGTGATTGTCAAACACTCAGATAAATATTTAAGCGCCTACGCCCATAACCGCGCCATTCTGGTGCAGGAAGGGCAGCGTATTAAAGCCGGACAGAAGATTGCCGAGATGGGCAGTAGCGGTGCTGAAAGGACAATGTTGCATTTTGAAATCCGGGTTAACGGCAAGCCGGAAGACCCGTTGAAGTATTTAAAACGCTAACCAACCCGAGTACAAGGATTTGAAATTTCACCCTGACTTTTTAACCCTGGACGCTGCCCTGGAAGTATGGCCTCGGGTGACCCTTGCGCATACGCCAACGCCACTGGATAACTTGCCGAGACTATCGGCGCGCTATCCAGGATTTGATCTGATGATTAAACGCGACGATTGCACTGGCCTTGCGATGGGTGGAAACAAGGCGAGGCAGCTTGAATTTTATCTCGGTGATGCCTTGAATCGGGGCTGTGATGTAGTGCTGAGCACCGGGGCGGTACAGTCAAACTATATGAGAATGCTGGCGGCAGCGGCGGCTAAAGTTGGCCTTGAATGCCACATTCAACTTGAATCACGGGTCAATAATGACAGTCAGGAATATCAGGAGTCCGGCAACGTATTTCTCGATAAACTTTTCGGCGCACATATTCATCACTACGCCGAAGGCGAAGATGAATCAGGTGCTGACAGCGAAATTAACCGTATTGCCACGACCCTGGAAAGATCCGGCAGGAAGCCCTATGTGGTGCCGCTGGCACCGGTGGAACAGCCCAAGGGTGCGTTGGGCTATGTACTTGCCGCAAGTGAATTAACCAGACAGTTCGTCGATACGGGTTTGTGGCCCGACGTTATTGTTGTGGGTTCAGGCAGTGGTTTAACCCATGCGGGAATGCTCACTGGTTTGCGCATAATGGGTGTCAATATTCCAGTAATTGGCGCTTGTGTGCGGCGTGATAAGGCGCAGCAGGGGCCGCGTATTTTTCAAACCTGCAGAAAAATAGAGAAGATGCTGGGACGTTCTCAGGTGGTCAAACAATCCGACGTGTGGGTGAATGATCTCGCCCTGGAACCCGGATATGGCAAAGCGTCTGATCGTGTAATGGCGGCAATGAGTGAGATGGCGCGGTATGAGGGTATTCTGCTTGACCCGGTTTATTCAGGCAAAACAGTCGGTTGTACCTTGATGATGATTGAGTCAGGACTGCTGCAACGACATCGCCGCATAGTGATGCTGCATTCCGGCGGTACTCCGGCGCTGTTTGCCTACGGCAAGCAGATTCTGTCGTCGGCAGCATTCAGTCTATAATTCGCCCACAAGTTATTTTCAAGAGGTACTCTATGGATCTGCAGTCAGCAAACCGGCAATTAGCAGCAGGTAACAACCTGACTCGCGAGCAAATGCAGGATGTGATGCGACTGATTATGCATGGTGAGGCGACGCCGGCGCAGATTGGGGCGTTTCTCACTGCGTTAATGATTAAAGGCGAAACCGTAGAAGAAATTGTTGGCGCAGCTGATATTATGCGTGAGCTGGCGGCCAAGGTAGACACTAAAGTGGAGCGCATCGTTGATACCGTGGGAACCGGCGGCGACGGTGCCAGACTATTTAATGTCTCTACCGCCAGTGCTCTGGTTGCCGCTGCTGCGGGGGCCAGTATGGCAAAGCATGGTAATCGCGCTGCCACCGGCAATTCGGGTAGCGCCGACGTGTTGGAAGCTGCTGGTGTGAATATCGCTATTTCTCCGGCCCAGGTTGGCCAGTGCATAGACCAGGTCGGTATTGGATTCATGTTTGCCCCGACCCATCATGCTGCCACCCGTCATGCCATTGGACCACGTAGAGAGATCGGCATACGCACAGTTTTCAATTTGCTCGGGCCTTTAACCAATCCCGCCGATGCCAAATATCAGCTGGTGGGTGTGTTTGACCAGAAATGGGTGCGACCGATTGCCGAGGTGTTCGCATTACTCGGCAGCGAACACACCGTTGTGGTCTGCTCTGATGATGGTACGGATGAAATCTCCCTGGCCGCAGGTACTGCAGTGGCAGAATACCGTAATGGAGAAATCAGCACTTACAGAATCGAGCCGGAAGATTTTGGTATCGTAAAAAGCCCCCTTGACGCACTTGTGGTGGAGGATGCAGCCCATAGTCTTGCGCTCATTCAGGAGGCGCTCGGGGGCAAGCAAGGTGCTGCCTTCGATATGGTGGCGCTCAACGCAGGGGCAACCCTGTATGCCGCCGATCTGGCTGATACCATTGGTGCCGGGGTAGACCTTGCCAGAGAGGTGTTAAAAAGTGGTAAGGCCCTGGATAAGCTGGCGCAACTTGCCGCCCTTACTTCGAGTTTTAAAGAGGATTCCTGATGCAGACTATTTTTGTTCAACTCAAGTGTGATCTCGGTAGTGCCTATGATGTTGCAATGGTGCTGGCGGAACAGGAGGGTGTTTCCGAGGTCTACTCTATATCCGGACAGTATGACCTGCTGGCGAAATGCTACCTCGATGATGGAAAGGACATTGGCCGTTACGTTGCCACCAGGATTCAGAATCTTGACGGCGTACGTGATACCTACACGACTATCACGTTTAATGCATTCACTTGAGCCGGGTAATGAAAGCCGAATTGAGCGAGAATTGCTGAAGGATTCCCAAGGAGAGTATTTGTCATTGCTTAAGCAACCTTTCAAGCCGGCGAGTAATTACTGAAGCTTATGCTCGGTAGAGATGGATGGCGAAGCGTCTCGAGAACCGCCCAAACTGATATAGTTCAATTGTGAAAAATCTACCAACAGATCTGTTACGCGCGTTTGTCACCGTGGTGAGAGAGAAAAGTTTCAGTGCCGCTGCGAAAAAGCTGAATCGATCTCAACCAGCCGTGAGTTTGCAGATTAACCGACTGGAAGAACTGGCGGATGTGTCACTGATGCAGCGCAAGAGTCGGTCTTTCAGCCTGACCGAAGAGGGTGAAGTACTGCTGGATTATGCCCAGCGAATATTACGCCTTAATGATGAGGCGGTATTACGGCTGAAAAAACCGGATGTGGTGGGAAAGGTTCGCCTGGGCATTCCCCATGAGTTTGCCATTTCCTACCTGCCGGAATTTCTCTCAGGTTTTTCCAAGACTTACCCCGGGGTTGAGCTGGAAGTGATCAGTGAACTATCGCACAACCTGCTGGGTCGACAGGGACGTGGAGAGCTGGATCTGGTGATTGCAATTCACCGAGACCCGGCTTTTAACGCGTCCGCCGATGGCTGGCGTGAAAAGCTGGTGTGGGTCACCGGACAGAATGGATATATCCCGCGAGGTGAACGATTACCGCTAGTGGTTGCGCCCCACGGTTGCGTCTACCGTTACCGTATGCTCAAGGCCCTCGATCTGCACAATATTCCCTGGAGAATCGTTTATACAGGCACCAGCTATGGTGGCATTTGTGCAGCGGTCACTGCCGGACTGGGTGTGACGGTACTGGCTGGCAATACGGTACCCCCTGAGCTCGAATCTCACACCAGTATCAAACAGCTTCCAGCATTACAGGATGCCGGGGTTGATCTGCACTACGATCGCAATCAAGCGGACCCTGCGGTTAACCGGATGGCCGAATATATTACCCGGGTAAGCAGACAGTCTCTAAACGCGGTATAACGTCTTTGATGCAGGGTTAATCAACCGCGGATTCGGTTTGACGATCAGACGGTGGCCCGGTATTTCGTCGCGGCGGCTGGACAAAGTAAATGCCTGTTAATACCAGTCCCAGCGCAACGATAACGCGCCAGCTGACCAGCTCTGACAGCAGCAAAATACCCCATAGACTTCCCAGTACCGGAATCAGATAGTTGATCTGGGCAAAGGTCACAGCACCAAGATTCCTGATCACCCGGAAATAGATTAAAGAGGCAATGGCAGAGGGCCCGACGGCCAGCAGTAAAATCGCCAGGATAGATTCCCGGGTTGGTGAAGCCTGCAGCGGTGATTCCAGGGCAAAGGCCATGATCAAGCTGCCTGTTGCCGCCACAATTGTGACCCCGGTGGCCATCTGAATACCACTGAAAGACGGACGGCGGCGGACATAGATGGCGGTACATGAATAGCTCAAGGCGGCGGTCAGCACTGCCAGCTGACCATACAGCTGGTGACCAATGCCGCCAAGTGCGGAAAGTCCTACCAGGGTCAGGAGTCCGCAAAAGCCAAATAACACCCCGATTACCTTACGTCCGGTCATCGGTTCTGCGGGAATAAACATATGGGCCAGCACAAATGTTGAGATAGGCATGATGCCCATTAATATGGCTGCCATTGAACTGTCGATATATACTTCGCCCCAGCTGATCAGGGCGAAGGGCAATGTGTTGCCGAAAATACCCACTATCAGGTACAGCTGCAGCGCGTTTCGGTCAAACGGCAGCCTCTGTCTGTATCGCATAAGCAGCATGCTTAACAGCACTGCTGCAATAAGCAGTCTTGCTGCGGTGAGGGTGAATGGCTCGACGCTGTGCACGCCGATTTTGATCAGAATAAAAGACATGCTCCAGATCAGCGCCAGACAGCCGAGCAGGAGGTAATCGATAACTTTTTCTTTATTCACAAATATATAGCTTTGGAAAATCTTCTTGCTCCCGACGAGCAACCGCCCTTTACGGTGGTAAACGAATCCGGCACTGCGCCAATGATGATTTCATGTGACCATGCCAGCAATGCGGTTCCCCGGTGCCTCAATGATCTTGACATTGATCCGGCATTAAAGGCGTTGCATATTGCCTATGATATTGGCGCCCGGCAAGTGGCAACACTAGTCGCTGAACGCTTCAATGCGCCGCTGTTGCTCGCCAACTATTCACGCCTGGTAGTAGATCTGAATAGACATCATGGCGATCCCAGTATGTTTCCGGAGATCAGTGACAGGCATACCATACCGGGAAATCTGAATTTGTCTGAACAACAAATACAGCAAAGGATCGAAGGATTGTTCGAGCCGTATCATACACGTCACAGCATCATGGTGGATGCGCTCACCGCAAGGTTCAAAAAACCCGTCATCCTGTCGATTCATAGTTTTACAGATGTCTTCTTTGAATTTAAAAGACCCTGGCATTTTGGTGTTTTGTGGGACCATAGCCGTGAACTGGCCACCAGACTGATAGAGAGTTTCCGGGCACGCAGTAAGCTCGAAACCCCTAATCTGGTGATCGGTGATAACGAGCCATACCATGCCCGGGATCCCCTGGGTTACTCATTAGTGGTGCATGGTGCCAACAGGAATGTGGAAATTGTATTACTTGAAATAAGGCAGGATCTGATCGCTGACAGCGCCGGCCAGGAATGGGCTGCAGGGATTATTCATGATGCCATGAAACCATTGCTGGACTGGTCCGAGCTCGCAGCTTGCTGATGACAATGCAGCTGATCATTGGCAACTGCAATTACTCCACCTGGTCGATGCGCCCGTGGCTGTATGCGCATTATCACCAGTTGCCAATTGATATTGTCGGCATGAATTTATTTTCTGATGAACTTCTGGCAAAGCTGGAAGGGCATTTTTCCAATGGCAAGGTACCGCTATTGCTGGACGGTGACATCGAGGTATGGGATTCAATTGCAATACTTGAATACTTTGGTGAAAAATTCCCGCAAACGGATCCATGGCCAGCGACCGCTGCAGCCAGGGCGGCGGCGAGATCGGTCAGTGCTGAGATGCATTCGAGCTTTACCGCGTTGCGAAATGAGGCGCCGATGAACTGCCGTAAACGCTTTCCCGGATATAAACTAAGTGCGCAGGCCCGGGGTGATGTTGATCGTATTCAATCCCTGTGGCGCTATTGCCGGCAAAATTTTGGTCGACAGGGCCCCTGGTTGTTTGGAAGATTTTCAATCGCCGATGCCATGTACGCACCTGTGGTAATGCGATTCAGGAGCATCGATGTTGAACTGGGGGATATTGCGCGGTCATATTGCCAGACAGTGAATGACTGTCCGTCGGTAAAGCAGTGGATCAGCAACGGACTTGGGGAATCTTACATTGTGACCGAAGATGAGCTGGACTTTCCCGGCGAACAATTAACTTGTTGATTGATATCATCTGTCTGTATAGATCTGCAATGCGATACAATGCGCGCCATCTTTTTAACTAGAATGCAGTCGTGGCAGGCAATACATTTGGCCAGAACTTTACCCTGACAACTTTTGGCGAAAGCCATGGTCAGGCACTTGGTGCAGTAGTGGACGGCTGCCCCCCGGGGATGTCGTTGTCGGCGGAAGATTTGCAGGGAGACCTGGATCGCAGAAAACCCGGGCAGTCGAAATATACGACCCAGCGCAAGGAATCGGATAAGGTGGAGATTTTATCCGGGGTTTTTCAAGGCCTGACCACGGGCACAGCAATTGGACTGCTGATTAAAAACACAGACCAGCGATCAAAAGATTACAGCACGATTAAGGACCGCTATCGGCCAGGTCATGCAGACATGACCTATCAGATGAAGTATGGCCTCAGAGACTACCGGGGCGGCGGTCGTTCATCTGCCAGGGAAACCACCATGCGGGTCGCGGCCGGTGCCATCGCAAAGAAATATCTGCTGGAGCAATATGGTGTTTCTATTCGTGGCTGTATATATCAGATTGGTGAGCAGGCAGTTCCACCCACAGACTGGTCAGTGGTCAACGATAACCCGTTTTTTGTTGGTGATGCAGAGGCCGTGCCGTCTCTGGAACAGCTGATTAATTCAGTGCGCAAAAAAGGCGACTCCTTAGGTGCCGGGGTATTAGTGCAGGCCCGGGGAATGCCGGTGGGCTGGGGCGAGCCAGTGTTTGGTCGCCTCGATGCTGAAATTGCGGCGGCAATGATGAGTATCAATGCTTCCAAGGGTGTTGAAGTCGGAGCAGGGTTTAAGAGCATAAGTCAGTATGGGTCAGAACACCGTGATGAAATAACGCCCGATGGTTTTATCGGTAATAATTCTGGCGGCGTGCTGGGTGGAATTTCCAGTGGACAGGATATTGTGGTGAAGGTGGCATTTAAACCTACCTCAAGTATTATGATGCCCGGCCGCACCGTCAATCTGCAGAATGAAGCGGTTGAGGTCAGTACACCGGGTCGTCATGACCCCTGCGTAGGGATTCGTGCGGTACCTATTGCCGAGGCGATGCTAGCCCTGGTGCTCATGGATCATGCGATGCGTGATCGCGCACAGATGGGGCGTGCGCCGATCCGCTGACATTTTCAAGGTGGATGCCTTTGGTTTTCGCAGCGACCAGCCAGCCCCGCTGATATGCTATTATTCCGCCCCTTTTTTCATTAATTTCACAGGGTTGTAAATGGCCAAACAAACCTTGTACGACAAGCTTTGGCAGCAGCATGTTGTTCATACCGAGGAAGACGGTACATCACTGATCTATATCGATCGACATCTGATCCATGAGGTCACTTCCCCCCAGGCATTTGAAGGCCTGCATCTGGCTGGTCGTCAACCGTGGCGGACCGCAAGTATGGTGGCGGTGCCGGACCATAACGTGCCGACTACTACCGACGGTGCCGGCATCGATGACCCGATTTCCAGGCTCCAGGTGACCACCCTGGACCAGAACTGTAATCACTTCGGTATCAGGGAATTTGCCATGGGTGATCCGCGCCAGGGCATCGTACACGTGATCGGGCCGGAACAGGGGATGACCTTACCCGGGATGACCATTGTTTGCGGCGACTCCCATACTTCAACCCACGGTGCCTTTGGCGCGCTGGCTTTCGGTATCGGGACTTCCGAGGTAGAACACGTTATGGCGACGCAGTGTTTAATCCAGCGAAAGTCAAAAAACATGCGACTGTGGGTAGATGGTGCGCTGCGCCCCGGCGTAGGTGCCAAGGACCTGGTGCTGGCGATTATTGGCAAAATTGGTACCGCCGGCGGCACGGGTTGTGCTATTGAGTTTGCGGGCCCCGCCATTGAATCATTATCGATGGAATCCCGCATGACGGTCTGTAACATGACTATCGAAGCAGGTGCTCGAGCCGGATTGATTGCGGTTGATCAGAAGACCATTGACTATCTTAAGGATCGGCCATTTTCTCCTGAGGGTGATCTGTGGCCACAGGCCGTTAACCACTGGCGCGATCTTCATACTGACGATGGTGCGGTTTTTGATAATGAAGTTAAGCTCGACGCCGGCGATATATTGCCCCAGGTAACCTGGGGAACCTCCCCGGAAATGGTCACGAGTATTGACGGCAAAGTTCCGGATCCCGACGACCAGCAAGACCCGGTATTGCGCGACAGTATTAGCCGCGCCCTTGAATATATGGGGTTGGAGGCCGGTACCTCTATTTGCGATATTCAGCCGGACCTGGTGTTTATCGGCTCCTGTACCAACAGCCGTATAGAGGATTTGCGCGAAGCGGCTGAAGTTGTTAAAGGGCGATCAATAGCGAACAATATCAAACAGGCGCTGGTAGTCCCTGGATCAGGTCTGGTTAAGCGTCAGGCGGAATCGGAAGGACTGCATCAGGTGTTTATCGATGCCGGATTTGAATGGCGTAATCCCGGATGTTCGATGTGCCTGGCGATGAATGCCGACCGACTGCAGCCCGGCGAGCGATGCGCGTCGACTTCAAATAGAAATTTCGAGGGCAGGCAAGGTCAGGGTGGTCGAACCCATCTGGTTTCCCCTGCAATTGCTGCAGCAGCGGCGATCGCGGGGCATTTTACCGCAGTGGAGGATCTGTGATGGAGGCATTTACTGTTCTAAAAGGCCTGGTGGTGCCCCTTGATCGCGCTAACGTCGACACGGATGCCATCATTCCCAAGCAGTTTCTTAAATCGATAAAGCGCTCTGGTTTCGGCCCGAATTTATTCGATGAGTGGCGCTATCTGGATCATGGGGAGCCTGGTATGGATAACGCTGAAAGGCCCGTAAACCCTGACTTTGTGCTCAATCAGGAGCGGTATCAGGGAGCCAGCATTCTGCTCACCAGGGAGAATTTTGGCTGTGGTTCTTCTCGTGAACATGCACCCTGGGCGCTTTCCGATTATGGCTTTCGCTGCATCATTGGACCGAGCTTCGCAGATATCTTTTTTAACAACTGTTTCAAAAATGCTATATTACCTGTTGTTTTAAATGAAAAAATAGTAGATGATCTATTTGTCCAGGTGTCAAAAGAGCCTGGATTTGAGTTGAAGGTGGATTTGCCCGGACAATCCATTGAATTTCCGGACGGTGAAAAGGTAAGTTTTAATGTGGAAGCATTTCGTAAACATTGCCTCACTAACGGTTTGGATGACATTGGGTTGACGCTTGAAAAAGCGGAGGCAATCAAAAAATATGAGCAGCGCCGGCGATCAGAAGTACCCTGGTTATTTGAGCCTGTAGCGTGATCCAAAGGGGGGTCCCGGACGACTTAACATGCCAGAATTAGAATCGGTTAAGGCCTACCAAAAATTTTAAGAAACAGTATGCGTATTCTAACTCCAATCCTTACAGCCGCCATTTCTACTGTACTTGCGGTCACCATGATGTATCCCCAAACCGGATACGCACTCGGCCTGGGGAGGCTAAGTGTGCAATCTAACCTGGGCGAGCCTCTAAAAATGCAGATTCAGCTTGAATCGGTTAATTCAATAGAAGCGGAAACGCTGGATGTGACGCTGGCCAGTCGTTCTGACTTTTCACGCGCTGGTGTTGAATACCCAATCATCGCTGAGCTATTGGATTTTGATTTACAGCAGACTGCTGACGGTCGTTACGTCGTTGACATTACAACTCAAGATCCGGTAACGGACACTTACCTGCATCTGATGGTTTCTGCATTGTGGTCCGGCGGCAAGGCTGTTCGCGAATACACTGCTTTACTCGATCCGCCTCTTTACAGTGGCCAGCAGCCAGCTGAAGTATCTATTGCCTCCACCGAGACAACCTCTGGAGCAGAAGATGTTGCAGAACAAGGCGTGTCTTCAAGGGCGGTGCCCAGCTCTGGTGGTTCGTCGTCTGGTGGTTCGTCGGTTGCAGGTGATGTGATTACGGTGAACCGCGGAGATACCCTCTCGCAGATTGTTAATGACATAGATAAACCAAGCAATATTGACTACTTCCAGGCGCTGGAATCGGTTTTTCGCAGGAATCCTCAAGCGTTCATTGACAACAATATGAACCTCCTGCGAAGCGGAGCAAGCCTTACAGTACCTTCGTTTGGAGAGATGGCTGCTATTCCACGCAATGAGTCACTGGCATCCTTTACAGAACAGCTGGAACGGTTTAATGCCTATCAGGCTTCAGTGCGTGCAAAGCAGGAAAGCGATTCCAGTGACACACTGACTGAAATTATCGAACAAGCAGTGGTGCAGGAAGAGCAGGCTGCGGTGACTGAAGAAGTTTCAAACCTTGAGATAGAGACCCGTGCAGCCGATGCTGCCGCAGAAGAGGTGGAGCAGTCTGTTGCAGGTGAAGACCTGCCGGATGAAGAGTCCGGGGAAGCAACTCTTACCATAGGGCAGCAGATTGGTGATGAGACTGCCATCGATGGTGGAGACAATGCCGCCCAGCTGGAGACCTTGCGTTCACAACTGGCTCAGCTCGATGAGAGTCTGCTGGCCAGTGGTGTTGAAAGTGACTCGGT
>Ga0055584_100004849_pt1 | contig 13183 bp, 12 predicted proteins | sample OSDHelmetaG_FD_58716 | JGI IMG/M metagenome (GOLD analysis project Ga0055584, IMG submission 58716) | Pelagic marine sediment microbial communities from the LTER site Helgoland, North Sea, for post-phytoplankton bloom and carbon turnover... | ecosystem: Environmental > Aquatic > Marine >... | reverse complement strand
CACAGCCCTCACCACCTGCAACGCCAACCAGCTCTCAGACTGTAGGCTCAAGCAAATCGGCCAAAGCACATGCTAGTCCTGCGATTAGAAAATTCGCCAGAGAACTTGGTGTCGATCTTGGACTGGTGCGAGGAAGCGGAGCCAAGGGTCGTATACTGAAAGACGACGTGAAATCGTTTACCAAAGCCGTGATGTCCGGTGAACGTGTGTTCGAAAAATCCAGTGGGTTTTCTTTACCTGAAATACCGCCTATTGATTTTTCAAAGTTCGGGCCGGTTGAAACCTTGCCCTTGTCACGTTTAAAACGTCTCGGAGGTCAGAACTTACACCGCAGCTGGATCAATGTGCCTCATGTAACACAATTTGATGAGGCCGATATTTCAGAACTGGAGTCATTCCGAAAGTCGAAATCAGAATCGGCGGCGAAAGAAGGAGTCAAATTGACACCTTTAACATTTTTTATCAAAGCTGTGGTTGTAGCATTGAAGAAATATCCGCATTTTAACGCATCTCTTAGCCCTGATGGTGAAAATCTGGTTCTGAAAAATTATTTTCATATCGGTATTGCCGTGAATACCGAGCAGGGCTTAATGGTGCCAGTCGTAAAAGATGCGGATCAAAAAGGTATATACGAGTTAGCTAAAGAACTGGCTGAGTTGGCACAAAAGGCTCGCGATAAAAAATTGTCTCCCTCAGAAATGCAGGGGGGGTGTTTTACTATTTCCAGTCTGGGTCATATTGGTGGCACCGGTTTCACACCCATAGTTAATACACCTGAAGTGGCTATACTTGGAGTTTCAAGATCGACTATGAAACCCGTTTATGAAAATGGTGAATTTGTTCCACGACTGATTCTTCCCTATTCACTCTCTTACGATCATCGAGTCATCGACGGCGTTGCCGCTGCTGAATTCACACGTTATTTAGGCACTGTTTTAGGTGATATTAGACATATACTGCTTTAAGCAATATTTCACCAAATCAGGATCTACAGTTTTTTTCGTCATTTAATATTTATTCTATCTCATCGTGTCTCTTCCCGCCGTACAAGACCAGTTTTCAGTCAACGTTGTTGAAAATGACAATTCGGAGTTGTTACTTCTCAAACGCAGTAGCGATTCGAAATTTGCTCCTGGCCAATGGGGTTTTCCTGCTGGTCATATCGAAGCGGGAGAATCTCCTGCAGAGTGCGCAGTTCGAGAGTTAAAGGAAGAGATTGGAACTGTTTTCGAAGTCAAAAACTTATCCGAAGTAGGTCCTGTAAGAGACAGCTATTACGGAGGAATTTATGAAATCTATTTATATCATCTGCATTGGCTGAGAGGGGAAATAACACTCAATCATGAACATACTGCTTACGCCTGGGTTGGACGGAAGCAGTACAGAGATTTTTCAGTTATGGATGGTATCGATGAGGACATTCGATATTTCGATATTTGGCCATCTGCCTATTTAAACGCCGAGCGCTTGCCAGAGAACTAATAAGCAAGAATCCGCTTCAGTCAAACAAGATGTTTTAAATACCCTTTACGCACATAACTGGCACTTCAGAATTTCGTATTACACTTTCCGCGACACTGCCCATGATCAGGTGCGACATACCGGTGCGACCATGGGTACCCATTACAATCAAATCGGCATGAATCTCTTTAGCCATACTCTCTATCTGGGCAACCGGGTTTCCATGTACAATTCTTGTTGTTATCTCCAAGTCCTGTCCCGCCTGCTGAATAAGTTTTTGCATACTCTCTTTTGCCATGCGTTCTTCCTCAGCTTCCAGCGCCTCTATATTCTCATTACCACTTGCAGGCGTGTTAAGTGGAGGGATTTGAACAATATGAATTACCTGCAACGTCGCACCTAATTGACTAGCCAAATCGACTGCTGAAAAAAATGCCCTAATTGAAATATCTGAAAAATCCGTAGACACTAGAATTTTGTTGTATGTTCCCACAATAAACCCCCAGGGTTTCTATTTGATCTAATACAATTATAGTTTCTAGTCATGTGAAATAGTTTGATGTTAATCAATATACTATTCACTGATGATTAATTAGCTGTATTTCAATAGAAAGGGTTTTATCTGGTGCTGCGGCAACTTTCATCAGCCTAACTCTTTTAATCGCTTACTGTGGAGTCAGGACAGATCGGCCAAGACATTCTATTTACTATAGAATGTAAAAGGAAACTTCCTAAAAGATGAGATTGATAAAACACAGAGGTGCACACTATGTCCGTGCAACTTAACTTTGAAGTTTATGGTGTCGGCAAACCTGTCATTATTTTGCACGGTTTATTTGGTTCTGCACGTAACTGGCGCAGTATGGCCAAAAGTCTTGCTAATTCTTATACCGTTTTTACTATTGACCTGCGTAATCATGGCGAATCAGCTCATGCCAACTCAATGTACTACATTGAGATGATGGAAGATTTAAAGCAATTCGTGCAAGACCAGGGAATAGATAAATTTTCTCTACTTGGTCACAGTCTTGGTGGAAAGGTGGCAATGACATTCGCGCTTACTTATCAGGAAATGTTAGATAAAGTCATAATTCTGGATATCGCTCCCGTCAGGTATCAAAACAATTTTCGTCAACTTATCGATGCTATGTTGGCTCTGGATCTATCTCGTATCAAAAGTCGTCATGAGGCAAACGATTTCCTGAAGCCCGAAATTGAAGAGCCTGATATGCGCTTATTCCTGTTACAGAACCTTTACCGGGATTCCAACGGGTTTCAATGGCGTATCAATTTATCGGCAATTAGTCTGTCATTAGCTGATATTGGTGCATTTCCTACGTTTATGAAAAGCACTCAATACCTCGACCCCGTTCTTTTCCTTGATGGGGATAAGTCAGACTATATATTGCCCGAATACCATAAGGATATTTACGCCTTCTTTCCTACGGCAAAGATTTCCACAATTAACAACGCCAATCATTGGTTACATGCTGACCAGCCAGAGCGCGTATTAGAAGAAATTGTTCAATTTTTAGATGCTTAGTTCAGTAATACTTCACGATATTGCTGTCTACAGTTACAATGTGCGCCTTTTTCCAACTAGTCAGGAACATATAGCATGTCAGCCTCAGAAATTAATAAAGTAGTACTTGCCTATTCCGGCGGCCTCGATACCTCAGTTATTTTAAAGTGGTTACAGGATGAGTATAGCTGTGAGGTGGTGACATTTACCGCAGATATCGGCCAGGGAGAAGAAGTTGCACCCGCAAGACTCAAGGCTGAGAAAATGGGCGTGAAAGAGATCTTTATTGAAGATCTGACGGAAGAGTATGTACGCGACTTTGTATTTCCAATGTTTCGAGCTAACACAATATATGAAGGTGAGTATTTGTTGGGGACTTCGATCGCTCGTCCTCTTATCGCCAAGCGTCTAATCGAAATAGCAAATGAAACCGGTGCAGATGCGATTTCTCATGGCGCAACAGGAAAAGGTAATGATCAAGTACGTTTCGAACTTGGAGCTTATGCGCTAAACCCGGAAATTAAGATAATCGCTCCCTGGCGAGAATGGGATCTCAATTCGAGAGAAAAGTTGCTGGCTTATGCGGCTGATCATGGAATTCAGATTGAGGCGAAAAAAGGTGGCGGCTCTCCTTATTCGATGGATGCAAACTTGCTACATATTTCCTATGAAGGTGGCGAGTTGGAAGATCCCTGGTGCGCGCCAAATGACGATATGTGGCTCTGGTCGGTATCACCTGAAAATGCACCTGACGAAGCAGAAAACATCGACATTAGTTTTGAACAGGGCGATCCAGTTGCTATCAATGGAGAAAAAATGTCTCCCGGTAAATTACTCAAAACTCTAAATCAACTGGGTGGGAAACACGGTATAGGCAGATCCGATATTGTTGAGAACCGATATGTGGGAATGAAATCAAGAGGCTGCTATGAGACACCCGGTGGGACGATTTTGCTGAAAGCGCATCGTGGCATAGAATCGCTGACACTGGATAGAGAAATGGCGCACTTGAAAGACGATCTGATGCCGCGCTACGCAACACTTATATATAATGGTTATTGGTGGAGTCCGGAACGCAGTGCATTACAAACACTTATCGATGAGACTCAGCGTAGAGTCAACGGCACTACACGCTTGAAATTATATAAAGGCAATGTAATTGTTACCGGTCGTGAATCATCAGAAGATAGTTTATTTGATGAATCCATCGCAACCTTTGAAGAAGATGATGGTGCTTATAATCAAAAAGATGCTGAGGGTTTCATAAAACTGAATGCTTTACGTTTAAGAGTACAAAATAGACGTAAGTAAGAACCACCTCTGCTGTTTCGCGCCAGAGGTTTCGACAAATTCTCTTTATGAGGGTTTCGATCTACCAACAACAATATCAATTGTGGTAGTTTGAAATAAGAGTGTAAAAAGAACCACTCCGTAGGCAATTGACTGAACCGTAAACCACGACTCCAGTTGCAAGGGCAAAGAAAGTGCAAGGGCAATAGTCACTGTTCCACGCACTCCTCCCCATGTCATTATCACTTGTTGATTTAATGGCAGAGGCTCAATGCCTGGTAAGCGACTAACTGGAGATAGTATTCCACATATAATGACAAACCTCGCAACAATGACGGATGCAATACCTATCAGCATTGCCAGCCATTGTTGAGTAAACATACCTGCAGTAATCGACACACCAGCGAATAGGAACAAAAGCAATTCAACCGAGTAAGCAGCGAATCCCCATATATCTTCAGTAAATTTCCTACTTTGTATATCATTAATTTTCGTTTTCAATTTTCCGAATATTAAACCTGCAGCCAGAACTGCCATAACACCTGAAAAATGAAAAATATGATCTGAAATGATATAGCTACCATAAGCCGCAATAAAATTAATAAGGACATGAATGTAACGAAGTTGAGTTTTCAAAAGAATAACACCGGCGACAAGACTAACAATCACACCAACAGTGATCCCACCAAAGAAAACCTGAAGAAATTGTATCGTTCCCGAATACCAACTAAACATTGACTCCCTGCCGCTTGCCACTGCTACTAACAAGGTAAAAAACACCACCGCTGTTGCATCATTAAAGAGGCTTTCCCCTTCTAGTAGTACTTTTAAGCGCTTAGGCGCTTTTGTTTTTTCCAGTGAAGCAATTATAGCAGCAGGATCCGTTGCAGAGAGCAATATGCCGGCCAATAATGCCGTTATCCAGGGGAAACCAACAGGGTGGCCAATAGCAAAATAGAGTATGAACGCGGTGATAAAGGCTGCTATCAACATTAAAGGTAAGGCCAGTAACAGGATCGGAATCAGGCCCTTCCATAATTCTTCGGCATCGATCTTTTGCGCAGACTCAAAAATAAGCACGGGTAAAAAAAGATAAAAGATAATACCTTGAAAATTATCCCATCGAATGCCTGTATCAATGGAAAAGTATTGCGTGGCTAATTCAGAGCCTGCGAAGCCCAACAAGATGAGTATTATGTGAAACGGAATGCCAAACTTTTTGGCATAAGTCTGAAGAAATGTTGCGACCAGAAGCAATCCAATAAAAAATAAGACAGCTTCCAGGCTAAACATGAATCTATTCGATCAAGCTAATTAGTATTAATCACTGAATTATTTTTCTATATAAATTATGTAATCGGTTTAGCTGCTTCTAAATTTTTTCTCTATCCAGTAATCTACGCTAACGAACTTGCCACCACCGAGAAAGAAAAGTGCCAGCAACATAACCAAATACGTCGCGGCCCATTCAATTCCATTATTGGAAACCAAAAAACTACCATGCTCAGTTAACCAGTTAATGTTCCCGTGCTCTTCCAAAATACCTTTCGCCCGAGACAAACGCTCTAACGCTTCACCTGCATGTTCAGATGCAAAAGGACTCTTCAAGTCATGCACTGCCTGCCAACCATTTTGCCAATGTACGGTGGCCATTGCCACAATCATGGTAAACATTAATGGTACTGACACCCAGCGCGTACCGAGGCCTAATGCGAGCAATATCGCGCCAAAATATTCTGCGCCCCAGGCCATATAAGCATTAAGGGCCGGCAGAGGTAATCCCAGTCCCCAGTCCGCATTACCAAACCATTCGATAATTGGATCCAGAGAACTGTCTTTGTCAAAAGGATTCCATTTATTATTAGCGGCTAACCAAAAAACAGGTACCAGATAGGCCCTTAACAGTATTGACCCAATCAAGTCCGCTGAGTTACGGACCTTATCAAGGATATCCTGAGCTGTATTGGCGAGTGTGACTATCGCATTCATAACGTTTTCCTCTATGACGGTGCCATTGTTAATGACTGCTACCAGCAGTGTGTAATTTCATTAGCTTGGTTCGACCAATTTTTCTCAGAAGAGTTTCAAAAGCATCGTTGCTTATGCTTTTAATTCCTTATCAGGGTGTAATTCATTCAGGGCAACAGACAAACCATTACTGGTTACGATCCTGGCATGGTAACGTCGCAATTGTCTTGGACGTTTTACTCCGCAGGAATAAGCCAGAGTGCCCACTTCTTTTTGCATATTTTTGGCATAATGCATCACCCTCTGCGCCTTATCTTTCGCCACGAGTCCACGCTGGAGTTTCTTATTATGTGTGGTGATACCTGTAGGACAGGTGTTTTTATTACATTGCAATGCCTGTATACAGCCTAAGGCAAACATAAACCCACGAGCTGACGTAACAAAATCGACACCGACGCATAAGGCCCAGGCGACATCTGTCGGAGTAATCAATTTTCCCGACGCTATCACTTTTATACGATCACGCAAGCCATACTCATTAAGCTTATCGATGACCATGGGCAAACTTTCACGTAAAGGTAAGCCCATATCGTCCATTAAGGGCATAGGCGCAGCACCCGTTCCACCATCAGCACTATCAATGGTAATAAAATCTGGCGCAGATTGGATACCAAGATCATTAATTTCCTGAAATAGATTATCAAGCCAACCATAAGCGCCTATTACAGCTTTGAAACCAACCGGTTTACCGGTCACACTGCGAATATGTTCAATCATATTCAATAACTCTTCATTACTATCGATATCGGGATGGCGATTGGGGCTAATAGAGTCCTGACCTGCTTCAATACCTCTGATATTGGCGATTTCTTTTGTGACTTTTGCGCCAGGAAGAATCCCTCCTTTACCCGGCTTTGCTCCCTGACTTAATTTTAACTCAAACATCTTTACCTGCTCATGTGCGGCGACCTCTCGTAATTTTTCATCGTCAAGCTCCCCATCCTTATTACGCACGCCATATTTGGCTGTACCTATCTGGTAAACGATGTCCGCGCCGCCTTCCAAATGATAAGGAGACAAACCACCTTCGCCAGTATTCATCCATGAACCCGCCATTCTTGCGCCATTAGACAGAGCCAGAACAGCCGGTTTCGAGATAGCGCCGAAACTCATGCCCGAAATATTGAAAAAAGCAGAATGTGTATAGGGCTTTTCGCAACCAGCACCAATAGTCACCTTTTTAGGCTCAACCGCATCTTTACCCAGAGTGGGATAAGGGCAATTAACGAATAGCACGGTACCCGGTGGGCGCAAATCTCTACTTGATCCAAACGCAATCGTATTGTCCAAGTTTTTTGCCGCCCGATAAGCCCATGATCGCTGAGCCCGATTAAAAGGCAGTTCTTCTCTATCCATAGCAAAGAAATACTGCCGGAAAAACTCTCCGAGATGCTCGAACAAATAACGGAAATGACCAACAACAGGATAGTTTCTTCGAATAGCGTGCTTGGTTTGAGTTACATCAAGAATAAACACCACTATCACAATTATCACCGTTAGCCCGGTTAGAAAAATGAAAAGTGCTGCCATAACTTCCAGAGCAGATAATAAGAAACTCTGCACGTTCTCAATATCCATAGTTTGCTCCTGTTAGCGATACCCGGTTTTAGGCATACGAGAATTAAAACGGATGATTTATTATTGACCCAGTTCCTGACTATTGATCAATTTTACGGACACCGAGAATAATAGCTTTATCTCGCATACTTTGTAAGATTTCGAGGCCACCATCAATTACTACCTGGGGATTCGGGTGTTTTATTTCCGCTGCAATTTCTTCCAGCATGCGTAATCCATTACTTGCTTTGTCCGACTGTAAATACTCGACGAGTCTGGCGGATACCGGGTTAAGTTCCTGAAAGCCAATATCATCCTCACGATCCCGATAAACGATTAAATAACTGGCCTGCGGCGGGGGCTCTTGCGGTAGATAATCAGGGGAAATCTTATGCACGGGAAATTGATACACAAATGGCCATGCCAAAGGGCTTAAAACCGGCACACCTTTGAGTAAATCACCGTTAATATCAACATCATCTGACTCAATATTTCTAGAGTCAATGGAGATCGCCAGCTCAAGCCATTCGTAGTGAGCAAGTTCTTTTATAAAGGGATATTTATCTATCCCAATTTCTCGTTCATTATCCAGATACTGTAAAAACTCCTGAGACATTTTCGGAAAAAGAGGCGTTCGCGCCTTATGATTTTTAAAATAATCACGCAGCATTGCATGCCACTCAAGGTCGGGCGTAATTTTGCGTAAAACAGGAAATGTGTTAGCAATAAAGTCTTCAACATTGTTATATAACAATTCGCGATAAATTTGCATACGTCGATCTTCAATATCGACAGGCGCTGGATGTAATTCAGGATCGCGAATATGACGCGTAAATTGATATTGAATATCTTTAAAACTTGCGGGTTTACCCTTGTTGAGCGATGCTGATGTCACGCTTATCTCCATACTGCAATTGCATTTGATGGATGCTATCAACTTCCTTGAATAATTCGTCAACAGAAGGAATATTAAAATCTCGTTCTAATAAAGTCGGAAACACACCAAAATGTTCATATGCCTTTGCTAATAAATCCCATACAGGGCCGATGACATCTGAGCCATGCGTGTCGACTCTCAGATCTTCAGCTTCATCATAATGACCAGCGATGTGTGCATACGCTATTCGATCTGTGGGCATAGCACGTAAAAATGTTTCAGCATCATAATTATGATTAATACTGTTTACGTAAATGTTGTTGATATCAAGTAATAACTCACAATCCGCTTTTTCAATAACAGTATTAATAAATTCTGCTTCAGTCATTTCCTGTCCAGGTGCCGCATAATAGGAAACATTTTCTATAACCAGTCTTCTACCGATTATGTCCTGAGTTCTTTGGATTCTCTCTGCAACATACTCTACCGCCGCTTCAGTAAAAGGAATCGGCATCAAATCATAAAGATGACCATCGTCACCACAATAACTGAGATGTTCGCTGTAACTACGAATATTAAATGTATCAAGGAATTGACGTACTTTTCGAATGAAGGCCTCGTCCAAAGGCGCCGGACCGCCAATATTCAGCGATAAACCGTGACAAACGAATGGGATTTTCTCCGTGAGTGCATGAAATTGTCTGCCGAAACGACCACCAACATCGATCCAGTTTTCGGGCGCCACTTCCATAAACTCAATGTGAGGAGGAATATGGTCCGCAAGCGAGCCAATAAAGGCTCGCCGCAGACCTAAACCTGCACCTTCTACAGGGTAATGCTTGGACATCATTAGATAATTACTGGCGTGACCTTACTTCTTGCCTTCGCCGCACTTACCTTCGCCACACTTACCTTCTTTTGCAGCTTTCTTATCTTCACCACATTTGCCTTCGCCACATTTACCTTCTTTTGCAGCTTTTTTGCCTTCACCACATTTGCCTTCGCCGCATTTGCCTTCGGCTTCTTTCTTGCCTTCGCCACACTTACCTTCGCCACATTTACCTTCTTTTGCAGCTTTCTTGCCTTCACCACATTTGCCTTCGCCGCATTTGCCTTCGGCTTCTTTCTTACCTTCACCACATTTGCCTTCACCGCATTTGCCTTCAGCTTCTTTCTTACCTTCACCACATTTGCCTTCGCCGCATTTACCTTCAGCAGCTTTAGCGTCGGCTACCATATAACCACTTGATAAATCACTCATTGCGAAAGGGTTATCCGTAGCATTCGCCATAGGGCTAAATGCAAGTGAAACAGCAAAGCTTGTGCCCAGTGCAGCGGCTATTGGTTTTAATTTTGACTTATTTGACATCAGGGACTCCTCCTGAACTTCTGTTAATGGATATAGCCCTTACGGGCTGGATGTAAAAATTTTGTCAGTGACTGACATATACCTAAATTCCGGGTAACGCTAAGTGCCCAGTGTATCGCCCTTTTTTTATTGAAACGAACAGGACTGTGGACATTATCTATTGGAAAAAGTTTCTTTAATACGAGCTAAGCCTGGATATTGAGCGTGATAATTTCATGCAAAAACCCGTCAGATACACGTGGATTACATATACTCCTTTAATAACAGTTACTTATGTAGAACTCTACTCAAATACAAGGAGTGGCGACTGTTAATCCTTTGCTCTCATATGTGGAAATAGAATGACATCCCGAATCGTGGCTGAGTCGGTCAAAAACATCACCAGTCTATCAATACCAATGCCTTCTCCAGCGGTCGGAGGCATACCATATTCGAGTGCCGTAATATAATCTTCATCATAGTGCATTGCCTCCTGGTCACCAGCTTCCTTATCTTCAACCTGTTGACGAAAACGTTCTGCCTGATCGTCTGGGTCGTTCAATTCTGAAAAGCCATTCGCAATTTCGCGTCCAGCAATAAAAAATTCAAAACGATCAGTAATAAAATCATCATCATCATTTTTGCGTGCTAATGGAGATACCTCAGTCGGATAGGCGGTTATAAATGTAGGTGCTTTTAATTTTGACTCGACTGTTTTCTCAAATAGTTCTATTTGTAGCTTTCCCAAACCATAACCAGATTCCAGGGCGACACCCAGTTCACCCAATATTTCGCGTAAGCGTTCCTCCGATTCAAGATCCGTATCGGTCAAATTCGGATTGTGTACCAAAATAGATTCTTTGACTGTCATCCTTTCAAAAGATTTTTCGAGATCGTACTCCTCTCCCTGATAGGTAATCTTGTAATCACCACGTATCTCTTTGGCCAGCTCTTTCAGCATATCTTCGGTCAGGTCCATCAGGTCTTCATAATCAGCGTAGGCCTGATAGAACTCTAACATTGTGAATTCAGGGTTATGACGAGGTGAGACACCTTCATTACGGAAACTGCGGTTTATCTCGAACACTCTTTCAATACCTCCAACAACCAGTCTTTTTAGATACAGTTCTGGTGCAATCCGTAAATACAGTTCCATATCCAGAGAATTGTGATGCGTAATGAAAGGTCTCGCAGTCGCCCCTCCAGGAATAACATGCATCATCGGGGTTTCTACTTCCATATAATCAATTGCGCGAAGATAACGACGAATAAAGTCGACAACCTGGGATCGTACTTTAAATACTTCTCTACCTTCTTCATTCATAATCAAATCGAGGTAGCGTTGTCTGTAACGTGTTTCCTGATCGGTCAATCCATGAAATTTTTCAGGCAATGGTCGCAGAGACTTCGTCAGCAATCTGATGGAATCAGCATGAACACTGAGCTCGCCTTTATTGGTAAGCATCATTACTCCACTCACTCCAATAATGTCACCAATATCCCATTTTTTGAACTGCTCGTTATAGACACCTTCAGGCAAGTCATCGCGTCGGACATAAATTTGTATTTTCCCGCTCATATCCTGCAAGTGAGCAAACGACGCTTTACCCATTACGCGTCGTGTCATCAATCGACCAGCTATTTTGACCCTAATTTTCGCAGTTTCCAGAGCTTCTTTGCTCTGTTCACCGTAGGCCTCTAGTAATCTTGATGCTAAAGCATCACGACGAAAATCATTGGGGTAAGCACCGCCACTTTCTCTCAGTGCTTGTAGTTGGTCACGTCTTTGCGTAACCAGTTCATTTTCACTTTTTTCATCAGTCATTTGATTATTATCACTTGTCATATACTCATTGTCATTCGCAGATTATATCGCCAATCTTCATACTTTATACTGTACATATAAATCAGAGTCCGCTTTTTAAACTTGCTTCTATAAACTTATCAAGATCTCCATCCAGCACATGTTGGGTATTTGAACTTTCGATACCTGTTCTCAAGTCCTTTATCCGGGATTGATCGAGAACATAAGACCGAATCTGACTTCCCCAACCAATATCTGCCTTGGACTCTTCCATTGCCTGACGTTCTGAATTCAGCTTAAGCATTTCCATTTCGTATAATTTAGCGCGCAATTGTTTCATCGCGCGATCTTTATTCTTATGTTGAGAACGATCACTCTGACATTGCGCGACAATACCGCTAGGTATATGCGTCAATCGTACTGCCGAATCTGTCTTGTTCACGTGTTGACCACCTGCCCCACTGGCTCGATAGGTATCAATACGTAAGTCTGAAGGATTGATATCCACCTCTATATTGTCATCAATCTCAGGCGAGACAAAAACCGAGGCAAATGAAGTATGCCTCCGGTTTCCCGAGTCGAAAGGTGACTTCCTGACTAGTCGATGCACGCCTGTCTCTGTACGCAGCCAGCCAAATGCATAATCACCTTCATAACGAATCGTCGCACTTTTAATGCCGGCAACGTCTCCAGCAGAAGCCTCAAGCAACTCCGTTTTGAAATTATGTTGTTCTCCCCAACGCAAATACATACGTAGTAACATTTCAGCCCAATCTTGAGCTTCGGTGCCTCCCGAACCAGCCTGTATTTCAAGAAAACTATTATTGCCGTCCATATCCCCTGAAAACATACGTCTGAACTCAAGCTCCGCAAGACGCTTTTCCAGTAATTCCAAATCACTTACAACGGAGTCAACAATTTCTTCATCATTTTCTTCCTTGGCCATACTCAGCAACTCTTCTGCTTCCGCTGTGCTAAGGACTAAATGGTCAATCGTGTTTACTACCTGCTCCAGCGTGGCGCGCTCGCGACCCAACTCCTGGGCTTTATCTGGTTCGTTCCATACCGCAGGGTCTTCCAGTTCTCGCAGAACTTCAGTCAGACGCTCTGATTTTTCAGCGTACTCAAAGATACCCCCTCAGCGCTTCGGTACGCTCCTGTAGATCTTTAATTTTAGTCACAATGGGGTTTAGTTCTAACATAATCACTCATCAATCTTATATTTGTGAGCGCGAATTCTACTACAGGCATCGCAGCCGATACAGAAAGGATTGGTTTATACAGCTAAAACCAGGG
>Ga0055584_100004847_pt1 | contig 13183 bp, 9 predicted proteins | sample OSDHelmetaG_FD_58716 | JGI IMG/M metagenome (GOLD analysis project Ga0055584, IMG submission 58716) | Pelagic marine sediment microbial communities from the LTER site Helgoland, North Sea, for post-phytoplankton bloom and carbon turnover... | ecosystem: Environmental > Aquatic > Marine >... | reverse complement strand
GGGCAACGACGTCCATCGTCGCAGCAACGATGTCTTGATTGTTAAATCGCGCCATGACTTTAAGGGGGCTAGCTCTGTCATACCCCGCATCACGCAAAAGTTCTTCAGCACGCTCGAGCCTGGCCGCGCGGTCTTGCTCGAGAAAACTGGGCTGGTACTCCCCTTGCTCGCCCCTAACATCGGGGTGGACGATAGTATAGGCCGCCAGTTCGCCGCCCTTGAGAAAATTATTCGCCAAGACAGCCCGGTCAATGGCCATGGATAACGCTTGCCTCAGACGAATGTCGTCAAACGGCGGGCGCGTCGTGTTGAAGACGAGAAATTCAACGCCAAGGGACGGATGCATACGCAGCGCGTCTGGCGTGTTCTCTTGCGCCCAGGCAACACGGTCTTGCGGTAGAGACGGAACAACGTCGAGGCTTCCTGCGCGAAACTGATTAAGGGCCGCATTTAAATTCTCAGAGGGATGAAAATAGAGGGCGTCGAGCGCGACAGCCCTGGCATCGAAAAAGCGTGGGTTTTTGTTGAGACGCACATGAGATTGTGGGACCCATTCGTCCAGCGTGAACGCGCCGTTACCGACGAAGGTTCCCGGCCTCGCCCAACGGGGCCCCACACGCTCAACCACATGACGCGGAACCGGCAAACCACGATGCATGAGAAGTTGTGGAAAGTAAGGTGCCGCATGCTCTAGTTCCATGACCACGGTCAGGTCGTCACGCGCCGTGACACCAAGCGCCGTTGGCAGGACCTGGCTTGTATTAACGGCCTCTGCGTTCTTGATAGGATAAAGCAAAGACGCAAAGGGCGACGCCGTGACTGGATCGAGCAAACGGCGATAGGAATACACAATATCAGCCGCTGTTAATGCTTCGCCGTCTGACCACACCAACCCTTCACGTAACGCCCAGATATAGGTGCGGCCATCTTCCGAGACCGCCCACGACTCTGCGATACCGGGCAGCACTTGCCCCCTCGGACCAGCCGCCGTGAGCCCCATAAATATTTCTGTCGCGATGCTAGCTTCCCAGCCGTTGGCGGTTTTATGAGGATCGAGCGTGTCGGGTTCCCCTCGATTCCCGCGATGCACAACGGACTCCGCCAGCGCCACGCTTGCCAGCCAAACGATTGAAGAGAATATGATCGCAGTCTGTTTAAACATTCTGTGTTCCGTTTCGGGAGATCATCTCTCCGTGTTAGCGTACTCGACTATGGAAACAGGCGAACACAACATCCGCGCAGCCAAGACCCAAAACTGTCGCACTGAACATCTGTGGCAGCAAGCCTTGGGCACCTTGCGGTTCCTCGTCTTTGCAGCCCTTAGCTTTGCCCTACCTCTCAACGCGAATGCGGAAACACTGCGCGCGGCTGGAGGCGGCAATATTGTCGCCCTACTACACCCCTTTTCTTCGTTGCCGCAGGGCGTGATCAACCCGCACGCAATGATTCACGACATGTTGTTCTATGTCTCAACGGACGGCACATTGGAACCAGGATTGGCTCTCAGCGCTGAACCGACTTCGGACACCACCTGGCGAATCAATTTACGCCCTAACGTCCTCTACTCAAATGGGCGTGCCTTCACCGCCGATGCCGTCGTCAAAACAATTGAATACCTGAAGAGCGATGCAGCCACTCGCTACGTTATCTCCGCGGAGACCCGCAGCATAAAATCTGTGCGCGCTATCGATGACGTGACGGTGGAGGTTGAAACCTACGTTCCTGATGTACTGCTGCCTCGCCGCTTTGGCACGATCCTCATGCCTGAACCCTGGCTCTACGAAGAACTTGGCCCCGATGCATTTAGCCATGCGCCGATTGGGACCGGATCCTACGTGGTTGAAGACTGGCGGTTGGACGCACAACGGCCCCTCCTAAGGGGCAATCCCGGTAGCTGGCGCCCACCGGTCGAAATTGACACCGTCGATATTCGAATTGTTAAGGATGCTCCGAATCAGGTGCAGGCACTCATGTCTGGGTTGATCGATGTTGGTTATAATTTTGGCGTGGTCGAAATTGATGCACTACGAGAGCAAGGCTTTCGCATCATCACCAAGCCGGGCGGACAGGTGATCTCGCTCGCCCTGGCGAATCGCGACCCCGACTCTCCCTTCGCTGACCAACGGGTGCGGCAAGCCCTCAACTATGCCGTCGACAAACAGGCGATTGCCGACATCATTATGATGGGGACGACGACTCCTGCCGGGCAGCCTGGCCTTCCGGGAATGACTGGGTACAATCCAAACATCGCCCCTTACCCCCACAACCCCGAACGAGCACGGGCCCTTTTAGCTGATGCGGGGTATGGATCCGGGTTGTCGTTCCGAGCCGAAGTGCTCATCACCGGCGTCCTGGAAGCGCCGACCATGTACCAGAAAGTCGCTCAGGATTTGGCCGCCGTCGGTGTGTCTATGGAATTGAAACCGTTACAGGGCCAACAATGGATTCGCAAGTATTTCACAGGTGACTGGGGCCAGGCAGACGCGATCTCGGCGACCTGGAATGCCGCGTCCTATTGGGATGTGATACGGGCGATTGAGATTTTTTCATGCAAAAAAACCGGCGCCTTTTTTTGTGCGCCCGATCTTATGCCTGCGATCAACGCCTCCCACGGCATGTTTGACCCGGAAGAGCGGTCGCTGACGCTACAAGGCCTTTCGCAAAATATGCATGATCTGGCGCCATCCTTATTCCTCGTCCACATCGTTGATGTCATCGCCGCCAGCGATAAATTTGGTGAGTTACCCTTCAGGCACAAACAGCTAGCTGTCGATAAGCTGCGATTGGCGCACTGAAAAAATGGCGGCACGACAGACAAATTTCCGGGCCACCATCGCGCAAGTCAGCGGTACGCCGTTGTTGATTTTCGCCATCTGCATGATTGGGCAGACCTTATCCAACTTTGATCAATCCCTGTTCAGCTACGCCATCCCGGGAATCATGGTCACCTTTGGTGTCGGACTCCCAACAATCGGTGCAATTCTCTCTGTTTCTTTTGTGTTTGCCGCGTTCGCCACGGTGACCATCGGAGTCGCTGCCGACCGTTTCGGACGACGGCGCCTGTTTATTTTTTGCCTGGCAACCTCCGCCCTTTTGGTCGGCGTCCATGCTCTCGCGCCCACTGTTATGACTCTGACAATGCTGCGGGCCTGTGCCTTCGGTCTCAGCGCTGGAATTTTGCCGCTGGTAAACGCCTATATGGCAGAAGCAGCGCCTGCGGGCGTGCGCGGTCTGATGACTGGCCTTTTGCAAACAGGGTATGCGTTGGGCTGGTTTCTCGCGGCACTCGTCGGAGCGCCAATTCTGGAGGCCTATGGATGGCGCTATATTTTCCTTCCGGCCCTCGCGGTGATCCCGCTCACCTTTATCATTGCTCGCGCCCTCCCTGAGTCCGCCCGTTTTGTCGCCCAAGCTACCGACCATACGGCCGACCAAAGGGGCGTCTGGGATCTATCGGCCTGGACAGAAAAACTCAAAGTACTGTGGGAGCCCAAACTGCGCAGCCGCACGGTTTGGTGCCTACTTCTATTTTTCTTTCAGGGCGGCGCCTACGCGGGCACGGCCTTCTATTTTCCGGCCTTTTTCAGCGCTGTGCATGGCTACACGGAGCGAGAAGCGACCGAAATCGTAGGGTTGTCCTATGGCATTGGCGTGATTGGCTACATCGGCGTCGCTATCATCGGCGAATTTTTTATAACCCGGCGCAACACGGTTCTGATCTGCATCATAGTCGGCACCGCAGCGCTGGCCGGTTTAATTTGGATTCCCCAAACCTACGGTGAGAATGTGCTGTGGTTTGGAGCGATGACTATGACCTTCTACGCGTCGGCCTCGGCCATGTGGGCCCTAGCCGCAGAACTGTTCCCAACCCGCGCGCGGGCAACGGCCTCGGCTGTAATGCTCGCGGGAGGGCTTTTGTCCTTCGCAACCTTCCCGCTAGGTGTCGCCTATCTGGTTGAGTCCATCAGCTGGCAGGGGGCCTTCACTTGGGCGGTGGTTCCGGCCGCGATCATCGCAACGATAGCGGCGGCAATGCTGCCGAGCTTAAAGTCTGGATTGGATATCGACGAGATTGCGGTTTAGTAGAGCAACCCACCATACAATGATGTGCGCACAGCCATTTCCAAATCATCCTGGCCTGGCCCCAAATACTGCGTCATAGCGACGGCAACAATATCATTTTCGGGATCAACGAAGAATGTGGTGTTGGCGAACCCGTCCCACTTGAATTCACCTAGGCCACCACCGACCGTATGCGTTTGGTCATCGATGCGAACACCAATGCTTAAACCCCAACCGTAGCCATCAAATCGTGTCCAGGGGTCTTGGTCCGTGAACCGGCCTTGGGCATACCAGTTGAGGGCACCCTGTTCGGGCGTTAAATGATTGCGGGTCATTAACGCAACTGTCTCGGGTTTAAGAATACGCACACCATCAAGCTCGCCGCCATTGAGTAGCATTTGGCCAAAACGTAGATAGTCAATGGCGGTGCTGACCAGACCACCACCACCTGAGAAAATTTTCGAGCCCGCAGGATAGTTATTACTAAGCGGTGCACCAGCCGTGGCATCTATAAGGCCACCCTCTTCTCCAGGCGCATAAATTTTTGCCACCCTGTGCCATTGGTCATCGGCAACTTGGAAGCCCATATCATTTAGACCCAGCGGTTCGAATATTCGGTCGCGTAAAAAGACATCGTACGGCTGGCCAGACCAAATTTCGACTAAGCGGCCCAAGACATCGCTTGAGAAGCCATAGTACCAGTGCGTGCCGGGCTGAAAGAGAAGCGGCTTGGACGCAAGAAAATCAACGCCTTCTTCAATGGTCAGGTCCGGCGCCAGGGTATTTTTGAATCCAACATCGATGCCGAGAGACGGGTCATAATCAAACGGGTATCCAAGACCAGATGTATAGGTCAGAAGGTGACGGATGGTCAGTGGTGTTTTTTGGGGTTCCGTATCCGTCGGGTCACCCTTCCGGCTTTTAAGAACTGGCGTTTGGGCAAATGCAGGTATGTAATTTGAGACAGGGTCATCGAGGTCAAACTTCCCGTCTTCATGCATGATCAAAACGGCAACTGCCGTAACCGCACGGGTCATAGAGTGCAAACGAAACAACGTATCTTTTTGCATCGGCAAGCTGTTCTCCATATCTCGGAGACCGATAGCCTTGTGATTGATCAACTTTCCGTTCTTTGAGATTGCCCACACAACACCAGAGCGGCGGCCGGTTTCAACTAAAGCTTTCATCGATGCATCGAGGTGAGTCATCGCTGCTGGTGATAAACCAACGTCTAACGCATCGGCTTCGTCCATGGCCCAGCTTTGAGAGCTCGCAACTAAAGACAGGCCGACAAGAATGCAGCGCAAGAGGGCGGTCATGTTTCTACTCCGTTAATGCGCCATACACGCCTTCACGCAGGCGAAAGACGACTTCATCGGCGTTGGGGCCCAGGTATTGGGTCATCGCGACGGCAACAATGTTTTCAACCGGATCAAAGAAGTACGTTGTGTTGGCTAACCCACCCCACACCAGATCACCCGGCGACCCGGGAACGGTATGAACTGCATTTGGCAATCGCACACCGATGCCAAGCCCCCAGCCATAACCGCTAAACGGCTTCGGTGGATTAAACCCGTCGCCAAAAGAAACCGTGCCCTGTGTGGGCGTTAGAGCATTCGTGCCTATGGTCGCAACGGTTCCGGCTTTCAGCACGCGCACACCGTCTAACTCACCGCCATTCAGAATCATCTGACCAAAGCGAAGATAGTCAGGCACCGTCGAGACAAGACCACCCCCGGCGGAAAACATTGTACCCGGTTCGGTGTAGGTGCTGGATGCTGGCGCAGGGACAGCAACGAGAGCGCCATCATCACCAGGCCCATAGACTTCGGCGAGGCGATCATTCGATCCGCGACGGACCCAGTACCCCGTGTCGTCCATACCGATACGCTTAAGAAGTCTACGGTCGAGAAAATCATTAAACTTCCGTCCCGAGACCACCTCAGCCAGAGCGCCAAGAACATCGGAATGGAATCCATAAATCCATCGCTCACCTGGTTGAGCTAACAAGGGGTATTTGGCGAACTTCTCGATCATGTCATCGAGATCACCATCGAGAGACAGAATGTCACGCTGCTCCATGCCTTCACCGGCAGGCCAGTTTCGTGCATAGCCAAGCCCCGACGTATAATTGAACAAGTGGCGGATCGTCATGGGTGGGTCTTGCGGTACGGTCTGCACGACACGAGCCCGACTCATTTCAGAAATGACCCGCATTTCTCCGACCTGCGGAAGATAATTCGCAACAGGGTCGTCGAGATCAATCTTGCCCTCATCCGCCAAAGTCAGGATGGCAGCGGCCGTAACAGCGCGGGTTTGAGAATACAGACGGAATACCGTGTCCGTCTCCATCGGCAAAGCGGCATCCACATTGCGTTGCCCATAAGCTTCCAATTGGACAAGCTTGCCGTCTTTAACCACACCCCAAACAACGCCGGCCCGAAGTCCCTCATCAACCAAGCCACGCATACTGGCAGATAAAGCATTGAGGCCCGCCGACGTCATCCCAACACCTTCGGGTGCTGAGATTGGTAAAGGGTCGTCCGCCCGAGCAGAGTGACCGAAGAAAAACGAAACACTAAGCGCAAGCGCGACGACGGTTTTCATTGTGAGGCCCTACCCAAGCAGTTCCATGATTTCGAAGGCCGCGCGCTCACCAGACTTAGCCGCGGCTTCCATGCCGTTTTCAATGCTACGCGTTTGCTCGCCAGCAAGATGGAGTCGATCATGAGGCTTCGCCATAACATCTGCCCACTCCGCCACCTGCCCGGCCTCAAAGACATGACGGCAACAGCCAGACGCGGAATGTTTAGCCCAGGAGTGAACTTTAAGAGCCTTCACCTTGCCCTTCGATGCCGGTCGAATTTTACCGAGCGTTTCAACAACGAAATCTCCAACAGTTTCTGTCGGTAATTGATCCAATCGATAGGCGGCGTTGCCATTCACCCAGCAGTCGAGTCCATAAATTTCACCCTCTTCGTTGGTTCGTGCAAACACGCGTTCAATTGCTGTGTCGGTGTACAATCCAGCTTCGCCGATATCGTCTTCCCAGAAGGGTGCAGAATATTCCATGAACACGCGCACCGTATTGCCGTGACCTGAATGGCGCACGGCCGCTCTTTGAGTGCCCTTAAAGTGAGGGAACACATCAATGTTTCTAAGGGCTGAGAAGGGCACTGCGGATACCACGTACTTACTTTGGAACCGATCACCATTCGCCGTCTGCACTTCAACAGAGTCACCCGTCATCAAAACAGATCGGACCGGTTGATTGAGTCGAACCTCACCCTTCAACGCGCCCACCATTGCTTCTGACAAACGCTGTGTGCCACCCGCAATTTCACTGTATTCGAATCCCCCGGATGCACTGGCGCCGTAAGTGGACCGGTTTTCGTCCTTAGAATTCTCCGTGCCCCAACCCAGACGTTTAAGGTCACGTAGATAGGCGAGCGCTGAGCCAGTCGACAAATCAAAGACGTTCATGGTGACGGCAGCGAGTCTCAGCGCTTCTTCTGATGCCCCTTTGCCGAGCATGTAACGCGCAATGGAAACATCTAAGTGTGACTGCGCAGCGTCCGTCCAGCTTTCAACATCGGGTAACGGGTTATCGCTAGCCATATAATGGAATTCCATCGACCCGGGTTGGACACTTCGTTCCGCGCCGACGGTTTTATTGGCTTTCGATTCAGACCAATCCGATGAGGCAATCAATTGTCCGTTCACGTAGTTGCCTGTCGCGACACGACCCGGCGCCGAAATCAGGGGCACACTCAAGCGATCAGCCAGGTCCCGCACACGGGCATAGTATGGCCCGATGGTTTGGCCACCGGCATTGGTGGGGCCGATGGGAAGATCAAACGTGCGGGTCCGTCCGCCGACATAATCAGCGGCTTCTAAAACAATGACGCTATAGCCTTCCGCTTCCAGATTAAGTGCTGCATTAAGCCCCGATAAACCGCCGCCAATGACGACGACATCCGCCGACTCAAAGGCGAACGCTTTGCGGCCAAGTAGCGGCAGAGATGCTACTGCGCCTAAGCCGAGACCAAATCCGCGGCGGGTGAGCATGCTGTGTGTTTTCAAAGTATCGGTCATAAATAGAGTGTCCTTATTTAAATCGTACGCTCAAGTATTTCGAACGCGGCACGTTCGCCAGATTCCATAGCTGATTCCATGCCAATTTCTAATCGACGGGTATGTTCTCCGGCGAAATGCATGCGGTGATGCGGCTTAATCATGTCATGAGCAAAACGGGTTACTTGTCCTGGACCATATGAATGACGGCATCCAGAGACAAAATTATATTGCGGCCAAGAGTGAACGCCTGTGACTTCGATTTTGCCTTTGGTTGATGGTCTTAAGCGCTCAATTTCCTTGACCACAAATTCGCCTCGCTCTTTAGGTGGTAGTTGATCAAGACGCTCGCCCTTTTTTCCAACACAGAGGGCAACAAGACGGTCCCTACTGCCATCGTACCCAAGCGGCTGCCGAACCATATTGAGAGGCCCGTCTGTCCATAACGAGGCGTCCATGCCATCTTGTTCCCAGTAGGGTTCGCCTTTTAGACGCATATGGACTTGGGTGTTGTTGGCGTAAGGCATGTGTCTTACGGCTGCACTTTGGTTGCCTTCAAGCGCTGGAAAGATTGTGACTCGCCGCAGTGGCCCAAATGGGATAGCGGAAATAACAAAATCCGATTGGTAGCGAGATCCATCAAGGCAGGAAACATCCACACCAGAGCCGGACATGTCGATTGAGGAAACGATCTTGTTCAACAGGACCGAGTCGCCAAGAGACCGTGCCATCGCTTCTGGCAACCGAGACGTACCACCAACCACATGAGCGCTCGTGAGCGCAGCCATTTCAAACCTATCCATACCCTTCGCGTCACCGGCGCCTTCAGACATCATACGGTTGCGCGTGGATTCTTGTAGCAACGTCAGCAAAGACACATTCCAAACATCCGGGGCGATCAGACCTTCGTTGGCCAATCGCATCCCTTCTTTAGAAATCCCCTTCTCGATCAGCCATTCAGCGAGGGGGATATCAAAGCGTGCCGCCTCGGGCTCAAGCCAGTCATCAAGCCCATCGAAGGGATTGTACTTTTTCATGTAGTAACCCTGCATAGCCGAAGGCAGGGCCTCGCGCTCATCGCCAACTGTTTTGTTAAGGCTGTGACTCTCCCAGTCTTCTTTGCGAATGAGTGTGTCGCCTATGGCAAAGGTGAAGGGGGCATTAATGTTAGCGCCCGGCCCAAGCTCTACATCCAAACGGTCAGCCATATCGCGAACACGGGCATAATACGGGCCGATTTGATTGGCACCCAACTCAGGACTGCCGTGGATGTGATCAGCGGTGAACGCGCGACCGCCAACCCGATTATTCGCCTCAAGTACCGTGACCTTCAAACCTTCATCAGCCAGCATAATGGCGGCCTTAAGGCCCGCAAAACCGGCGCCGATGACAATGACATCGCTCCGCTCCGCAGCTCGTACACGTGGGGCAGCTATGGCACCGGCAGCAAAAGCAGCGCTGGTTTTGAGGACGGTCCGACGCGTGGCGGTCATTCGTTTCTTACTCATATCGATCCCTAATTATGACTTTGGCCTTATCAGATCATGCTTTCTATCCTATGACCCAGGCAACAGGGCATACGGCGATGCCGCTCACCCAGTGATCGACTGCCAAATGCAGTTTGGCTTTAAGACCACCGCGCGGTTGCTTCTAAGGAGAAATGGTTTGGTTTTAGAAGGTCTTACAGCGTGACCGAGGCTGACACAGCGCAACCCGTAACCAGTATTTGGCACCTCCTTCGTCTCCCCCTCTTTCGGTGGATCTGGATCGGTATCTGCTTTTCCAATCTCGGCTATTGGATGCAGACCATCACGGCGGCCTGGCTCATGAAAGATTGGACAGACGGTGATCCCATTCTCGTGTCCCTGGTGCAAACTGCCTACTTCTTGCCGACAGTCCTGTTGATTGTTGCCTCGGGGACGTTGGCGGACACCTTTGACCGCCGCCGGCTTTTGATTTTGGCAAACATTTGGATGATGGTTGCCGCCGCGATTTTGGCCGTACTTATCTCCATGGGCAACCAAGACCCCCTAATGTTACTTGGCCTTTCGGCGCTATTGGCCATCGGCTTTTCTCTTAACCAGCCAACTCAATCGGCCGTCGTGCCCGAACTTGTGGGCATCAAAAACGTGCCCTACGCCGTGAGTCTATACAGCGTCGCCAACAACGGCGCGCGCGTGATGGGGCCAGGCTTAGCTGGTGTACTGCTGCCTATCATCGGAGGCGCCGCCGTCATTGGTATCAATGCGGCAACCTACGTCTTCCTCTTAGCCGTGTTGATTTGGTGGCGACGAACGCCACGGGCTGCCGACACCTCTAAAGAGGGGTTCCTAAAAGCGATGCGAACTGGGTTTCAATTTGCCAAGCAGTCTGAGCGATTTAGAACGATTCTCTTGCGTGGTGGGCTGTTCTTCGCTGTCACATCGATCATTCTTGCCATGATGCCAATGCTTGTCCCCAACTCCGCTGATTATGGATTGGTGTTCGGATGCTTTGGGATGGGCGCGATTACGGGGGCCATGAATTACGGCCGGCTGTCCGCCCGTTACTCCCGAAACAGCATCGTGACCGGAGCGGTCATTATCCATGCAACGATGCTTGTGCTTCTGTCTGCAACAACAAACTCCCTTGCAATGGGCGCCATCCTTCTGTGCGCTGGAACGGCTTGGTTTTTCGTGATGTCTGCGTTGCAAATCTCAGCTCAGCTCATTCTTCCAAATGCCGTGCGGGGACGCGGCATCGCGATCCTCAACATGACACTGATGACCGGATACGCGCTGGGAAGCCCACTTTGGGGTACGGTGGCCGCCTTCACGACACCGCGCACCAGCATGCTGATTGCCGGGTGTTTATCTTTGGTATTCTTGTTGATGACCTACAGGAAGCCGTTTCCGCAGGACTCAGATAAAGCCTCAGAAGCAGCGGCCTAAATAAACGGGGTCACTACACGGCGTCGGGCAACTTGGCCTTCCATGCAGCAATCTCTTCCCCCATGCGCTTCGTGGCGTCGCGCATATCGTCTGCATATCGTTCAGCAGCCTGCTGAAGAGTCATTGCGGTTGTATAGAACCGAGCAGAAACAGTGGCGAAAATTTCACCATTTACAAGAACAGGAAACGCCAACGCATTGTGGTTTGCCTCGATAACCCGCATGCAGGCATATCCGTCTGCACGTACAGTTTCGAGAGAGCGTTTGTATAAATCTAAGTTTGTTCCGCCGCGCGAGAGTGCGTCTTTGTCTTCCGCGAGGGCAAACTCGATCAGTTCATTCCGCTTATCCGGTTCACAGAATGCTAAGTAAGCCGCGCCAGAGGCGGTGCTCAAGAGAGGAATTTGAAATCCGCCACGATGCCGACGAATGGCAAAAGGACTGATTTCATCAGTCGTGTCGCGGACTAGCATCTGTGGGCCATGGATCGTGCCAAGCGCGAGCGGCCACAGGATCGTTTTGCACAGCTCCACCATGATTGGGCGAATAACTTTTGGAATCCATTCTTCCTGATCGTATCCATGACTCAGCGTGCGGACTTGCAGCGTCAGACGATATTTCTTGTCTTGTGTGTCACGAAATATAAATCCGAGAGATTCCAAAGTCCGAAGCAACCGAAACGCCGTCGGGCGTGGGAGGTCTGTGAGCTGTCCGACCTGTGTCACCGTCAATCCATTGTGACGATTAAGCAGTTGGATAATATCCAGGCCTCGTTCGAGCGCTCGAACGGATGACTGTTGTCCCATGACGATGTATCCCCGATGGTCTTTAAACGTAGGTTTTGTTTCGACTGACAATGGCGCGGTCACCTAGAGACCGCAAGACTGGACTGACCGTACAGCAGACAAATTGACTTTAGATCGCAATACGATCTTATTGGAATGATTTTCTGGAGCGCCAAAAACGTCGATAAGTGGGGGTATGCTTAGTGTGGCGACCGGTGGATGAGGACAAAGAAAACGATGAGCGGTGTTAAACGAGCATTTGCTGACATAGATGAGGGGCAAGTCCATTACTGGGTTTCAAGCGCACCGGTGGCCAGCTCGATACCTTTGATCGTACTCCATCCGGGACCCGGAACCGCCCGCGTTCAAGTCCCTCTGCTCGAGGCACTGAGCAAAACCCGAACGGTCATTGCGCCGGACATCATAGGTATGGGCGATTCATCACCGCCGCCGCACGAAGAAAATAACCCGCCAGAGATACCCTACTATGCCGATGCGGTTTTGAGATTCCTCGATACGCTCGGTATTGAGACTTTCGATCTGTATGGTTCGTCATTGGGCGGTCGCGTTGCGATGGATATCGCAGTTTCACATCCCGGGCGCGTACGACGAATGATGCTGGGACAAGTAAAGATCATGCATGGGAAATCCCACGCGGACATGGCCAAGCAACACGCCCCAAAAGTCACGCCGGATCAAAGTGGTGTGTACGTGCAATTTCTATGGAGTCGATTGCGCGATCTCTACACCTACTTTCCTTGGTTTAAACGCAAGGCAGAGAATATGCGAAAGACGAATTTGCCACCTGCAGACTTGATGCATATTGCGTTCATCGAGCAAATCAAAATGGCGACGACAGCGCACCTCGCGTTCGCGGCCTATTACAGATATCCAGTCGAGGACAAGCTGCCACGCATCAAAGCAAAAACCATGGTCCGTGGTGAAGACGCCCTTGCACTTATTCCAGACGCGACTGAATGGATTCCCGCCATGACTCGAGACCCGCTCACCGCAACAGCGGAAGAGGTGTCGTCTTATGCTTCACAGATGGTTGAATTCTTAGACGGCCAGTGAGAACGCTATCGTCATGAGGCGCGACCTAGACAATCTAGTCTAAGGTAAATCGCGAGCGACCCGAATACCAAAGACTTGAGTAACAAAGTCTTCCGTATCACGACCACGAAACGTCGGGCGCTGCCACGTGGCTCGGGAGTGCCAAGCGCCACCGCGTACACCGCGCTTCTCACAGACACCATCAACTTGGTGAGCCGAGCCATCGGTCGATTGAACGCCATAGGGCACGACGTGACAGTCCTCGACCCACTCCCAGACA
>Ga0055584_100004846_pt1 | contig 13185 bp, 13 predicted proteins | sample OSDHelmetaG_FD_58716 | JGI IMG/M metagenome (GOLD analysis project Ga0055584, IMG submission 58716) | Pelagic marine sediment microbial communities from the LTER site Helgoland, North Sea, for post-phytoplankton bloom and carbon turnover... | ecosystem: Environmental > Aquatic > Marine >... | reverse complement strand
GAGCGGTTGGGGCGAGAACGGCCCGCTGTCCCACAAGCCGGTCTACGACCCGATCATCCAAGCGCTTTCCGGCCTCGCCACGGTTCAGGCCGGATCGGACCAGGAGCGCCCACGCCTGATCCGCACCATCCTGCCGGACAAGCTGACCGGGGTGACGGCGGCGCAAGCGGTGACGTCCGCGCTCGCTGGGCGCGCCAAGACCGGTGAGGGACAGCACGTCAAAGTCTCGATGCTCGATTCCATCATCGCGTTTCTGTGGTCGTCCGATATGGGGTCGCAAACCTTTGTCGATCATGAAGTCAGCGAGCAAAGGGCCGCGACCTTCATCGACCTGATCTACGAGACTCAAACCGACTACATCACCGTCTCGACCATGACCAATGTGCAGTGGACGGCGTTCTGCCAAACGGCGAACCGCGAACATCTGTTGGAGGATGAGCGCTTCTCGACCCCGGCACTTCGCGACCAAAACGCGGACGAGCGGTTGCGCTTGATTCAAGAAGCTCTGCTGGAGCGCCCGGCCGCCGAATGGCTGAAGATACTGGATGACGCCGGCGTCCCCTGCGCGCCGGTCCTGACCCGCAAGCAAATGATCAGCCATCCGCAGGTGGAAGCCAGCGGCACTGTCGTCGAATACGATCATCCGAATGCCGGTCGCCTGCGCCAAGCCCGCCCGGCCGCCCGGTTCGAAGGCACGCCGGTCGGCATTCGCCACGGCGCCCCGGTTCTGGGCGAGCATACCCACGACATCCTCGGTGAGGTCGGCTACAGCACGGCGGAGATCGAGGCTATGGTCGAGGACGGGGTTTTGATCGCGCAACCGGTGGACAACAAAGGCTGATATCGACATGAAATTTCATCTCTATAATCGACCGGGCTCCGGCGGCTTTGTTGTCGAAGCGGCGCTTGTGCTGGCCGGCGCCGATTTCGAATTGACCGAGATGGACTCGAAGCCCGGCACGCCCCTGCCCGAGAGTTTTCGCGAGATTAATCCCTGGGGCCAAATGCCGACCCTCATCCTGCCCGACGGCACGACGATGACCGAGACCGCGGCCATCTTGCTGCATCTGACCGGCTGCTTCCCGGAGGCGAAAATGGCGCCCGCACCGGGGACGTCGGCGCACGGAAAATTTCTTCGCTGGATGGTCTTCGCCAATGTCAATCTATACGAGGCGGTGGCACGTCGCGGCTATCCGTTCCGCTACACCGACGATGAAGACGGATACGAGGCTATACGCTCGGCGGCCATCCAGAGAATGCGCGAGGCTCTTGAAGTCCTGGAGTCCGATATTGCGGGCCCGTTCCTGCTCGGCGACGATATGACCATCGCGGACGTATACGTCGCCATGTTCTATATCTGGCATCGCGGCGATGTGGATGCCCCGCGCCTGGACGCGCTCACCGACGAAGTCCGGACGCATCCCGTCGTTGGCCCCATATGGCGGCGTCATTTCGGCGACCGCTAAGAAAGCATTCATCATGAAAATCGACAGGTCCCTGTTCCACCCCGACTACAAGGCCGAACCCTATTGGTGGGAAGCCGCGCGCCCGGGCACGGACCATGCGAGCGACCTGCCCGCGCAGACGGAAATTTTCGTGATCGGCAGCGGCTATTCCGGCCTCTCCGCCGCGCTGGAACTCTCGCGCGAAGGCCGCAACGTCACGGTCGTCGATGCCCTCGCCTTCGGCGAAGCCGCGAGCAGCCGCAACGGCGGCGGTGTCAGCGCCGGGGTGAATATCGGCAAGGGCATCTCCGGCGGGCCCGGCCAAGCCAACCGCTCCGACGGACAAGAGCAGTTGATCGAGAGCTTGTTGCGGGAAAGCCGCGCCGCTTATGAGAACGTCAATACGCTGATCGAACGCGAAGGCATCGAGTGTCACTTCGAACGCCGGGGCCGTTTCGTTGGCGCCTTTACCCCGACGCATTTCGAGGACATGAAGAAAAAGGCGGAGATGCTCAACCGGGTCATCGAAATCGATGCCGAGATTGTCCCGCGATCGGAACAGCGGCGGGAAATCGGCAGCGATTTCTATCACGGCGGCATGACTGTCGGGCGCGCGGGCAAATTGCACCCCGCCCTCTTCCACAAAGGCCTGCTCGACGCCTGTCACCGCGCCGGTGTCACGCTCTGCGCCCACACGAAGGTCGAGCGGATAGACGGGTCTATCGGCCAGTTCATCCTGAAGACGTCGAAGGGTGAATGCCGCGCGGAACAGGTGATCGTCGGGACCAACGGCTACACCGGGGAGCTGACCCCAAAACTGCGCCGCCGGATCGTGCCGATCTCAAGCCAGATCATCGCGACCGAGGAATTGCCGGAAGACGTGGCCCTGGAATTAATTCCAAACGGCCGCACGATTTCCGAAAGCCCGCGCATCACCAGCTATTATCGCCTACTGCCCGGCGACCGCCGCGTCATGTATGGTGGCCGTGCCCGTTTCGAGAACGTCCATCCGGATGTCAGCGCGGCTCTATTGCACAAGATGATGACCGATCGTTGGCCGCAGTTGAAGGGTGTACGGATCACTCATTCCTGGTCCGGTTTCGTCGCCATGACCTTGGATGCACTCCCGCATATGGGCCAAGAAGACGGATTGCATTTCTGCACCGGCTGCAACGGCAGTGGTGTGGCGATGATGACGTATCTAGGGCAGCAAGTGGCGCGCCGCATCCTACAAGGCGGTCAATCGGACAGCGCCTATGGCAGCATTGACCTGCCGAAAATTCCGGTCCCGTTCTATTCAGGCAATCCTTGGTTCCTGCCGGTTATCGGGAATTACTACCGTTACCTCGACCGCAAGGACCGACGCCTCGGCGGCGAATGATCCTAAAGAAGGCCGAGGGAGCGGAAACTCTGGTGACCGTTCCGGCCGATCACCACGTGATCGTGCAGCACGATGCCGAGCTTCTCCGCCGCTTCCTTCACTTCCCGTGTGATTTTGATATCGCCTTCCGACGGCGTCGGATCGCCCGACGGATGATTGTGCACCAAAATTAAGGCCGAGGCCCCCAGCTCCAACGCACGTTTAACAACCTCGCGGGTATAAAGCGGTGCATGGTCGACCGTGCCGCGCTGCTGCACTTCGTCCGCGATTAAGGCGTTCTTGCGATCCAAAAACAAAAGGCGGAGTTGTTCGACCTCTTCATGCGCCATCGCGGCGCGGCAGTACTCGACGAGTTGCGTCCAAGACGAGATCGCGTCGCGACCGACAACACGCTCCTGCAGTAGACGAAGGGACGACGCTTGAGCCAGTTTGATCGCAGTCACCGCCGTATCGCCGAGGCCGGCGATTGTTCTTAATCGTTCGACATCGGCGCTCACGACGCCGGCGAAGTCACCAAACCGGTCAATGAGGTCCTTCGCGAGCGGCTTTACGTCGCGACGCGGAATACCGAGCATAAGCAACAGCTCAAGCAATTCATAATCCGGCATGCCCTCGCCCATCGTCGCGAGAAAGCGGGCGCGCAGCCGTTGGCGATGCCCGGTATGGCTCGGTGTTTCTTTCGGTTGCTTGTCGAATAGATCCTGCCCCATGACAGGGTAATGGACGGATCAGGGCCATTTCCCGGCAAAATGCCGGCGGCGCGCTACAGTGCTGTTCCTAATCGTAGGGCGGGCAGCTCCAGCCTTTGGACGACAGCGTGAAAATCTCGAACCCGTCCGATGTCACCCCGAGGCTATGCTCGAATTGCGCCGAAAGAGAGCGGTCCTTGGTCACCGCTGTCCAGCCGTCTTGCAAGATTTTCGTGTGATACTTGCCGGCATTAATCATCGGCTCGATGGTGAAAAACATGCCTTCGACCAAACGCGGCCCCGTGCCGGGTTCACCGAAATGCATCACGCTCGGCGGTGAGTGGAAAATCCTCCCCAAACCGTGGCCGCAGAAATCACGCACGACGGAAAACCGCCGCTCTTCCGCGTAGGATTGAATGGCGTGACCGATATCACCGAGGGTCACCCCAGGCCGCACGATTTCGATCCCGCGCATCATGCATTCGTATGTCGTTTGCACGAGATTCTTGGCCCGCACTCCAACTTTATCGCCGACCAGGAACATGCGGCTCGTATCGCCATGCCAACCGTCCAGGATCACCGTGATATCGATATTGATGATATCGCCGTTACCAAGACGCTTCCGTTCCTCCGGAATTCCGTGACAGACGACATGGTTGACCGAGGTACAGATCGATTTCGGGAAACCGCGATAATTCAAAGGCGCGGGAATGGCCTCATGCTCAAGGATATAATTATGACAAAGGGTATCGAGCTCGAGCGTGCTGACACCCGGCACCACATGCGGCGTGATGAAGTCCAACACTTCCGCGGCGAGCTTCCCCGCCTTTCGCATGCCTTCGAATTCCTCGGGCCCATGCAATTGTACCCCGGCAAGCTCCGGGTCCATCATTGCCATCGCCTCGGATCTCGGATCGTTCATACCACTATCTCTCACGCCGTCACCTCATCCAATCGCAGCGGCAATCTGCCGGCCACCGTGATTTCCTCAACACTTAACGCACACTCGTAACAAATCGCCTCTACCCCACAAGCCCGCGCTTCGTTCAGCGCCGATGCATAGGCCGGGTCGATATCTTCCGCAACCCTGAAATGGTCGCAATCACCCCGTTGCACAAGATATACCATAACCGCTCTGGCGCCTTCGCGCACCATGTTCGACATCTCGACTAGGTGTTTGGTGCCCCGTTTGGTCACGGAATCTGGAAACTCGGCTGCATCCTCGCGCCCCGGCAGATCGCGTTTCAAATGCACGTTCTTTATTTCGACGTAACATGGCGGCCGCGCGTCATCCTCCAAAAGGATATCAATCCGACTGTTCTCGCCATACTTTACTTCCCGACGCTGCGTCGCGTAACCGTTCAATTCCTCGATCTGGCCTGCTTCAATCGCTTCCGCCACGATGCCGTTGGGATGAGCGGTATTAATGCCGACAAGGTGTTCGCCGACACGAATCAACTCCCAACGCCAATCGAGCTTTGCCTTCGGATTGCGGTTGGCCGACAACCAGACTTCGGAGCCCGGTGCGTTCAGGCCGGTCATGGCACCCGGATTGGCGCAATGCGCCACCACGGTCTCTCCATTGAGATCGATATCGGACAGGAACCGCTTGTATCGGTGTATGAGCCGCCCTTCGACCAAGGGTTCGGGAAACTTCATGGCGTGATACTTACCTAAATTATGGAAACCTGCCGCCGTTCGGCGCGGCAAAACATAAGACCCCTTGCGCGGTACCGCAATCTAGCGTCTCGGTCCCGCTGGACGGGCCGAGTCCAGAAACCGTTGCATGGGGAGCGCCAAGGCTGGGTCGAGGCGCTCCAAACTGTTCAGCGCGTCGCGCGCGAAATCCATATCGCCGGTGTATTTGCCGGCTTGAATCGAAAGTCGCATGACCTCGGTATTCTTGGGCAATACGCCGCGCAACCATTTCAAATGCGTCAACGCTTCCGAATGCCCGCCGCCAAGCAACAGCGTCACCACCAATCCGATGCGCGCGTTCAAGGCGTGCGGGTCTTCCGTCAGTGCGACGGAGAATAAATCACGCGCTTCCTTCAGATTCCCCGCGCGCCCAAGTATTTGCGCCGCCCCTTCGATGAGCGCCGCATTACCGGTCTGTGTGCAGGCTTTGCCGAGATAGGCCACCGCGCGACGGGCCAAACGGGCGCGCCGGTTCGGCATTCGAGCCTGCGTCTCAATACACCGTTTATAGGACTGCCCAATTGTCCGGTGGGTTTGCAAATGTTCCACGCCTGTATTCGCCCTCAATCGCCTTAATTCGCGAACCGGTATCGCCTCGCTAATCCCGTCGCGGCCTGTTGTCGCGATACCGACCAACGCGCCGTTCGCCAAAATCAGCGCTCCCCCATCGCTGCCGGCACTGCCCAACGCCTGATGCTGAATACGGGAACCAGGTGTGTTCACATCCGGAGGTAAGACTACCTCGCCCCGTGGGAATAAATGCGAGCGTCCGCGCCCGGCATCGTATCCAAAGACGAAAACATCTGTCCCGCGTGGTGCATCCTCGACAACGGCCGGTCCCTTACCGAAATTCAACTTCGCCGCTCTCAACAAGATTAAATCTCCGTCGAATGCGGACGGCTCCACTACAGTCAAAAACCTTCGCCCGTCCGCTGCGACTAAGGTCACCTCTGTCATATCCGGAACAACGTGCCGATTCGTCACCGCTTGCCCGGGGCCGAGATATACCGCGCTCGCCGTTCCGCGCCCGAGTTCGACCTTCAATACGAATGGCGCGAATCCGCACGCAGCGGACGGTCCTGCGCAGTCAGCCTGCTGTGCGTCCGCGGTCGCGGCACCAAAGGTCAACATGCAGCATATATAGATCGGGAAGCGCCAATTCATTGAGCACCAAGTTTGCGCGGAACGACGCTTACGAGAAAGACGCAATTTTCAATAATCTTCAAGAATAACGATATTTCGATAAGCAAGATACGTTTGACTTATCCGTGATCGTCCCAAATCAATGGCTCATACCAATACTCATACAGAAGAACGGGAACATAGATGCCTTACGAGAAACCGACCGACCCGGAGCAGCCGCTCGCGGGCATTAAAGTCATCGATATCGCTAATTTCCTGGCCGGTCCGATTACATCCATGTTCCTCGCGGATTTTGGCGCCGACGTCATAAAAGTGGAACGTCCGGAAACAGGCGACGAGGTCCGATTCTGGGGCAACAACAAGGACGGGGTCGGCTTGATGTATAAGCTGATCAACCGCAACAAACGGTCGGTCACTGCGGACTTGAAGTCGCCAATCGGTGTGGAAATCGTGAAACGGCTGGTGAAGGATGCGGACGTTATTGTCGAGAACTACCGTAAGGGCACTTTGGAGAAATGGGGCCTCGGTTACGACGTGTTGAGTGAGATCAATCCGGGCCTGGTAATGGTCCGGATTACCGGCTTCGGCCAAACCGGCCCGAATTCCCATCGGCCCGGCTTTGGTACCTTGGCCGAGGGTTATTCCGGTTTTGCCTATATCAATGGCTTCAAGGATCGCCCACCGCTTCTCCCTGGCTTCGGCATGGCCGACGACACGGCCGGGCTCATGGGGGCTTACCTGACACTGGTTGCATTGCAGGCGCGGGAGAGGAACGGCGGCAAAGGGCAAATCGTCGATTTCGGTATTTATGAGCCGCTATTCACATTGTTGGGCCCACAAGTCGTGGATTACGACCAATTGGGTATTGTGCAAGAAAGAAACGGCAGCCGCCTCTCCTTCACGGCGCCCCGCAACACCTATCGCACCAAGGACGACAAGTGGCTTTCGATATCGGGATCGGCCCAGTCGACCTTCGAACGCATGTGCAGCGCGCTCGATATTCCCGATGTGCCGAATCGCCCCCAATTTCTCGACAATCGTTTGCGGATTCAAAACGCCGTGGAATTGGACAACGAGCTACAGGCCGCTATCGAGACATTCGATTACGAAGACCTCATGCGCCGGTTCGAGGAAATCGGCGCCACCGCCGCGCCCTGTTATAACGTCGCGGAGATATTCGAGGACGAACACTATAAGGCGCGCGAGAATATCGTCCCCGTCGAAGACGAGGAATTGGGCGGACCTATCCGAATGCAGAACGTGGTTGGAAAGCTCTCCCGTAACCCCGGCAATATTCGCCATGCGGGGCCACCGCTTGGTGCGCATAACCGTGAAGTTCTGACGGAAAAGCTCGGGTTTACGGAAGAGGAACTAGAAGCGGCCGGCTATAAACTAGAATGACGGTATGGGCCGCTATACTTCGCGAAGATTCGGCGGATCCGTATCCTCGGCAGCTTCTAATATTTCCGGCTCGGCGGCTTCGGTGGCTTCAGTGGCTTCGGCTTCGCGTTTGAGTTTACGGTATGCGAGTACGGAAAACGGAAAGCTGCCCAGATATATCAGACTGATGACCAATAGGGTAAGCCAAGGTGCGCCCGCCAAACCCGCGGCCAACAACCCAATGAGTACCAGCATCGGCAAAACCATGCGCTGCGGGACGCGGAGTTGCTTTAACGAGTAGGTCGGCACTTGGCTGACCATCAATAACGCCATGGCGACAATCCACGGGCCCGTCACCGCCGGATGTCGGAAGAACCCATCGCCAAAATCCTGACTGACAAGCAATGGCAGCAGCGCTAGTAAAGCGCCTCCCGGTGCGGGAACACCGGTGAAGAAGTTGTAGGCATAGGACGGCCGCGTCTCCATTGTACTGTTGAAACGCGCCAAACGCAGTGCACAGCAAACCGCGAAAAACAACGCTGCCGCCCAGCCGAATCCGCCAATATCGGAAAGACTCCAAAAATAGATAATCAGCGCGGGTGCGACGCCAAAAGCCACAACATCCGAAAGAGAATCAAGTTCTGCACCGAAATCACTCGCGGCCTTCAACAGCCGCGCAATCGTCCCATCCAACGCGTCGAGCACCGCCGCCACCAGGATCGCGATCATCGCGAATTCCCATTTCTCCGCAATCGCAAATCGCACACCCGTCAGCCCGGCGCAGAGCGCGCCGACCGTGATGATATTGGGCAGCAGCCGACTAAAGGTCTGGCTGCGCGCCCTATGCTTGCGGCGGAATCTTGGACGGCGCTTTAGCATTACCTTGCGGTTCCTTTCCGCTGGGCTTCGTCGGAGGTCAAGTCCGCGAGGACGGTCTCTCCAGCAATGGATTTTTGGCCGACAACCACCAACGGCGAAACACCATCCGGCAGAAAGACATCGACCCTACTGCCAAACCTTATCATACCAAACCGCTCGCCGACACGAATCGGTTGATCGCGCTGCACCCAACACAAGATTCGCCGGGCAACGAGACCCGCGATTTGCACCATGGCGATCTCAGTACCGTTTTCCATTCTAACCTTGACGGCTTGGCGCTCGTTCTCTTCGCTCGCCTTATCGAGTGATGCATCGAAAAACTTTCCGGGACGATATCCAAGGCCTGAGATATGACCATCCACCGGCGATCTGTTCACATGCACGTCAAATACGTTCATGAAAACACTGATGCGAGTGAGCGGCTTGATCGGCATATCTAGTTCCGAGGGCGGAACCGCTTCGGTAATCATTTGAATAACGCCATCCGCAGGGCTGACGACCAATCCTTCACGTGTCGGCGTGGTGCGCACAGGATCACGGAAGAAATAAGTACACCAAGCGGTCAGAACTCCGCCGATCACGTAAACCGGCGTCCACAAGAAGCCTCCCACAAGGGTCAAGCTGGCAAAAATCGCTATAAACGGCCAGCCCGCCGAATGAATTGGGACAAGCACAGGCTTCATAAAGTCGGGCATCGAAATAATGGCCTCTAATGTGTTCGCGGGATATTACCCAGTGGTTCCGTCAATGAATAGCCGCCCATCGGTGTTAAGTCAGCTGTAATATAGCAAAACCTTATCCGGACCTTGATGTTATTACTTTGTTTTATAAACCGTTGGTATATTAGCGTTTAAGAAGATCATTAAGCGAGAGGATCGAATGAACAACCCCCTGGGAACTCACATCTAGCGGCGGGCGATGCCGGTGATTTGACCAAGCCGTATCTGAATTTGTTCCCGTTCTTCAGAGAATTGAAGCGGCGTTTCCAACATTGAACGGTGTCAATTGGTCTTGGGAATTGCGAAAACTTGCCCTGGATAAATTAGATCCGCGTTGCGAATTTGGTCTTTGTTGGCCTCGTAGATGACCGAGTACATCGTACCCTCACCCAATATCCGCCGGGAAATGCGCCAAAGACTGTTTCCCGGTTGCACGATTATGTAATCCTCATTCTTTAAATCCGCCAACGGCGCGGCGCGGGAAAACGGCAATTCAATCCGCGCGACCACTTTCGCTTTCGCCAATTCATCGACCCGCAGCGTATAGAGACCGGGATCAACCGCTTCGTCGGGCCGCAATTCCCAATTACCGTCAAGTGAGACACCAACGCGCCCAATCACCGCATTGTTCAAGTAGACGACCGCCTCATTCCCTGAATTCGCCTGTCCCAAGAGCCGCAGCCGTCCGGTTTCGTCATAATCCACGATATCCAGCGTTAATGCGATATTCCGACCCGCTTCCGGATTTCTCCGGCGCTGCAACACCTTCTTGGTATCTTTACCCTTGCGTGGCACCAGTAAAGCCAAAGGGCGCTCTTCCTGCCGGCTGCGCTCGGGCACCGCCAAAACGACGACATCCTCAGAACTTACCGGCTCGCCATCACCCAACTGCGCAATAACGCCCAAGGCGCGATTCCCAGCCGGCAACGGTTTCTCAGGCACCAAAACCCATTCGCCGTTCCGGTCACTGATTACAGTGCCAACAATCGTGTCACCATCCAAGACCGTTATTTTCGCTCCCGGCGCCGCCCGCCCCGCGATGACGGCGTCACCTTCCGGGTTGACCCTCACGACATCGAAGCTCGGCACAATACTTGGAGGAGTCTTCGTTTCCAGCGCCGGCTTCGTCGTCTCACCCGTTGCGGTAACATTTTCCGAAGCCGGTGAGACCGCCTTCACGTCAGTCGTTGATTTCTTTGCGTCATCGGAGCGTTGTAGTTCTGGGTCCGTCGCCGGGGCTTGCAGCGCTTCTTTTAGAGACTGTTCTTCCGGCGCATCGCGCCAGAACGTAAGGCCGACCGCCAGCATGATCGCGCCGAGACCAATAAGGCCGATAACGACAGAGCGGTTCACGGGTTTCATCCTAAAAACAACGACCGGTTAACGGTAATACGCCAATGGAAGCGTTACAACGAAGCTCACGTAGATTTTAGCTCAACCGAAGCAGAATTTCTATTCTAACGACTTTACGAATACCGCGATGGCAGTGCGGTCGCTCTCGGTCAGAATGCCGGTCGAATGATCGATCACTTCCGCCATCTCCCCACCGGCGAAATCGCCTTCCGGGGTCATGCCGCTACTCAGATATTCGATAACGTCGTCTTGCGACCACGTCACGACACCTTTTTTATTCGCTGATGATAGATCGGGCACCTTTCCACCGGGTCCCTCCGGATTGCCGCTCAACTCCCGGGAACGTTCCATGGCACCCATCACATTTCGCGGCGTATGGCATTCGCCGCAATGCGCCAAGACCCGCACTAAATAGGCACCGCGCTTCCACTGCGCGGATTTCCCAGGATCCGAATCTCCGACGTTGCCCGGCGTAAAAAACAATAAACGCCACCCGTACATAAGCGCCCTAATGTTAAATGGAAATTTCAATTCATGCGACTGATTGGCCTGATCGGACGCTTTTTGAGATTTCAAATAGGCCCAAAGATCACCCAAATCCTCCGTCGTCATGCCGGTATAGGACGTATATGGAAAAGCCGGATAGTATGGCGCACCATTCGGCGCCTCGCCCTTGAGCATCGCGCGTTGAAAGTCCGCGAACGACCAAGCGCCCATCCCCGCCTGAGAAGGTGTTATATTCGGCGTATAGAATGTCCCAAATGGTGTCTTGAGTGGACGGCCTCCCGCGAGCGGTTCCCCTTTGGGGCGCGCACCTTTACCTTTTTTACCGGGATCGGTGTGACAATTGCCGCAACCGGCCGCCTTGAAGATATAAGCACCCTTTGCAGCATCCCCCGCCCAAACGGCGGACGACGGCGCAAGATACGCCGCCGCCGCTATGACAAGTACAAATAAAAATTTGATAGACCGCATGGTCGGATTGTTCTTGTGTCTTCCGTTTAGTCAAATTTTTAGAGTATTATTTCTCCGCTTTCGGTCCGCGGAATGGCTTGTGGCAGGCGCCGCAACCTTCTTTGCCCATCAAACCGAAATGTTTCTTAACTTCGTCCGCATTTTCCTGCGCGGCATACATTGCGATATGTCCTGCATGCGCACCCATCGCCTGCGCCGCTTTCTCGAAGGTTCCCCAATCATCCCAAATTTTGGCGAGCGAACGTGTCGTCTTATCATCTACGTCCGGACGCCCGGTTCCTTTCGGAAATAACGCCGGTATTTTACCGGCAGCCGCCTGAATGCCCTTCGCCGCCGTCTCAATGTCCGCCATCGAGCCCTTGCCGTCCTTAACATACGCTTTGACAACCTTAAAATTGCCCAGCACATCTTTCCGCATCAGCTCAATTCGTTGCTTGATTACGGCAGTATCAATTGATTTCTCGGCGTCCTGATTCAGGAGATAAACACCTCCCCCAATAACCACGACGGCAATGATTGCTAAGACTAAATTTCGATTCATCTTTAACCCCATCGGATTGATTTTACGCCATTAGTTTTGGAATTAACCAAATCTGATTGAATGTTCCGGTGCTTTGTACCAACAATCAACCACTAACCGTCTGTTGACTGGTCGACTAGTCAATCACGGTTTCGTTACTGAATTTGCGGCCGAATGGAATATCCACTCCTGAATTAAAGAAAACGTATATGTCGAAAGCAAAATCCATATGCCTGTATTGCGGTTCCTCCGCCAACACCCGCGAGAGCCATCGAGCGGCCGCGACGGAATTCGGCGCCCTCCTCGCCTCACAGGGGATCAGTCTCGTCTTCGGCGGTGGCCGTGTCGGTCTGATGGGATTGGCGGCCGATGCCGCATTAAAGGACGGCGGAGAGGTTATCGGTGTCATTCCCGACTTTCTGGTGGAACGAGAAGTCGGACATGCGGAATGCACCATCCTGCACACGACAAGCACGATGCATGAACGAAAACAACGGATGGCGGAATTGTCCGATGCGTTCGTCATTCTACCAGGTGGTCTCGGCACCTTGGACGAAGCTTTCGAAATCATCACATGGAAACAACTCGGCCTTCACGACAAGCCGATTGTCATTGCCAATATCGATGGATACTGGGATGCGCTCAACACGCTATTCGAAAATATGAACGCTGAAAAATACGTCCCCACGGGACACGATAACCTCGTCCGTAGCGTCGCAACCATCGTCGATATCCTCCCCGCCATCGACGCCATGCCCGCTGCACGGCTCGACCTCCGCAGTAAATGGACCTAACCGAATTCGAAGTCCGTTCTTGTCTGGCTTGATTCCGGTGATATTGTGCGCGCAACCAAGATGCAGAGAGAAAAAACACGCCCAAATGCATCTTGGAGCACAGCGAAAACCGCGCCATCGACGGATCAACCGTCATCGCGCCGGCAGGGAAATAACAGACAGGAATACATCGATATGCTCGATCTCATGAAGATTGCCCGAACGGAAGC
>Ga0055584_100004845_pt1 | contig 13185 bp, 9 predicted proteins | sample OSDHelmetaG_FD_58716 | JGI IMG/M metagenome (GOLD analysis project Ga0055584, IMG submission 58716) | Pelagic marine sediment microbial communities from the LTER site Helgoland, North Sea, for post-phytoplankton bloom and carbon turnover... | ecosystem: Environmental > Aquatic > Marine >... | reverse complement strand
TTCTTTTGCAAAATGCCCAAAGACGGCAAGACCGTCTCCTGGCATCAGGACGCTTCCTATTGGCCGATGTCCCCCTCCAAGACCGTCACCGTTTGGCTGGCCATTGATGATGCCGACATCGAAAACGCGTGTATGCGTTTTGTCCCCGGCAGCCACCACCACGGCCATATGACCTATCACCTGAGCGAAGAAGACGAGAACAACGTGCTCTTCCAGACCGTGCCCAATGCCGAACAATACGGCGCCCCCGTCGACGTCGAGCTCAAAGCAGGTGAGATGTCCATGCACTCCGACCTCCTACTACACGGCTCCAATGCCAACGAATCGCAGCGCCGACGCTGCGGCCTCACGTTGCGCTACTGCGCCGCCGATGTGCGCGCGATGCAAGGGTGGCATCTAAAGGGAGTCGTCGTCGCCGGACGGGACGCCGACGGCCATTGGGGCAACCCAGCTCGCCCCGAAACAGACTAGTCCTACTATGGGCAATCCTCTACTCTCTCTCGACCACCCGATCGCCACCCGCCCGGCTCTGGCAGGCGCCAAAGGCGCCGCGCTGGCGAAGATGATGCAAACAGGCCTTCCCGTGCCCGACGGTTTTATCGTGTCGACAGACGTGTTCAAGGGTATTGTGGACGGATTAGCCATCGACACAAACGCTGCACAGGACCGTCAGCATACCAGCACCGCCCAAGCGATACAGAGCGGCGCATTACCCCATGATCTAACGCAACAAATTCGCCGCGCTTATAGCCGTCTATCAAGCGCGGCCGTCTCCGTGCGCTCCTCTTCAACGGCCGAAGATTTGGCCCATGCCAGTTTCGCCGGCCAGTACGATTCCTTTCTCAATATCACCTCTATAGACGAGCTCTTTGCGGCAATAAAAAAGGTCTGGGCCTCGCTCTTTTCGCCCCACGCGATCAACTACCGCCAGCGCCACGGCATTGCCCACACCCAAGCACATATGGCCGTCGTAGTCCAGCGCCAACTCGCACCCACTGCCGCCGGCGTGCTCTTTACCCGCGATCCACAGAGCGGCGCCGAACGCTATATCGTATCGGCAGCCCTGGGTTTGGGCGAAGGCGTCGTATCCGGCAGTGCGCCGACGGACCATTTCACGCTCAACCCGCAAAATGGACAGATACTCTCGTCCGCTATCGCCGACAAACACAGCCAAGTGGTAGCCGCCGAGGCAGGGGGCATAGAGACGGTGACAACCGACGTGGAGGAAAAAAACCAACCGGCACTAGACGCCGACCAGCTCAGAGCATTAGCCGCACACGGGAGACAAATCGAAAAGCTTTTCTCCGCCCCTCAGGATATCGAGTTTGCCGTCGAGCAACGTGAAATTTTCATTTTACAGGCGCGACCCATTACGACCTTGGGCGACATAGAAGAGCCAGAGCAGAGCTGGGATGCCGACCTCGACATGAGCTATTGCTGGTCGCATCGGAGGGGGCCCTTCTATCGTTTAGAACAAGATTTTATGGTCGAGTATATGCGCCATGCTCACAACTGTTACGAAGAAGTTGGTTCCAGTATGTCCGCCAACCACATCGCACATTTTAGCAACGGGTATATGTACACGCGCGCACCCCAGACTGATCCAGCCGTCCTAGAAGAACGCCACGCCCGCCAAACAAAACGCGTTGACGACTGTTTCGCACGCGGCACCACTTATTTTGAGGACACCCTGCGCGGCATTATAGAGGAACGCCTACAACAGTTAAAAAAGCAGCGGCGCTCCAGCATCCATTTTGCCGACCTCGTCGCCTACCTGAAAGCCTGTATGGAAACACAGGGCTACGTCGCCGGCCATCTGCACTGGTCTATGGGACGCCCCAAACCCCTGCCCGGTTGGCATGAGGAATACCACGAACTGAGCGGTCGACCCGCCCACGAAGCCAACACGTATTTGCAGGCAATCGACAATCGCATGACGCGCCTGATTGCCCTCCTGCGCGAACTCGCGCGCATAGTCCAGAGTGACTCTGCCCTGTGCAAGCTTTTTGCGGAGAGAAGTTTCGACCTTTGGGCCACGCTACAAAACAATGCGTGCGCAGACCATTTTCGCGCTCGCTTCGAGAGCATGCTCGCCACCTACGGCCTGCGCAGTGGGCGCGGCTACGGCTCGAGCAGTGGTTTTAAAACACCGACCTGGAATATGGAACCCACCATAGCGCTCGATATAATTGCCTCCTATGCCGAACAAGACCTCGACCAACTCGACCAACTCGAAAAAGAGGCGCGCAAAGAACGTATTAACGCCACGCGGCGCATGCGGAACCAGCTAAAAAAAAATCCGGAAAAACTCAAACGCTTCAACGATGGCCTGCTGCGCGCCACGCTACACGTGCGCTTCTTAGAAGACCACAACTACTATATGGAGCAGTGCACGGGCGGCACCGCACGCGAAGCGGTCTTTGCCGTCGGCCGCGAAATGGTGCGACAGAACCTAATTGAACACGCCGACGACGTCCTGCATTTTTCCATCGCCGAGCTCGACGCACTCGCCCAGAGCGAAAAAACACTCGACCAGCGCGCGCTCGTGCGAGAGCGCGGCGAAGAATGGGCGCGAAGAAAAAAAATGCAGCCGCCGAAAACGCTGGGCGCGGCACCAGAAGAAAAGGAACAACAGGACGAAGAACAGACCGCGCGCGGCTTACAGGGCGATAGACTCGTAGGCGTCAGCGCCGCCAGCGGGCGCGTTAGTGGCCGCGCCGTTCTCGTGCACGCAGACGAAGAACGCCCGCAAGTGCATCCCGGCGACATTCTCGTCGCCGCCAATGTCGGGCCCGAGTGGACCCCGGCCTTCGCCATTCTCGGCGGCCTCGTGCTCGACGAAGGGTCGCTGTCTCAGCACGCAGCCATCGTCGCCCGCGAGTACCGTATACCCTCCGTAATGCAAACGCGCGACGCGACGCAAACGATACGAGACGGACAACGCATTATGGTTGATGGTGATAGCGGTATCGTCGAGCTAACACCCCCGAATAGCGAATTATAGTAGCCTCATAACCAGAAGAGAGGTCGATTTACCATGTCGGACATAACGCCCAAAGCCTACGTATGCTATCGCGCCGCCAGTCCCATAAAAATCGACGGCCACCTCAACGACGCCCCTTGGAAGAGCGCCCCCTACACCGATCTCTTTGTCGATATCGAGGGCGACGCTAAACCCCTGCCGCGCTTTGCCACGCGCGCGATGATGCTCTGGGACGACGATTTTTTTTATTTCGCTGCCGACATGGAAGAACCCCACGTCTGGGGCACCCTAACAAAACGCGACTCCGTCATTTGCCACGACAACGATTTTGAAATCTTCCTCGATCCCGACGGCGACGGCGAGCACTATATGGAATTCGAAATAAACCCGCTCAACGCCGTCTGGGACCTCTACCTGCCCAAAGCCTATAACAAAGGCGGCAAAGCCGACCACGATTGGGATTTTGAAGGCATACGGCATGCCGTGCAGGTCGACGGCACGCTCAACTGTGCCGATGACACCGACCGCGGCTGGACCGTCGAAGTGGCCATACCTTGGTCGAGCATGACCGAGCATGCCGGCTGCGACTGCCCGCCCAAGCCCGACGACCAGTGGAGGGTTAATTTTTCACGCGTCGAATGGCAATACGACTATCACAAGGGGGGCTACCTGCGCCGCGAGGGCGTGCCCTGCGACAATTGGGTATGGTCGCCACAGGGTGCAATCAATATGCATATTCCCGAAATGTGGGGTCGCGTGCAATTTTCATCTATGACCGCTGGACAGGGCCAAGAGAAAGGTGATCGGGCGCTCTAATGGCTCGCGACTTTCACAGCAGAGAAGGCATAGATGAATGGCTCGATAGTCTCGATGAGCGCTGGCCTCAGCGCAGCGAAGTAGCGCAGCATATAGTCGAGCGAATTGGCGACCTTGCCTCTGACCACCCCGCCGTCGTCGAATTGTGCTGCGGCGGCGGGCGGCTCGCAGAAAGGCTGCTTAGCGCCCTACCAGCACTCTCCTACAGCGGCATTGATTTTTCTGCGCCGCTGCTCGACAACGCGCGCACCACCTTAGCGACCTACGCACAGCGCGTCACACTCTTAGAGGCAGACCTCAACGAAGACACTTGGCTCACCCAAGTTAACACACCAGCTCACGCTATCTTCTCTATGCAATCGCTACACGATCTCGGTGACGAGCCCCAGGTCGAGCGCATTTACGCCAAGAGCCTCTCCCTGCTCAGCCCCGGTGGATTCCTGCTCAACGCCGACTTCCAGCACAACCCCGAAGACCCGCGCCCGGGCCGCCTAAGCACAGATCGCCATATGCAATTGCTCAAAAAACACGGTTACCAGCGCGTCGATACCACGCTAATAGCCGGCAATTTTTCCTGCTCTATTGGTTTTGCTTGAGTTGGGGAGTGGCGCTACGCGTGTTTATAAAATCTACATGCCGCCGCACAACCGCGGCGCGCTCCGGCTCCAAGCGAACCGCCTCTTGCAGAGAGTCTAACGCCTCGTCGTAACGAGTAAAGTGTAGATACAACATGCCACAGACGAATTGGTACTCGGCATGTTGCGAATCCAATTGGACTAGGCGCTCGTAAACCCGTAGCGCCGACTCGAAATTCGGCGCTCGGCGATAGGCCGGACCCAATTCAGCTAGGTCATCTATTTTCCAACGCTCAAAGGATATCCTGTTCTCTACCTCAGCAACGATATCCATCCGTCCCTCGGCAAGGGCCGCAACGAGCAAATAGCGCGCGACCAGCGAAAAGCGCGGATCCAGTTCCCACGCATTCTTCAGTAGTGTAACCGCAGCATCCCCTCTGCCGCTATTGAGGTAGAGCCCGGCGAGATCTATCTGCGTAGGTTGTTTAGTGGGGCTCAGCTCGATTGCTCTTAATAAGTACTTTTCTTCTTCATCAACAAAAGATGGATCGAGGAAACGGGCCTGGCGCAATAAGTGCACCGCCACCACCAAATGCCTCACATTGTCGTTCGGGCCTTCTATCTCCTTGCGCAACTCCTCCAATGCGTAGGACACAAAATGTCTTTTCTCCTCTACTGCAACATGAGTAGCTCCAGCCACCTCTATCGCCACCCGAGCTAGTTCCTCACGCGCCTCACTGGTGCCGAAGCAGTCGTACGAGAACACCTGAGCATAGGCATCCTCTACTGCGCTCACAGCGGGTTCCCCCGTATGCTCAAAGCGATCGCTTGTCTCCAGCGCATAGCTTAGAGCCAGTATTTGCTGCAACGGCCGTATACTCGTCCAGTATAGCGCGATGGCGACTACTACAGTGGCCACACCGATTAAAAGTGGCGATTTCTTTTCTGGCCCAACGGGCATATCGCCCTGCGGTACGCGGCAGGCAAAACCGACATAGGCCAACAGCGCAAAGAACGGCAGATGCGTATGCAGCGTGTCGTAAGAAAAGAGCCCCTGGACAAAATAGCTGATAAAGACACCGGCCAACAACAAAGCTAGCCAAGGCGAGAACACTCCATCGCGCACGCCCTTCCAGAGCGACATAAATACCGCGACGAAGAGCGCAGCATATACCGAAGCGCCCACGAGACCTGCATCGAGTAAAATACGCAGTACATTATTGTGCGCCCGATCGTGCCAAGGTTCTTTTTTTGCAAAAAAGGCTGGATCGTAATACTTCTGGAAAACGAGATAAAAACTCTCCTGCCCCCAACCGAGCACGGGGCGTTCGCGCACCCCATTCCACGCCATCTGCCACATCATCAAACGCGTTCCAACCGTGGCATACGGTGAGTAGACATCTACCATCTCCTCGTAGTTTGTCAGGCGATTGAGAGCGTGATTACTCCTTATTAAATCCGCATCCTTAAATTGCCACAGCATAAGTGGTATACATGCCAACAGAATGATTGTCCCGACCAGCCACCGACGCCCTTTGGCGCGGCGAAAAAAATGTGGAAACAGAGCCGCGACGATGCAGCAAAGCAAGGCGATGGCGACAAAGAGCGCCACAAAGACGGCGCGAGTAGCCGTAAAGTATATGACCAATAACTCGGCAAAAAAAACGATAGACAAAACGACAGCGCATTTTCTCCGCTGCCAGTATTGGCGCATCAACAAAAGTGGCAACCACAGGTGCAGCAGGATATACGGAGCTAAGATAACCGTATTGCCCGTTATCGATTCCACCCGCAGGCTACTACCCGGCACGAATAGCATAATGCCAGCCCTCTCGAAAAGGGCGTGGACTGTGACTAATGCACTCGCCAATAGCATAGAGAGCAAAAAAAGCGTCCAATCCCGTTCGCTCTTAAACACCCCCGTCAGCATCACGTAATAGAGATAGAGATGGAAGAGCGCTATAAAACCATCCATCTTCTCATAATTGGACCACAGCGCATGCCGCGGATTGGCCCCCATCAGGTCGGCGACAAAAACAATGGTTACTAAAGCGGTAATAATCTTAAAAATAAGCGTCGGTAGTGGACGGTACTTCTCGTGCTGTAGGGCCAAGCCCACCCAGAGCCCAAATACGAGCACAACGGCAATGCGAAATGCAAAGGCCTTGCCCGTGACATAGGGAAAAACTAGCGCAGAGGGCACATAAAGCAGCAGAAAGGGAATAATGCAGAGGCCGACTTTAACGGCGAGAGAGGCTTTTGTTCCACCTACAAAAAATGACATGGGAGAGGTGCTGTGCTTTCTGGCTGACATCAGTTTCTAATGGAGAATGTGATAAGTGTCGAGTGAAATGATACTCGACGCTCAAATCGCCCGCGTTTCGTGCAACAATTCTACGAGAGGTCGAGTTACAAGTCAATGCACATTCTTTCCCTACCCGATGCACTATAAGACCGGCACAACACTTAGAGATGATGCAGGCAAAGTAGCAAGCTCTCCGCTTGACAAACAGCACCAATTAGTGATTTTTCCACACCCATCTATTGATCAATCATCCATAACCAGCTCAAACTATGGAAGCAGAAAATAAGCCGCGGGAACCACAGTATGCTTCGGCGTGGTTTGGCGTCCTGCTGATCATTGGCACCGGCATTGCCCTATGGATGTACGGGGCTGCTTATTACACGCTGCCCTTTAGCGAACGTCCAGATGCCCCGCTGCACGCACAGCTAGATTCGTCCCGTCCTATCGGGCACGGTCTCGGCGTAGTCGGCATGGTGATGATGATGGTGATGATGCTCTATTCTCTGCGCAAACGCGCGCGCTTTTTGCAGAGAGTCGGCGCACTGCGCCACTGGCTTTCGCTGCACATATTCTTGGGGTTAATGGGACCACTCCTCGTCACCTTCCACACCGGCTTTAAGATTGGTGGCATCGTTTCCATCGCCTATTGGAGCATGATCATCACTATGCTCAGCGGCATATTCGGCCGCTATATATACAACCAACTCCCGCGTGACACCGCCGGCGGCCAACTCTCCCCACAAGATCTACAGGAAGAAGAAGAGCGCTTGGCCGCACAGATCGAAGACCTTCTCGACAACGACGCTCTGCTCATAAACCAAGTCCTACAAGCGGCCCCGCGCGCCACGGCTCTTTCCACAAGCGGTTGGCGTTCTCTATTCGGTCTCTTGGCACAGGACTTCGACCGCCTACTCGCGCGCCGCCGCCTGCACAAGATCCTGCATGCGCACTCCAAGCTTACGCGCGACGAGCGCAGAAGAATCGTCGGCCTTGCCCAACGGCGGGCCATCACGGCGCGCCGCAAAATAACCTTCGATATAATGGACCAGTTCTTTCGCTACTGGCACGTGCTGCATCGACCCTTTGTGTGGGTCATGTTCGCCATCATCGCCGTGCACGTAGGCGTGGCCTTACTCTTCGGTTATGCCTGGGTCTAATATGGATGCGGATACCCTAGTTATTGTCGCCATAGCCATCGCGCTCTTTGCCGTCACCGTGCTACCCTACATACGCCGCCTACGGCAGACCGAACGCGACAATATCCAGCGTCTAGAAGACTCCGAAGCTGCCGGTCTCAACGAACCGCCAACGCTACACCCAATCGTCGACCCAGCCGTTTGTCTGTGTAGCGGGGCCTGTGTCAAAGCCTGTCCCGAAGGCGATATTCTCGGCCTAATCAACAACCGCCCCACGCTTTTGCACGCCTCGCGCTGCGTCGGCCACGGTCAGTGTGCCGCGAGCTGTCCAGTAGATGCCATATCCCTAGTATTTGGCACCGCGCAGCGCGGCATCGATATTCCGCACGTCCAGGGCAATTTCGAAACCAACGTGCCGGGCATTTATATCGTCGGGGAATTGGGCGGCATGGGGCTCATACGCAACGCCCTGCGCCAGGGCCGCCAAGTAGTCGGGGGCATTGCCGCCGAGACAAAGCCGGTACCCCCGGAAACACACGACCTGCTCATCGTCGGCGCCGGACCGGCGGGGATCGCCGCCGCCCTAACGGCTATGGAACACAAGCTGCGCTTCGTCGCGATAGAACAAGAAGAACCGGGTGGGGCCGTGCGCCACTACCCGCGACAAAAGCTGGTAATGACCGAGGCAATGGACATTCCCCTCTATGGCCACGTAGACCTGCGCGAGGCCAGCAAAGAGCAGTTACTCGAGCTATGGCAGGACGTATTTGCCAAAACGGGACTGCAGTTCAATACGGGCGAGCGCCTGCTAAAAATACAGCGCGAGGAGAATTTCTTCCGCGTCGAAACGTCAAATGGCGACTACCAAACAGCCCGCGTAGTATTGGCCATTGGCCGGCGCGGCACCCCGCGTAAATTGGGCATAGTTGGAGAGGAACTGGAAAAAGTTTCCTATAAGCTGCTGGAACCCGAACGCTTTTGCGAGAGTCGCATCCTCGTGGTCGGCGGGGGGAATAGCGCGCTGGAAGTGGCCTGGGCCCTAGCCCAACAAAACCTGGGCAATACGGTGACCTTGGCCCATCGCAGCAATGCCTTTGCCAATGCCAACGAAAGCAATCGCGGGCGCATCGAAGCCCTAAGCGAAAACGGACAACTAGAAGTCCTACTACAAACCGAGGTCCGCCAAATCGACGAAGACAAGGTCCACATCGAAAAAGACGGACAACAGCGCAGGCTAGGAAACGACTACGTCTTTATCTGTATCGGCGGCCAATTGCCCCTCGACCTATTGCACCAAGTCGGCGTCTCCATCGAGCGCAAATTCGGTCAGGCCTGAGCATGCGTTGGCTCCTATGGGTCGGGCTGGCACTGTGGGCCCTGCCGCTACAGGCACAGCTCTTTTCGCCGGACAAACTCGCACGAGCACATGCCGAACTCGAAGGTTTGACCAACTGCACCCAGTGCCACCAACTTGGTGAACGCATCTCGGAGGACAAGTGTTTAGAGTGTCACGACGTGTTGGCCGCACGCATTCGCGCCGACCTCGGCTACCACGCCCGCCTCAGAGACAAGACCTGCACCGACTGCCATAGCGACCACCGCGGTGTCGACTACGAAATGGTGCGCTGGGACACGACGCATTTCGACCACGACTCGACCGGCTATGCGCTGACGGGGAAACACCTGGACCTCAACTGCGGCCAGTGCCACCAGACCGAGTCGTATATAGGCTTAGAACAAGATTGTATCTCCTGCCACCAGGACCAGCACCGCGGCCAACTCGGCGATGACTGTACCCAATGCCATAGCACCAGCGGCTGGCAAGAAACTCGTTTTGAACACGACAAGGCGCAGTTCCATCTCGTAGGCAAACACCAAGAGGTCGAATGCGAGAAATGCCATATGCTGGAAGAGATCAAAGCCGACGTCGAGTTAAAAAACCAACAAGCGCAAATGCGTCGCTACAAACCCCTGCCCTTTGCCCAATGCATGGATTGCCACGAAGATTATCACCAGAACCAATTTGAGCAAGACTGCGCCAGCTGTCACGGTGAGAGCGACTGGAAAAACGTCGACTTCGAGCACGAGCGAGCGCAGTTCGCCCTGCAGGGAAAACACCAACAAGTAGCGTGCAACGAGTGCCATCAGATAGAGACCTTCACCGACGGCAGCAAATTACAGCGTTTTAAACCGCTGCCCTTCGCCCAGTGCGCAGACTGTCATATCGACCCCCACCTCCCGAGCCTCGGCGTTAATTGCGAGAGTTGCCACACCGTCAGTGACTGGCGCCAAGCCGGCCGCACCTTCGACCACAGCACAGCGCGCTTCCAACTGGTGGGCAAACACCAAAAGGTCGAGTGCGAAGCATGCCACAGCGAGGGCCGTTTCCGCAATCTCGCCTTTGCCCAATGTATGGACTGCCATAGCGACTATCACCAAGGCCAATTTGAGCAGGATTGCGCCGACTGCCACGGCGAGAGCGACTGGAAAAAAACCAACTTTGAGCACGAGCGGGCGCAGTTCGCCCTACTGGGAAAACATCAGCAAGTGGAGTGCAACAAATGCCACTTATTCGAAATTTTTGCCAACGACGCAACGCTGCAGCGCTTTAAACCCCTGCCCTTTGCCAACTGCATGGACTGCCATGCCGACTACCACCAAGAGCAATTTTCACAGGACTGTGTCGAGTGTCACAAGGTCGAAGAATGGCAGGCCTCTACCTTCGATCACAACCGTTCGACGTTTCGACTAGACGGCGCCCATATCAACGTCCAATGCGAAAAATGCCACAGCCTAGGGACCTTTGCCGACAATGCGCAGCTGCGTCGTTATAAGCCGGTCGACGCCGAGTGCCAGGCCTGCCACGGAGCCCTCTAATGCGCGTATTTTTTTCCTTATTATTATGGGCGTGTTTTGCGCTGCCCTCTATAGCTGCCGAACGCTCTCCTCATCTCGACATCGATATATCCTGCACGACTTGCCACACGACGTCCGGCTGGCAGGATATCCACTTCGACCATACCACGACTGCGTTCCCCCTGATAGACCAACACGCCAAGCAGACGTGCCTGAGCTGTCACAGCGTAGAGCACTTTGCCAACGCCAGCTCCGACTGCAGCAGCTGCCACGCAGACTATCACCAAGAGGCACTCGGCTCCGACTGCCAGCTTTGTCACGACTCTGCGGCTTGGAAACCGACGCTCTTCTCGCACGATATGACCGCCTTCCCACTTTGGGGCGCGCACGGCGCAACGGACTGCATCCAGTGCCACCAGAACGAAGTGAGTTTCCAGTTCGCCGAAGCGGCACAAGACTGCTTTGACTGTCACGAACGCGCATTCACCGCATCGCGCACGAGCGTCCACCTAACGGCTGGCCCCGACTGCCAGACCTGCCACACACTCGACGAGTGGAGCGGCGGCCACGACCCCATGTGGATAGAAACGCGCAGTGGCCACCATGAGGTCGACTGCGCGCGCTGCCACAAACGCGGCGAAGATTATGCGAGTCACACCTGTATCGACTGCCACGAATTTTCGCAGGACGTGCGCGACCATCGGGGCATTGATCCGCTAGATGCCCGCTGTAAGGAATGCCATGCAAATGATTTCGACGATGAATAAGCGCTGGAATTGGTTGCCGGTTGCATTGGCCCTGCTCTTTTCCACTCGCCCCCTGTGCGCAGCCGAAAACGATGGATGGGACGGCCGCTTTGCGCTGCGCTGGAATATGCTGACTCAGAGCAATAGCCCCACCCCCGACTACCAAGACCTGCGCGGACTCCTGCGCCTGCGCAGCCCGCGTTATAGCAGCCGCGCCCTACAGCTGCACTTGGACCTCGACGCGCGACAGGGCATCGAGGAGAATTCAACCGTCGACCGCAAAGGTTTTGCCAATCGCCGGCGCCTGCGCCAAGCTCATATCGGCGCGGACGCCGCCGGCGGGAGACTTCTGCTCGGTCGACACCGACCCATATTCAGCACGCTCGGAGCCGCCGACACCGACGGCCTTAGCTGGCAGCGCAGCGGGGCACGCTTGGCACTAGCGCTAACGGCCGGCTACCAAGTGCCCTATTGGGAAGTGAATGCCCCCTTCTCCAGCAATAGCGTGCAGACCGGCGGCGAAATTCGCTGGCAGCCGGCGGGGCGTTCCTTTAGTATTGGCACCGCTCTCCTGCGCGCCGAGACCTTCGATAGTCGCGGCCGTTGGCGCGCCGGCATCGACGAGCGTTGGCGGCGCGGAAGGCTAACACAGACACTGCGCGCCGAATTTGACCCAGCAAATAATAGCTGGCGTTCTCTGCGCTTGGACAACAGCTGGCGGCACAGTAAAAAGACCCAGTTGCGCCTGAGTTATGCCGCCCGTCTAGCCACCGTCTTCCCACTGAGCGACACCGCCGACTCGCTGCTCTACGGCGGTCGCACGCACCACTATAGTCTCTGGCTCAACCAACGCTGGAGCCGCTCGCTTTCCACTTCGTTCCGACTGCGTTCGGACTACGGTGACAGACCCTATCGCAGCGAAGAAATACAGCTGCGTTGGGGGCAGCGACGCACCCTCACGCTACGCTTGCGCGACAGCTGGAGCCCATGGCGACAATTGGACCAATTCGGTTTGCTCTTACAGGGGCGCTTCGGCCAACGCTGGTCGTGGGGTAGCGGTGCCGACGCGACGCTCTTTAGCTGGAAAAATGCACGAGATGGAAAATGGCGACTGCGCGCCCGTCCACAGTTCCACTTATCCTTCGCACCTGCGGGGAACCTGAGCTGGCGACTGCGCGTCGAGGAAACTATCGACGAATTTATGCACTTGCGCACCCGCGCCGAACTTTCGGCTTCATACGCTCTGTGAAAGGATGCACAATGCACCGATTGGTGCTCCTCTTATTTCCTCTAATTTTTGCCTGCCAAGACCAGGTGCAAAATCCTGAGACCTGGACGGTTCAAGAGCTCCACCTAGAGGTCGGACTAGTCGGTGGTCACGAATTAGCCTGCGCCGATTGCCATCTAGAAGCAAGTTTTAAGATCGCCGCCCCCAACTGTGAAAGCTGTCATCGCACCCTCTTCGACGAAACGACGAATCCAGACCACCACGCCGCAGGTTTTCCCCTCATCTGCAAAGAATGTCATGAGAGCATCGCCTGGGAACCGGCTTTTGTCGCCCACGATACGCTTGATTTTGCTATAGAGGGGGCACACGGGCGCATCCTCTGCGCCGATTGTCATCTAGACAATGATTTTAGCCCACTGCCCAGCGACTGTATCGACTGTCACGACGACGATTTTAACGACGCCGACGATCCCAACCACATCGAGCAGCAGTTCTCGCAGGACTGCACCGAGTGCCACAGCGTCGACGCATGGGAGCCGG
>Ga0055584_100004844_pt1 | contig 13187 bp, 12 predicted proteins | sample OSDHelmetaG_FD_58716 | JGI IMG/M metagenome (GOLD analysis project Ga0055584, IMG submission 58716) | Pelagic marine sediment microbial communities from the LTER site Helgoland, North Sea, for post-phytoplankton bloom and carbon turnover... | ecosystem: Environmental > Aquatic > Marine >... | reverse complement strand
CTACTCGGCTGTTCCCGACAGCCGACTGTCCTGCAAGCAGGTACCCGACCACTCCCGGGTTCGCAGCTTGCTGAAAATTAAGGTAAAACGCTGAGTTCTTTCCCGACTTTGGTGAAGGCCGATATGGCGCGGTCGAGATGAGGTTTTTCGTGTGCGGCGGATAGTTGCACGCGGATTCGGGCTTCGCCCTGGGGGACCACCGGGTAGAAGAAACCGATGACGTATATCCCTTCGGTCAGCAGCCTAGCCGCAAATTCCTGGGCCAGGGGGGCGTCGTACAGCATCACGGGGACGATGGGGTGGATGCCTGGCTTGATATCGAACCCGACGGCGGTCATGGCTGAACGGAAGTATTTCGTATTTTCTTCCAGGCGGTCCCGCAACTCGGTGGTGGCCGAAAGCATCTCGAAAACCCGGATAGAGGCCGCCACCAGCGGCGGTGGAAGGGTATTGGAAAACAGGTAAGGGCGGGATCGCTGGCGCAACAGGTCTATGATTTCCTGCCGGCCCGTGGTGAAGCCGCCTGATCCGCCACCGAGCGCCTTGCCCAGCGTGGAGGTGAAAATATCCACTTTGTCCATCACACTGTGATGTTCGGCAGAACCTCTGCCGCTTGGGCCCAGGAAACCGGTGGCGTGGCTGTCGTCAACCATCACAAGGGCATCATAGCGCTCAGCGAGCGCGGTGATTTCATCGAGTTTGGCTATATAGCCGTCCATGCTGAATGCGCCATCGGTGGCGATCAGCCGGCTGCGGCATGTTTGCGTTTCCTGCAGTATCTGTTCAAGTGCCGACATATCGCTGTTTGCATAACGATGCCTTTGCGCCTTGCACAAGCGGACACCGTCAATGATTGAAGCGTGATTCAGCGCGTCGGAGATGACTGCATCTTCCGGCCCAAGAATGGTCTCGAACAGGCCGCCATTAGCATCGAAGCATGAGGTGTAAAGGATGGTGTCCGCCGTGCCGAAGAAACCGGAAATGGTCTGTTCCAATTGTTTGTGCAGGTCCTGCGTTCCACAAATGAAGCGCACTGATGCCAGGCCAAAGCCATGGTCGTCCAGGGCCTGGTGTGCTGCAGAGATGACCTCTGGGTTGTTCGCCAGCCCCAGGTAATTGTTGGCACAGAAGTTGAGAACCTCGCTTCCGTCTTCGACCCGGATTTCAACCCTTTGCGGCGTGGTGATCACCCGCTCGGTTTTGTACAGGCCAGCTTCCCGGATCTCGTCCAGTGTGTGCCGGATTCTCTCAAATGTACTCATTTCCTTTTCCCCGGAACCATCCATTTCATCCCCCACGGATTATAGCGCAGGACACTATTTTTGATCTGCATGCCTGATTTGGCGCAGAAGGTTTGCCATTTGTTCGGAAGCCGTTCCCCTCATGCAGTGATCTGCGTGAAGACTGAGAGGAGTCTCCAACGGATTGATTTCGACCAGGCAGGCGCCATGCTCAAGCGCCAGAATGGGCAGGCTGGCGGCGGGTTGGACGAGAGAAGTCGTGCCAATGGAAAAACAGAAATCGCAGCGTATCGCTGCTTCCACGGCCATGTTCATGGCGCCTGCAGGAAGTGCTTCCCCGAACCAGACCACATCTGGCCTGGCCAATCCGCTTTCGGCCCAGGGCGATGGTGGCGGGCAGCCTTTTGACCGGGCGAGCCATTCATCATCAATCGGCTTTGAGGTCAGATGGCAAACCGAGCGCAGGATGTTGCCATGTAACTCAATGACATGGCTGGAGCCTGAAAGCTGGTGGAGTCCATCCACGTTCTGAGTAACGACGGTGAGTCCGGGAAAGATAGCCTCGAGTTGCACCAGAGCCGAATGCCCGGCGTGTGGCTGTGCCTTGCGGACTTTATTGCGCCGGTCTTCATACCAGGACCAAACCCGCCCTGGATCAGACGCGAATGCCCGGGGCGTTGCCAGTTGTTCCGGGCTGAATTTGGCCCAGATGCCTGTCTGTGCATCGCGGAATGTAGGAATCCCGCTTTCCGCCGACATACCGGCGCCGGTCAGAACCAATACGGAGTTGGCGTGCAGGAGTCGTTTGAGTACGCTTTCCGGCAATGGGGATTCAGGGTCCGAATTCATTGAGATTTCTCTTCAGAATGGCAGATAGGAAGGCTTGGGTGTATTCTACGCGGTTCTTCACGGCCGTCTGCAGCAATGCGAGAATTTATGAAAGGTAAGTTGTTTATCAAGACACACGGTTGTCAAATGAATGAGTACGATTCCGCCAAGATGGCGGACGTGCTGGCGGCTTCCCATGGGCTCGAATTAACGGCTCATGAAAACGAAGCAGACGTCATTCTGATCAATACCTGCTCGATACGCGACAAGGCCCAGGAAAAGGTCTTTTCCCAACTGGGACGCTGGAAAAAGCTGAAGCGCGATAAGCCGGAAGTTGTCATCGGCGTGGGGGGGTGTGTAGCGAGCCAGGAAGGCCAGGCGATAATCGATCGTGCGCCGATCGTGGATATGGTCTTCGGGCCACAGACGCTGCACCGCCTGCCGTCAATGCTCGACAGCATTCGGAGCACAGGCAAGCCGTCAATCGATATTTCTTTTCCTGAGGTAGAGAAATTTGACAACTTGCCCGAACCTGGTGCTCAGGGTGGGAGTGCCTTTGTCTCGGTTATGGAAGGCTGTAGCAAATATTGCACTTTCTGTGTTGTTCCCTATACCCGCGGAGAGGAAATCAGCAGGCCGTTCGATGATGTGATTGCCGAGTGCGCCATGCTTGCGGAAAAAGGAGTCAGGGAGATCAATCTGCTGGGGCAAAACGTCAATGCCTATCGGGGGCCCATGCATGACGGCACGACAGCGGACCTGGCTTTGCTGATCCATTATGTTTCGGTGATCGAGGGCATGGAACGTATCCGCTTTACGACGTCTCACCCGGTTGAATTTACTCAGAGTCTCATCGATGCATTCGGCGAAGTTCCACAACTCGCCAATTACCTGCATCTGCCGGTACAGAGCGGTTCGGACCGCATACTGGCGCTGATGAAAAGAGGGCACACGGTCCTTGAATACAAACAGAAGATTCGCCGCCTGCGCGAGAAGCGACCTGACATCAGCCTCTCTTCGGATTTCATAGTTGGTTTCCCCGGCGAAACGGATCGTGATTTCGAAGAGACGCTGAAGTTGATCAGGGAATTGAATTTCGATCAGAGCTTCAGTTTCATATTTTCAGCCAGGCCCGGAACACCGGCGGCGAGCCTGCCGGATGATCTGCCCCTGGAAACCAAGAAGAAGCGTCTGATGCAATTGCAGGAGTTGATCAACGGCCAGGCTGCTGAAATCAGCCGGGGGATGGTCGGCGCTCAACAACGCATTTTGGTAGAAGGCTTCAGTAAGAAAAATCAGCAACAACTGGCTGGCAGGACGGAAAATAACCGGGTAGTCAACTTCGACGGACAAGCGCGGCTGGTGGGACAGTTCGTGGATGTCGTAATCACGGAAGCTTTGAATAACTCGCTACGGGGACGCCTGGTCCTGCAAGAGCGAGACAGCGCTGCCGTCGCATGAGTGATCGGGTCACTTTTGAACTGGAGCCGGTTGAAACACTTCGGCTGGCCAATTTGTGCGGCCAATTTGACGAGCACCTGAAACAGATTGAAAACAGGCTGGGTGTGCAAATATTCTGCCGTGGAAACCTGTTCACGGTAGAAGGTGAGGAAAGACTGCGAAGAGCGGTCCGGCGCTTATTGCAGAGTCTGTACCGGCTTACGGAGACGGAGGTGCTCTCTCCTGATCTGATCAACCTTCATTTGCAGGAGTCAGGTGTCGCAGAACTTGGTTCCATGCAGGAGACATCGGACCATTCATCTGAAATCTCGGTCAAGACCAAGCGTGGAATCGTACGCGGCCGTGGGCCGAACCAGAAGCACTACATGAAGAACATCACGCTGCATGCAATCAACTTCGGCGTTGGCCCGGCCGGAACCGGTAAGACCTACCTGGCGGTCGCTTGTGCGGTGGCAGCACTTCAGGATGACCAGGTGCAACGCATCGTACTGGTACGTCCGGCAGTGGAGGCCGGCGAACGGCTTGGCTTCCTGCCAGGCGACATGGCGCAGAAGGTCGATCCGTACTTGAGGCCGCTGTACGATGCGCTATACGAAATGCTGGGTTTCGAGCGGGTTTCGCTATTGATAGAGCGCAATGTGATCGAAGTCGCCCCGCTGGCTTTTATGCGCGGGCGCACCTTGAACGATGCATTCGTTATTTTGGACGAGGCGCAGAACACGACGCGGGAACAAATGAAAATGTTTCTGACGCGAATCGGCTTCGGTTCTACGGCCGTGGTGACCGGCGATATCACACAGATCGATCTTCCACGAAAGAGCATGTCCGGTCTCATACATGCGTTGAGCGTTCTTTCAAAAGTCAAGGGAGTCAGTTTCAGTTATTTCCAGGCGGGCGACGTGGTCAGGCATCCCATGGTGCAGCATATCGTCGAAGCCTATGAGGCCGGCTCTAAGGATTCAGATGACGATTGAAGTCGAAATTCAGAAGGCATCTTCAAGTTCAACGGTTCCGTCCGATCTGAAATTCAGGCAATGGGCTGCCGCGGCATTGCATGGATTCGGTGATGCGGAGCTGGTAGTGCGGATTGTAGACAGGGATGAAAGTCAGCAACTGAATGCGCGATTTCGCAGCGGGGAGACAGCGACCAACGTGCTCTCATTTCCGGCCGAACTGCCAGAGGAAGTCGACTTGCCCCTGCTGGGTGATGTCGTCATATGTGCGCCGCTGGTTGAGCAGGAAGCCCAGGAACAAAACAAGTTGCCGGAATCACACTGGGCGCATCTCACGATTCACGGCATTCTTCACCTGCTGGGCCATGATCATCAGACTGAAGAGGAAGCCGCCAGAATGGAATCACTGGAAATCTCACTTCTTCAGTCCCTGGATTTCCGGGATCCTTACAATTGAATGGCATGTTGGAACGGGTTCCTGCCAACGTTCAGCAAATTAAAAGCCCGTTTTTTGATAAAAAGTACTGGATTAGGAATCGAAGCGGCCCTATATTCGGGGTGACGCGAAGGGCGTTGCCAGTCATACCAACATGAGCGAAGACCAATCGAGTAACGGTTCCGGGAAATCAACCTGGGTAGAGAAAATCGGCAAGGCATTTTCGCATCAGCCCCGGGACCGCGACGAATTGAGAGAAATTCTGAAAGAAACCTGTGCTCAGGGTATCGTCGATGCGGACGCGCTGGCCATGATGGAAGGTGCGCTGGAGGTCTCAGAAACCCAGGTGCGTGACGCCATGATTCCGCGATCTCAAATGGTCGTGGTGCAAGTTGACTCCGGGCTTGAAGAGTTTCTGCCCTTCATTGTCGAATCAGGACACTCCCGTTTCCCCGTTATAGGTGAGGATAAGGACGAAGTCGTCGGAATATTGATGGCCAAGGATTTGCTGCCTCACCTGGCTTCCGGAGCAGAAAATTTTGATCTCTCGGACACCATCCGGCCAGCGGTCGTGATTCCCGAGAGCAAGCGTCTGAATATGTTGCTACGCGATTTTCGCGCCAGCAGGAACCACATGGCTATCGTGGTCGACGAATATGGTGGCGTTTCAGGGCTGATCACCATTGAAGATGTGTTGGAAGAGATTGTCGGTGAGATTGACGATGAATACGATGAAGAGGAAGAAGCCCTGATCCTGCCCGTCGGTGAAAACCGATACCAGGTCCAGGCTTTGACGCCCATTGACGATCTGAACGATATGTTCGGCAGCGCACTGAGTGATGACGACTACGGAACCGTCGGTGGCCTGTTGCTGGCAGAATTTGGCCGTGTGCCGGAATATGACGACGTGGTCGTTCTGGATGACCGCTTTGAATTTCGTGTTATCCGGGCGGACAAACGGCGCATCATCATGCTGGAAATGAATGTTCTGGACTGAAAACCCGGCTGTAAAGGCTGGCCCATATCATATCAGGCGAATTTTTCTTTGCCTGGCACTATTTCTGGCCTGGCCTGCTTTTGTGCAAGCCGAAGATTCGTCTTCGTCGCTTGAGGCCTGGCTGGTGACCTATGGTCCGGGTGAGATCTACTGGCAGCGTTTTGGCCACAACGCGATCTGGATACGAGACCAGGATCTCGGTTTAAACCACGTATTCAATTTCGGTTTCTTTGATTTCGAACAGAAGGCGTTTTTCCGCCGTTTCCTGCAGGGAAAACTGTTGTATTTTTCAGCCGCTCAGCCGGCCGAACGTGAGTTTTCCTTCTACATCGATGAAAATCGCTCCATTCGAGCCCAAAGGCTCAATCTGTCAGCTGAGCAGTCGTTGCGGCTGGCGGAATATTTGTTGTCTGAAGTTCAGCCTGAAAACCGCGATTACCTGTATGACTATTACACCAATAATTGCTCAACACGCATCCGTGACGCGCTGGATTTGGCGCTGGATGGGCGGCTGGCTGAGGAATATGGACCGATCCGTGCCGACCTGACCTGGCGCGATCACACGCGCCGGCTGACGGCTAATGATTTCTGGCTCTACCTTGGCCTGGAAATAGGCCTGGGGCCTGGCGTCGACCCGGCCATCAGCCGCTGGGATGAGTTTTTCATACCTTCCGAACTGGCCGAGGCGTTGGCTACAACAACATGGTCCTCGGATGATGGAGTGGTGGCGCTGGTGCTCGAAGATGTCATGTTGTTTGAGTCTTCACTGGAGTCGCCACCCACGAGTACTGCACACTGGTGGCCGCGCTACCTGATCATGAGTGTTCTGCTTGTAGCCGTTGCGTGGATTTCATGCCGGCTGCTGCCTGCTGTGACACCATTGCGCCTGGCGCGTGTGTGGCTGGGCCTGGCGGGTCTGGTGGGTGTGGCCCTGGCGTTTTTCTGGTTCTTTACGGATCATCGGGCCGCTCGCCTGAACATCAATCTGCTGGTCTTCAATCCTTTGTGGTGGTTCCTCGCGGCATGGAATCGAGAGAGGACAGCCGGCGGGTTATTGCTCGTATTTTCGGCCCTGGCCATGATGACGCCCCTGCTGCCATTCACTCAGTACAACCTGGATGTGCTGGCGGCATTTCTGCCCTTGAACATTGCCTCGGCTCTGGTGTTGATCAGGCGCCCACCTCGGCAAGCAGATCAGCCTGATGCTCCTGAAGAAGGGGATCGATGATCATGTCCAGGTTTCCGCTCAGTATTTCATCGAGTTTGTAAATTGTCAGGTTCACACGATGATCCGTGACCCTGCCTTGCGGGAAATTATAGGTTCGTATGCGCTGGGAGCGATCTCCGCTGCCTACCTGCAGCCTTCTTGATTCAGCTGTTTCGGATTGCTGGCGACTCCGTTCCTGCTCAAGCAGTCGCGCCTGTAACAGAGACATGGCCCGCGCCCGGTTCTTGTGCTGCGACCGCTCGTCCTGGCACTCGACAACAATTCCACTGGGCAAATGTGTGAGGCGGATAGCTGAGTCTGTTTTGTTGACATGTTGGCCACCCGCACCCGATGCGCGGAAAGTATCCGTGCGCAGATCAGCTGGATTAATGTTGATTTCCTCTACATTCTCCACTTCCGGCAGGATGGCAACAGTGCAGGCGGAAGTGTGAATACGCCCCTGAGATTCTGTTTCCGGTACCCTCTGGACACGATGCGTTCCGGATTCGAATTTGAATCGGGAGTAAGCTCCTTGTCCCGCCACCCGAACAATGATTTCCTTGAAACCGCCGTGTTCACCCTGGTTTTCGTTGAGCACTTCCATCGACCAGCCCCTGTCTTCGACATATTTTTGGTACATTCGAAACAGATCGCCGGAAAATATTGCAGCCTCATCCCCACCGGTACCTGCCCTGATTTCAAGGAAAATATTTTGGTCGTCGTTGGGGTCCCCGGGGAGGAGTAGCAGCCGCAGTTCCTGTTCCAGTTCTTCGCTTCTGACAGTCAGGGAGTCCAGCTCTTCAGAAGCAATCTGGTGCAGTTCCGGATCCGCTTCATCCATCATCTGGCGGGCTTCGTCAATTGCCGTTTCGGCCAACTGCCAGTTGTGCCAGGCATTGACCAATGGTTCGAGCTGAGCGTATTCCCGGGACAGGTCGCGGAAACGGTTCTGATCGGAGAAGACCTCAGGTTCAGAAAGCAGCAAAGCGATTTCCTCGTGCCGGGCAGAAACCTGTCGCAGCCGTTGAATAATGGATTCCTTCACTCGTCTTCTTCCTGGCCCTCGGGCCTGAATATCCGGTCTGCGGCTTTTAGAATCTCGTAGTCCTGACTCTCAGCGACTTCACGCAGACGTTTGCTGGGCAAATGCAGAATGCGGTTGGTCAAGGTGCTGGCCAGCTGCTGCACGACTTCTGCGGGATCCTGGCCGGCGCGAAGTCTTCTCAGGGCCTTTTCGGTCAATTCCTTCTCGTGATCATGGGATTGTTGACGTATGCGCTTGAGAGACCGTGCAGCACGGAGCCCATACATCCAACGCATGAAGTCATTCACGGCAGCATCTACGTCCGATGATGCTGATTTGGCTGCCTTGGTTCTCTGTTGCATGTTCTCATCGACTACCTGCTGGAGATCATCGATGGTGTACAGGTATACGTCCCTGAGGCTGGCGACCTGCGGCTCAATATCCCGGGGCACAGCGATATCCACCAGGAACATGGGCCGGTGCCGGCGCTTTTTCAGCGCTGCTTTGACGTCTTTCCTGCAGATGACCGGATCCGGGCTGGCGGTCGAACTGATCAGAATATCCGCCTCAGGCAGGGCCTCATTCAATTTGTCCAGGGTCATGGCAGATGCGCCCAGCTCCGCGGCGAGTTCTTCGGCTTTTTCCCTGCTGCGGTTCACGATCACAAGTTTGGCGACACCTTGTTCCCGCAGATGGCGGCCACACAGCTGCACCATTTCTCCGGCACCCACGAGCACGACGGTTTGTGAACGCAAATCGCCGAAAATCTGCCTTGCCAGTACCACGGCCGTGTAGGCAACGGAGACCGAGTGGTCACTGATCCCTGAAGAAGTCCTGATTCCCTTGGCGGCGGCAAATGTATGCTGAAAGAGGCGATCCAGCACCCTGCCCATGCTGCCGGCCTCATGGGCCAGTTGCCAGGCTTCCTTTAATTGCCCCAGGATTTGCGTCTCTCCCAACACCAGTGAGTCCAGGCCACTTGCAACCCGGATCAGGTGACGCGCTACTTCCTCACCCTGGTAACCATAGAAATGTTCATCGAGTTCACCTGGTGAGATGCCATTTATCCTGTGAATCCAGTCGAGCATGGCTTCTTTGCCTGTATTTGATGACAGGCAATAGATCTCCGTTCTGTTGCATGTGCCCAGGATGATGACTTCCTCAACGCCCGCCATCGCACACAATTCCTGTACCCTGCCGGCGTATTCCGAACGGGTAATGGCAACCTTTTCCCTGATTTCAATCGGGGCGGTATGGTGACTGATTCCAATTGTGAAAAGTGGCATGGGTTTTTGAGTCTTGGACTGCGGGACGATTCTGCGGCCGCAGGCGCTTATTATCAAGTCAGAATGGACATTAGGGCCTGTTAACGCTATTTGAATCATCGCTGCCGGAGGCCATTTTTTCATCTGGCAAGGCGGAAGGAGAGAAGTATAGTGATTCTATATGAGCGACTGACAACGCAGCCAGGGGGGAAAATGGCCCCGGCCCTGCGGGTTGCGCCTGAAAAAGCCCCACTTGGCGTTACTCGTCGCTTATTTGATGGTACCAAACTGCACTCCTCGTGCCTTGATTGGGGCTTTTTCAGGCACAACAGCGACCATTCAAATAGCGTTAACAGGCCCTAATCGGCAATACGGGATTGGTTCGGCGGCTGCAATTGCGTATCCTCTATGCCCATGATCAGGGAGAGTTTCAAATTGTATGCCTCGTTGCGCCACTCAGCCAAGCTGTGCCTGATGGCCACAATGATTTCTGCTTGTGCAAGCACGGCTCAAGTCAGCAGGGATGAGGGAAAGAACCAGGCCGCGGAAGGTGCTGAGCCGGTTGGAGAGCAGACCGTTGAAACTGCTCCTCTGGTTCCGACCAGCGAAGATGTGATGTTCAATGTGTTTGCTGCCGAGTACCTGGGCAGTGAAGGGGACCTCAACAACGCCGTTGGCTATTACCTCCAGGCGGCGATGGAATCAAACGATCCTGACATTGCCCGAAGGGCAACTCGTATTGCCATTGCGGCACAGGCATGGCTGCAGGCCGCGATGGCTGCAGATCGCTGGGCCCTGTTGGATCCAGGCAGCATTCTCGCGCATGAAAATGCGGCCGCAACCCTGTTGCTGACAGGAGACTACTCGGGTGCCCAGTTGCACGTGGAGCGGATAATCGTGCTGATGGGTAACTCGACCGAAGCCTGGGTCAAGGTGTCTTCCCTGCTGGCTCAGTCTGCTAATCCGGAAAAAGCGTCGAAGGTGCTCGAAAACGTGCTTGCCAGCCAGGGCGACGTTAAAAACGCAAGTGCCATGTATGCGCAAAGTCAGCTTGCCGTCAGGGAGCGCGATCTGGACAAAGCCTATGAGCTGGCTGAAAAGGCGGTAGAGCTGGAACCGGAACGATCCGAGTTTCTTACCTGGGCAGGCCGCCTGGCACTCAACCTGAATAGGCCCGGCGCCGGTCTCAAATATATCGAGCGCGCATGGAAGATGAGTCCGGATGATCATGACCTGGCGCTCGCTTATGCTGATCTGTTGGCCCGCACCGGACAGCCAGACGGAGCTCGCCGGGTAATGGAGGAAATACCCCAGACGCCGGATGTGATGCTATCCAGAATATTGTTCGAGATCAGTGCCGGTAAAACGGAGGCAGCAGAGCAGCTTTTCAGAGACTTTTCTGATATGAAGTTCGAAGACCCGCTGGAAAAGACTTTTTACGAAGCCCAGGCGGCTCAGGCGCTGGGCAAAGTTCAGCTGGCAATTGAGCTCTACGGCCTGATCAAGTCTGGTGAACGGGCACTTGTGTCTGGCATTCGCCGCGCGGAATTGATGGCGCGGGAAGGCGAGGTGATGGTCGCCCGACAGGAACTGGCACAAATGAGGCTGCAGCCCAGCGAAACGTTCGTGGAAGAAAGCTGGCTGGCGGAAGCGCGGATAATGCGTGAGCTGGATGAGTTGGAAGAGGCGCTGGAAGTACTGGACCTTGCGCTGGATCAGCTACCGGGCTCGGTGCCGCTGCGTTACTCACATGCACTGCTTGCAGCCGAACTCGGCTGGGTCGATATTGCGGAAAATGATTTGCGCATCATCATTTCAGAACAACCGGAAAATGCGGCAGCTCTCAACGCCCTCGGCTATACCCTGGCGGATCAGACTGAACGCTACGAGGAAGCCGAGATTTTGATCCGGCAGGCATACATTCTGGAGCCGGAGCAGGCCGCCATTGTGGACAGCATGGGCTGGATTGCCTTTCGCAGGGGGCGCCTGGAAGAGGCGGAGAAATTCCTGCGCAGAGCCTGGGAAATTGAGAAAAATCCGGAAATAGCTGCGCATCTGGGAGAAGTCCTCTGGACCATGGGCAAGAAGGAAGCGGCGCGATCAGTCTGGCTCGAAGCCATGAAGATCGATATGGAAAATCCAGTTCTCGAGGAGACGCTGCAACGTCTGGATGCCCGCAATTGAAGCACTCTGCGAGTGCCGTAATGATGGCGAGCCTTGCCGGCTGCCTGTTCCTTGCCGCATGCAGCAGTGTACCGGAAGTAAAACCGGGGCCGGCTGAGCGATCTGTGTTGTATGAGTCCCGCTTCAAGGAGTTGTCAGGTATTGATCAGTGGTCTCTCATTGGGCGCCTTGCCGTAAATGACGGTAAGGATGGTGGCAGCGGTCACATCAACTGGAAGCTACATGGTGAAACCAGCAGTATGGATTTTCACGGGGCGCTGGGCCGCGGTGCGTGGCGCCTGGATGCAAATGGAGATGGAGCCGTTCTGGAACTGGCGGATGGCGAAGTACACCGCGCACCCACGCTCGGCCAACTGGTGGAGCAAAAGCTGGGTTGGGAGTTCCCCGTGGAGGCGCTGGCATGGTGGGTGAGGGCTTGCACGGCGCCCGGCGGCTGGGAGAGGCGGGATATCGATGAATTCGGCCGTCTGCGTGGTTTGAGCCAGTTTGGCTGGGAGATCGAATATGGAAATTACAGGGATGTAGAGGGTGTATTCATGCCGCTCAAATTAACAGCCCGCCGGGATTCCTACTCAGTCAAGCTGGCGATACGAAACTGGTTTCTGCGAGTGGATCCAGAGAAGAATGAGTAAAAAATCGGTCACGGTCTGGCCAGCACCGGCAAAGCTTAACCTGTTCCTGCACGTGACAGGGCGCCGGAGCGATGGTTACCACGAGCTGCAGACTTTATTTCAGATTCTGGACTGGGGTGATGAGGTCAGAATCGAGGTACTCGACAAACCTCAAATCAGCCGGCCGCGCGCAAGCTACCCGGTTGCCGAACTTGACGACCTGGTAGTCAGGGCAGCCCTGTTATTGCAGGCTGAAACATCGTGTTGCCGAGGCGCCAGAATTGAAGTGATAAAGCGTATCCCCGCTGGTTCGGGCCTTGGCGGCGGAAGTTCCAATGCAGCGACCGTGCTGCTGGTGCTGAACAAGTTATGGGGCTGTAATCTCAAAGAGGAGGAACTGGCTTCAATCGGCCTCAGGCTTGGGGCTGATCTCCCGGTATTTATCAGAGGGCACACTGCACTGGGAACCGGGGTAGGGGAAACACTTCGCCCCGTGAGGCTCGGGGAACGCCATTATTTGCTGATAATCCCGGATTTTACGATTGCGACACGGGAAGTATTTGCTGATCCGGACTTGCCGAGAAATTCACGCACGCTCAGTCTCGAGCAGGCCCTGTCCGGCACGGGAGGAAACGACTGCGAATCCGTAGTAATGAATCGATATCCAGCCTTTGCTGACATGCTGCATGACCTCCGGAAACTGGGTGACGCGCGTATGACCGGGACCGGAAGCGCCATCTTTATTCCAATGTCTGACAAAAAGTCGGCAAAGAGCGCGGCAGAGAAAATAAAATGCCGATATAATGTGCGCGCAGTCTGCGGAGTCGATCAGTCTCCTTTACATGAACTGCTGCAATCTGGCGGTATCCACAGCCAGTAATTGAGGGTTGATTTTCAGTCTGTTGGGACGTCGCCAAGTCCGGTTAAGGCACGGGGTTTTGATCCCCGCATTCGCAGGTTCGAGTCCTGCCGTCCCAGCC
>Ga0055584_100004843_pt1 | contig 13187 bp, 8 predicted proteins | sample OSDHelmetaG_FD_58716 | JGI IMG/M metagenome (GOLD analysis project Ga0055584, IMG submission 58716) | Pelagic marine sediment microbial communities from the LTER site Helgoland, North Sea, for post-phytoplankton bloom and carbon turnover... | ecosystem: Environmental > Aquatic > Marine >... | reverse complement strand
GTGGTCACAGGATTGAGTGGATCAGGTAAATCGTCTCTGATTATGGAGACGCTTTATGCTGAAGGTCAACGCAGATATGTTGAGAGTCTTTCTTCCTACGCACGTCAGTTTTTGTCTAGAATGAAAAAGCCTGATGTTGATTTTATTAAAGGTTTGTGTCCTGCAATTGCGATTGAACAAAAGGTAACGACGGGTAATGCACGATCTACTGTGGGCTCAATGACAGAGATTTACGATTATTTAAGGTTGTTGTATGCTAGAATCGGAAAAACATACAGTCCCATTTCTGGTAAACTGGTCAAAAAGCACCATGTTTCAGATGTCGTAGATTTTTTACAAAAGAATAAAAAAGATACTAAGGTTCAATTGTTTTTTCCAATGTCCTTGAAATATGAAGATAGAATTATTAAAAAGAATTTGGAATTACTTCTTCAAAAGGGATTTACAAGAATAAAGTATAAGAAGGATTTAGAATATATCGAGGATGTCATTGAAAAGAATCCTAAGTGGATTCAAAAAAAGGTTGGCTCATTAAAAGCCAAGTATGTTATGGTTTTGATAGATCGATTTGTAATCAATGACGATGAAGAAAATATCAAAAGGATAGCCGACTCAGTACAAACTGCTTTTTATGAAGGTGAAGGAGAATTAGACTTCGAGATAATTGGAGGAAAATCACATTCATTTAACAATAGGTTTGAAATAGATGGCATTTTGTTTTTAGAGCCAACACATCAACTTTTTAATTATAACAATCCATATGGTGCATGTAAGTCTTGCGAAGGTTATGGAAGAATTATTGGTGTTGACCCCTACAAAGTAATACCCAATGATAAGCTTTCCATTTATGACGGAGCAGTGGCTTGTTGGAAAGGTGAAAAAACAGGTCGATGGTTGAAAAGATTTATTGAGAAAGCGCATGAGTATGATTTTCCTATCCACAAACCATACAAAGACCTGGATCAGAAGTATAAAGATATGCTTTGGGGAGGCAGTAAGGTGTTGAAAGGAATTTTAGAGTTTTTTAAAATGCTGGAAGCGGATAGCTATAAAATTCAGAACCGTGTTTTACTTGCTCGATACCGAGGAAGAACAACATGTACAACATGTAATGGTGGTCGATTGCGAACCGAGGCAGGTTATGTAAAAGTTGGTGAGAAAAACATTCAGGAATTGATTGATTTGCCAATTGATGAGTTGGCTGTTTATTTCAAGAAACTAAAATTAAATAAACACGATAAAGAAATCTCGAATAGAATACTTTTAGAAGTCAATACGAGATTACAAACAATGTTAGATGTAGGTCTTTCATATTTAACATTGGATAGAATTTCATCTACATTGAGTGGTGGTGAAACTCAAAGAATTAACTTGACAAGAACCTTGAGCAGTAACTTGACAAACTCTCTTTATATTTTAGATGAGCCTAGTATTGGGTTGCACCCCAAAGATACAGGCAACATGGTGAGGGTATTGCAGAATCTAAAAAATCTTAAGAATACAGTAATTGTTGTTGAACATGAAGAGGAGGTTATTCAAGCTGCGGATCATATTATTGACATTGGACCTGAGGCAGGAATTTTTGGTGGGGAGTTAATGTACAACGGATCCTATAAGAAGTTTCTAAAACGGAAAGGCAAGTGTTTAACTTCAGATTATTTGACTGGTCATCGTTCGATTCCAGTACCAACGAGCAGAAGGAAATTCACAAATAAAATTGAACTTACAGGTGCAAGGGAAAACAACTTGCAAGATGTAGACATTACCATACCGTTAAACGCAATGACTGTGGTTACGGGTGTTTCAGGAAGTGGTAAGACAACTCTGGTAAAGTCTATCTTGTTTCCTGCTCTTAAAAAAGAATTGGGCGAAATTGTTTCTCAAGCACCTGGAACTTTTGATAAATTATCGGGGGACCTAAAACGGATCACTTCTGTGGAGATGATAAGTCAAAGCCCTATCGGTAAATCATCAAGATCTAATCCTACGACCTATGTTAAAGCATATGACTCTATAAGGTCATTGTTTTCATCTCAACAAGCATCAAAGATTAAAGGTTTTCAACCTAAGCACTTTTCATTTAATGTCGAGGGCGGACGATGCGAAAATTGTAAAGGAGAGGGCGAGATAACGGTAGAAATGCAATTCTTAGCTGACGTTAAATTAACCTGCGAAGATTGCAAAGGCAGACGTTTCAAAGACGAAGTTCTTGAAGTAGAATACAAAGGCAAGAATATCCATGATATACTAGAATTAAGTGTTGATGAAGCATTGGATTTCTTTATTGAAAGGAAAGATATCCTTAGAAAAATCAGACCATTAGAAGCTGTAGGTTTGGGTTATGTCAAATTAGGCCAAAGTTCAAATACTTTATCAGGCGGGGAAGCCCAACGTGTTAAACTTGCTTATTACCTAGGTAAAGAAAACTCTTCTGAAAAGATGTTTTTTATTTTTGATGAGCCAACAACAGGATTGCACTTTCACGATATAAATAAGTTACTGGATGCACTTAATGCTTTGGTTGAGCAAGGACATACTGTTTTAATTGTAGAGCATAATATGGAAATTATAAAATCTGCAGATTGGGTTATCGATCTTGGTCCTGATGGTGGAAAAGGAGGTGGCGAATTGCTATTTGAGGGACGACCAGAAGATCTTGTCAAAGAAAAAAGATCGTATACTGGGCAGTATTTAAAAGAAAAACTTAAGTAAAATATTTAAAATGAAGATTCTACCTGTTTTACTAGTTATTACTTTTTTCTTTAGTTGTAGTTCGATAAAACTGAAGGAACATGTTTTTCCAGAACCAGTAGATACATCACCTGTTCCAGTTGAAATGCAAGTGAAAAGATCAATCACACATGGTGGTGTTACAGCAGACAACCTTTTTGACGGAGCCAGAATGAATGACTTTGTACAGATTAATGATACGACTTACAGAGTCATTGTCTCACCTGAAAATGAACCAATTAATTCAAGTGCATATTTCGGTTTTCGTTTAAAATCTAATTTAAAGCAAAACATTGATTTAGAAATTTCATATACTGGGTACGATCACAGATATATACCGAAGTTAAGTTACGATGCAATCAATTGGACAGCAATGGATTCAATGTCTTTTGATACATTAAAAGGACCTCAGTTGGCAACATTGAAACTTTCAATAGACGAAAGACCACTATATGTTTGTGGACAAGAACTTATGACATCTTCACATGCTATATCGTGGACTGATATGTTGGCGAGCAATACTGGTGTTAGCAAGGAAGTTGCTGGTAAATCTAGGTTAGGGAGGGATATATTATTTGTCGATATAGATGAAAATCCAGATGTAAAAAAAGAAGCTATTGTTGTATTTAGCAGACTGCATCCACCAGAAGTTTCAGGATACAAGGCAATGATAGCTTTTGTAGAAACAATCATGGATGACTCAGCGCTAAGTAAATTGTTTAGAAAGAAATTTAGAGTTTTAATTTACCCAATGATTAATCCTGATGGTGTCGATCTTGGACATTGGCGACACAGCGCAGGTGGTGTAGACCTTAACAGAGATTGGGCATACTACCGTCAAACGGAATCAAAAGTGGTTGCAGAGCATCTTATAGAAAAACTGAAGGAAAGGAAGAGTAGTGTTGTTTTAGGACTTGACTTTCATTCCACACAAGAGGATATATTTTATACACTAACTGATAATCGACAATCCAGTATCTTTGGATTTAAAGATATTTGGTTGGAAAGTATTGACAACACATTTCCAGATTATACACCAATTGATGGCGCTTATGATCTGAACACGCCTATTACTAAAGGATGGTTTTATTTGCAGTTTGGCGCAGAGGGAATTACCTATGAAGTTGGTGATGAGACGCCAAGAAAATTTGTAAAAGCTAAAGGTCAAACATCAGCTCGAGAGATGATGAAATTAATGGTGTTGAGAAAGCTGGACTGAGTTAATTTTTAGATTCTTTTTTTGACATGAATACATATAATCATGAATCTGACAAACGCCAATGCCATTTTATACGTCTAAATAAAAAAGACCTTTATTATGAAGTTTATTTATGTATTTCTTTTTGCAGTATTAATGTTTTCTTGTAAAGATGATGATTGTTGTGTTTCAAGTGATGTTGAATGCTACTCCTTTGATATTAGACAATGTCAAACAGATGAGTTTGCAGATGAAATAGCTGAGTTAGAACCACAGACTCAGAGGGAGTCACTAATGAAATCTTGGTTATCTGACAAAGGATTTCAGGTTGAAAAAGTTAAGTTAGAACTGGGTTTTCACGAAGCCGTATGTGAAGCATGTCATGTTTGTCCAATGGGTGATAGATACTATATTCAAGTTAGCCCAAAAGAGGGCAGCACAAACAATGTTATTGCAGAGACTTTACAGCTGTTGAGCTTTGAGCTTGCCGATTGTTCTGTTTTCGAGTAAAATTCAGACTCCCCAAAAGGTTTTTTAACCACTTTGCTTATTCTACTTTCATCATACATTGAAATATTGTAGTTTTGCATTTTTTCACTCACGTTTAATGCAAAAGCGATGAGACTACATAATAGAGTCAACAAAGAACTGCTTAAGGAAAAAATCCTGGCAGACAAAAGAAGTCGAACTACTTTATCTTTTTATCAATATGCTCATATTGGGAACCCTCAAGTTTTTAGAGATCATTTTTTCCTATTGCTCAATGAGCTGGAAGTGTTTGGACGTATTTATGTTTCTAAAGAGGGCATAAATGCTCAAATTTCTGCACTTGATGAGAATTGGACAGAATTCGTAGCGGCTATGAATACTATTTCATTTTTAAAAGACATAAGACTCAACAAGGCTATTGAAGATGATGGCAAATCATTTTTTAAATTGACTATTAAACTCCGAGAGAAAATAGTGGCTGATGGTCTAAGTGATGATACCTTTGATGTTACAGATAAAGGCACTCATGTGAATGCAGAAGAATTTAATGCCTTGGCCAATGATCCAGAAACTACCATTGTTGACATGCGAAACCATTATGAAAGTGAGGTAGGGCATTTCAAAGGTGCCGTTACTCCTGATGTTGAAACCTTTAAAGAATCCCTTCCAATTATTGAAGAGATGTTGGGTGAAAAAAGGGATAAGAAAATATTGATGTATTGCACAGGTGGTATTCGTTGTGAAAAAGCCAGTGCTTACTTTAGACACAAGGGTTTTGAAAATGTCTATCAACTGGAAGGGGGTATTATTGAATATACAAGACAAGCGAATGAGCAAGATATCGAGAATAAATTCATTGGAAAGAATTTTGTTTTTGACGATAGATTAGGAGAAAGAATCAGCAATGATGTGATTGCCAAATGCCATCAATGTGGAACTGAAGATGATACACACACCAACTGCGCAAATGATGCTTGCCATATCCTATTTATTCAATGCACTAATTGCAATACTGAATACGAAGGATGTTGCTCAATTAAGTGTAAAGACTTTAACAAACTTCCAGAAGAGGAAAAAATTGAATTGAGAAAAACTGTTGAATTTAATGGAACAAAGTTTGGAAAGGGCAGATATAAGGCGAACCGAAAGGATGAACCCTTGGTGATAGATTGATTAGTCATCAGAGTCATAGCCAGAGTCAGATACCAGAATGAGGGTTTTGATGTTTATTTATTTTTTTGAAATATTATTTATACCGTTATCACACCTTCTTTTTTATCTCCAATTTGAATGCTTTTGCCTTCAAAGTAACGCCAGCCAGAGTACCAACATGCCAGTGCATCTAACTGATGCCAGTTGTCTGGAATCTGTTTTAGTTTATTAGGAAGTACTTTTGTGAAACGATTGACTATCTCACTGTTTATTTTTTCCTTTTTAAGGTAGTCATCTTGCCATTCTAAAACATGTTTGATAAGATAAGCGGGATAGGTTTCAAAAAACACCACATTGGGTAAGCTGTCTTTTAATTTGATGGCACGTGCTGTTAATCCGCCTAGAAACATAGGAGACATGGCTTTGGTTAACTTATCACATTGGCGGTAGAAGTATTCATGGTTTTTATTGGTAAAAGCTCCTGGCAAACTTAGGGGAGCATCTAAAAAAACATTTTCAACATTATGTTCTTTAATAAAGTTAAATATCATAATGTCAGCATCTGACTTTTTTTCGGACTGTAAACACATTAACGTATTCTTGTCTAAGAAATAGATAGCAGTAGTTCCTGCAACCTTTGACCCATAATCTATACCAATCCATTTCATCTATCAATTTTTAAATAGCTATTTTCGCCAATACAATTTTACATTTATTAATGGTATAAAAAAATATTCAAACTTAATTATTCCACTGGTGTGCGTTTTGGCATCTCTTTGTGTTTTTTACCCAAGTAGGCATTATGGAATGGTTACTGATTTTATCAATTGGATATACAAATATGAAAATGGATCTTTCGCTGATGTGATGCATTGCTTTGATTACCCAGGACTGCATCAATTTTTTCATTTTGTAAACTTTACCATTTATAAAGTGATCAGCACAAATACGATCGCGTGGTATATGATCTTGAGTATTATGCATGGTTTGAATGTTTTTGTGATTTTTAAACTGGGAAAAGAAATCCTTAATTATTTTGGAAATGAAAAACTGGGCACTCAGTGGCTTGCTGTAGTTGCTTTTCTCTTTTTAATCTTTCCGTATAATATTGAAACAGTTATATGGAAGGCATGTCTTCACTACATGATTACCTTACAGTGTTTGTTGCTAGGTTTTTTCTTCCTTTTGAAATATTGGAAAAGTATAAATGGGCATCTTTTTCTTTTTATAATTCATTCCTTATTTGTAGTTGCACTTTTCACCTTAGAATTGAGTTTTATTTTTCCATTTATTTACCTATCGGTGATTATAGGGCACAGGCTTATAAGATCTGATTCAGACTTTAAAGGAGACGTTGTAAATATTTTCTTGCCTCAAGTGATATTATTATGCATTTATATTTTTCTAAGTAAAATGGCTCTTGGAAATTATATAGGCCACTACGGAGCTGAAAAGCATCTTGTTTTTGATCTTAATTTGATTTTTTCAAATGGATGGAAATACTTCTTTAAAAACTTCATGTTCCTTCATTTTTATAGCTTCCACATCAAAGCTTTTCTATATGAAAAACTTCTGACAAATATTTGGGTGATTTATGGTTTATCAATTGGTGTAATTGCTTTGGTTGTAAATGCTTATAAGTCTAAATCGCAATACATAGTTTTTCTTACAGTCAATTTGATTCTTTTCTTTTTGGCCTTGGCACCTATTCTAACGTTATACTTTTATTGGATGCACCCATTTGAAAATGATCGGTATGGTTATTTTGCCAGTATATTTTTTATAGTCTTTGTAGTATCAATTCTATACAAGATACCAAATGATAATTTCAGAAAGCTATTTCTCATTTTATATTTAGGAATAAATATTTTTTATTTTATAAATGTGATTTTTAATGCCAATGAGGCGGTAGAGGTTCAACATTCATTGCTAAGTAATTTTGAAATACCTGCTACCAATGATACAATCGTAATTTTAGGAATGCCAGATAATTACAATGGCATGTATATGTTTAGAGATCATAAAAAAAATGCACACATTTTGCGCAAGTCTTTGTCTATGATGTATGACAAAGATTTCGACAATACAATTATAGATGTCGCACAGTTTAATCAAATTAACTTAACGGATGGTCTAAGTGTAAATGTTGTTAGAGATAGGACTTTAAGGGTTGCATTTAACCAAGCAGGTAATTGGTTTTGGGATGCAGGTGTGGGACTATCGAATTATGAGACAGAGCTTTTCAAAGTAGAAGTAAAGTCTGGTTATTATGATTTGATATTTAAAAATCAGATGGGTAATTATATCTTCTTATATACAGATAACAACAAGTGGGTGACATTTGAGGTTGATTAGAACTACAATTGATAGACACTAACTTAGGTCTAGAAATGGGTTAATCTGTATAGTTTTTTTGCAAGAGGGGTAGCCCTGGCAGGGAGGGGTCTCCTTCTGGAAAAGAGATGAGAAATTTCTTTTCAATGCCTGTAAGCTTAATAAACATTGAAGAATACAGGCTAATTTAAAAAATGAAGGATTAAAGTGAATTCCATATTAGTTTATTAGCAGCGCTAAATAGAAGAAAATTGTTGCAAGGGAGGGGTCTCTGGCAGGGAGGGGTCTCCTTCTGATATTACAAGAATTAAAAGAAGGATGTTGAGTCTTTGGCATCCAGAGCCTTTACCTATAAATATTTAAGCCAGCCCAGAATTTCTCAATAATGCCATCACCACAACTACGGATAAAATCAATGGCACATGCTCTTCTTTTTTAACAGCAATACCAAACTCACCAGTTGACCAAACCTTATGAGATACAATACCAAATTCCTCTTCATCTCTGATAAATCTATATTGACCATTCCAAATGTCACCTACCAACTTAAATGGTTTTGAAACTTTTGTTTCAATTAAAAACTCTGATTGTTTCCAATTGGTAGGTTTGTCAATTGTTGCAAGTAAGGTTTCATTTTCAAATAAATTATATGACAACTTGAACGCACTCTCTTTTTCAATTCGATAAACGACATTAGTGTTTACAGACTTTAAGGTGGTCTCTGTATTAAGCCACTTGGTATAGCTTTTTACATTAAAAGCTACTACATCATCTTGGTTGTAGATGATGTAGTAGCCAATTTTCCACCACTTGTCTTTTTTTATTCTAAATTTTAAAAACGAAATGGCTTAAGCTTTATGGTTGTGAAAAAGTTTCAAATGCAGACTTTAATCTCTTGTCTGTCGTTTTATTTACAATTTCAGAGATGGTATCTGTTAATTTTGAAATGGTATTATCCAAATCTTCGTTTTGAACATTTTCTTTCTGCCTACCTTCAAGTGTTGAAATCAATCCTTTTAACAAATTGGTAGATGCATATTTTTTAAAATAACTATTGGATTTATCAAGCGCCACAGACTTCAATAATTCAATGGTAGAGTTTAATTTTGAATAGTCCTTTATTGACTTTGCTATTTTGTTGTACTGATTCATGTAATTGAAGAATCTAAACATTCCAACTTCGTTGATGTTGTTTTCGAAGAAATTTAAATACTTTTCATCTCCAGTAGAAGCATAAATTTCTGCAAATTTTGACACCAGTGGTTTATGATAAGACTTTATTAGTTTTTCAGATTCCTTTATTGCTGCGGCTTTGTCATTACTATAGATAATACTTAGAGCTTCAGAAATTACACGGAACGATTGATCTGTTTGAATAGCCTTCTTAGCTGTAGGCAAATCTTTTACAGATTTTAATGCCATTGCTCTAACAGATGAACTCTCATCATTCAATGCCAGTGATATCAATTTGTCTTTATACTCTTGTGGGTCTAATGAAGAGACAACCATGGATCTGATTTCTTTAGAAGAGTCATTTATAGCTTTGTCTAATATTTTAGCAAATGAAGTTGTACCCTTTAAGTTTTTTAGTGCCGTGTTTTTGTCGCCAAACTCATTTGATAGGTTAAACAGATTGATATATTCATCTGGTGTTCTTACCTCATTCATAATAGCAAGAATGTTATGTTTTCCGTCTAGTATAGCAACGACAGGCATTTCACTGTCTTCAATATCAATTGTAATTTCTTGATTTCTTTGATTGATCCATCTTTGAACGTATTCAACTTTACCTGAGGAGTAATACAATGCAATATCAACGGGGAATTGGAATATGGCTGGAAACCTTTCAGGATCTTGAGTTTGTGTTATTGAAAACATTACTGATTTTGATTCAACATCAATATTGTTGTCTACTGTTAATATGGGATGACCTTCACTAAAAAACCATTGGTTGAAAAACCAATTTAGATCTTCACCAACCACATCCTCAAAAGCCATTCTCAACTCATGCGCTTCTACATCTGAGTATTCATTTTTCGTTAAGTAGTATTTTAAGCCAGAGAAGAAGGCATCATCTCCAATGTATGATCTCAACATATGTACGATCAACCCACCTTTATTATAACTATGGCCGTCAAACATTTGTTCCTTGTCTCCATATTCAAAATCAATCAAGTCGTGTGTTCCTTGTTGATTGGCGGACATAAGGTAGCCGTTCATGTCCTGTAATCTCTTTCTCTCTGCTGATGCATGACCATATTTGTGCTCTCTCCATAAGTATTCACTATATGTTGCAAATCCTTCGTTTAGTGTAAGGTTGGACCAACTCTCACAAGTGACAAGATCACCAAACCAGTGGTGAAACATTTCATGTGCAACAATGTCATCATTGTTGCTGTCCAATAACTCTCTTGAATTCTTTTGGACAGGTTCTCCGAATACTACTGCTCCTGTATTTTCCATTGCACCCGATACATAGTCGCGACAAATTATTTGCGCGTACTTGTCCCACGGATATGGATAACCAAGTTTCTCTGAAAAGAAAGTCAACATCTCTGGGGTATGGTTGAATATCTTTTTGGCATCAGCAGCGAATTCTTTTTCTACATAATACATTAGATCTTTTCCATTCCAACTGTCTCTAATTACAGCATATTCCCCAATTCCCAGCATAAATAAATATGGGGCATGTGGTTTGTCTTGCTTCCAATAATCTGTTCTTGTTCCATTTGGATTTTTATTTGAGGAAATTAACTTACCATTTGATAGTGTTTGAAAATTATCCTTAACGGTCATATAGATTTCCTGAGAACATCTTTCATTTGGCTTGTCAATTGTAGGAAACCACCGAGAACTATTTTCAGTTTCACCTTGTGTCCAAATTTGTTGAGGTTTATTTTTATTTTCATTTAGTGGGTTGATAAAAAACAAACCTTTGTCAGATGTAATTGCAGCGCTTCCCCCTGAAGGACCTTCATTTGGCTTGGCAGTATAATCAATAACGACAGTATATAATTCATCACGGGTGTATGTTCTGTCTAGGGTAATCGTAATTTTTTGTTGGTCATACTCATAAGTTAGATCTTTATTGTTTAGACTTATACTATGAATATCGAAGACTTTTGCATCTAAGACAAGAGTGTTGGTTTCATAAAACATAGGTTTTAAATCCAATGTTGCTTTTCCCAAAACATGTTGTTTTTGCCAATCAAATGCTAACTCTAGTTTGGTATGAATCAGATCATGTTTACGCGTTGCAGAAGGTTGATATACAGGAAGTTCATATATGGGTTCCTCATCTGTTATTGCACTTGCAGTCACCACCATGGTATCAAGATATTCTTCTTCGATAACAACTTCTGGCATTTCTACTACATCTTTAGTCGACGTGCAAGAATAGACAGTGAAAAGCAATGTGGCTAAAAGTAGCTTTAAAGAAAATTGAAGTTTCATGTATTTATTTTGTGTTGATTTATAGTCTATTAGTTATAAAGACAAAAACTATGCTGAATTTAAAATGTATTGATATGAAGATAAAACAAAACTTTCTATATCAATTTTAAGCTTTAATAATCAATATTCATAGCATCCATAATAGCATATATTTCCTCAGATACACCCATTTGTTTGTTTTTCACAAATGGATCTCCTTCATTAAATTCATAATATCCGTTCAGGTAAGCTAGAAAGTATTCTTTTGGAATATCATTGAATTTGAAAGCTCCATAGAAGTATTTGAAATGTTCTTTTTTAAAGCCTTTATTATCGGAAGCATAGAAATGTACAATTAAAGGAACAATTGATGCATATTGTCCTAATCCACTTCTGCTAGGGTATCCATATTTTTCGAAATAAGTAGCAATGGCAGTTAGAAAATAATCATCTTTTTCTAACTTCCCTTTTTGATTTTTCTCAAACTCGGGAGAGTCGTTTCCGTACTGTTTAATTGTTCGTTCTTCATCACTTAAGATCATCTGGTATTCAAAAAAGATATTTTCTAAGAATGCCTTTTTTTTATCTGTTGACGTTAAGGACTCTATTTTGTTGGTTATAGATTCTTTGTCAAGATTGTTTTCGGTCTTGCAGGAAAACACCGTGCTGACGAAAAGGGAAAGTGTAATATATGTGAGAAGTTTTTTCAAAAGAACTGCTTAATAAATTTAAAAACAGCGAACATCCCGATAGTTATCGGAATGTGTGGTGTTTAAGATTTTATTTTTTTAGTTCTTTTTTTACAGTTCTTGTAATCTCGATGGATTGTGGACCTGCAATAATTTTGAACTCTGTTCTTCTGTTTTCTCTGTGTTCATCATCTGAACACGGAACACGATTCTTACAATGGTTAAGAATTCTTTTCTCACCGTATCCAACGGGCTTCATTCTTTTTTTATCAATACCACTTTTGGTAAGATACCTTACTGCTGATTCAGCTCTTCTTTGACTTAAGTCTTCATTATAAGCCGCCTTACCTTGTGAATCGGTATGTGACGCCAATTCGATAATCATTGTTGGATATTCATCCATTAAATCAGTTAAGAAATCAAGGTCTTTTTCTGCGTCTTGTAAAATAGCGTCGTCGTCTAAGTCGTAATAAATGTTATTTAACCTGATTGGCTCATTGATAGAAACAATCTCAGTTTCTGTAACTTCTTCAACAACTGGCATTTGCTTTAAAGTTATCTCTTTTTTGAAAGTGTAATTGTCGATTATTGCTGCTGTAGTGAGATTTATAGAATCTGGATAATATCCTTCTCTAGTAATTGTTGCTTTGTATTTAAAATCAGAATCTAATAGAAATTGAAATTCATTTCCAAGTGAATTGAATTTCATGTCTGTTGGGTAGTTTACTGGATCAGATAAGTTTTCTAATTTAATCGTTGCACCATTAATTGGTTCTTGGTTTTCATTTACAACAATAGCCAATAGGTCAATAACAATTTCTCTAATATTGAACTCAAAGATGTCATCGCAACATGTTTTACTAACCAGTTTTTTCTTTTTATCTGAAGGTCTGTTAGATAAGAAATAACCTCTTCCACCTTCTTCAGCCATACTAAATCCATGATCATCATAAGATGAGTTATATCCCAATCCCATGTTTTCTGCCTTGCTCCATTTACTTCCATCCCAGACACTGTAATGTAAATCTAATCCTCCAATTGAAGGTCGACCATCAGTACTGTAATATAGCGTTCCATCATAGTAAAAAGGAGAAAGATCATCATCTTGCGTATTGACATTAGGACCTAAGTTTACAGGAGAAGAAAATGTACCATCGTTATTA
>Ga0055584_100004842_pt1 | contig 13189 bp, 13 predicted proteins | sample OSDHelmetaG_FD_58716 | JGI IMG/M metagenome (GOLD analysis project Ga0055584, IMG submission 58716) | Pelagic marine sediment microbial communities from the LTER site Helgoland, North Sea, for post-phytoplankton bloom and carbon turnover... | ecosystem: Environmental > Aquatic > Marine >... | reverse complement strand
AACCGGCTTGCGAGATGGCACAGGTATAGAACGTGCCATGATAACCTGCTGCTCCAATCGATCAAAACCACTATCCAACAATGTCGCCATATGAGCATTGCGACTTTTCGCACTGCGGCCACCAAAAACAACACCTATCAAACGGCGGTCACCACGTCGTGCTGAGGCCATAAGATTAAAACCGGATGCCGCCACATAGCCTGTCTTGAAACCATCCATGCCCTTATATTTCTCCATCAGACGATTGTGATTACGATGGGTTAAGCCCTGATAGGTGAACTGTCGCGTTGAAAAGTAATGGTAGTATTGCGGGTACTCATTCAGCACATAGCGTGCCATCTTCGCTATATCACGTGCCGTTGTCACCTGACGGGAACGATGCAAGCCAGATGCATTAACAAAATGCGTGCGCGACATACCTATTACGTGCGCCTTTTTATTCATCATGACAGCAAAGCGTGCCTCAGACCCGCCACCAATTTTTTCAGCCAGAGCAACAGCAATATCATTTGCCGATTTCGTAACTAACGCATAAATAGCATCCTCCACCCGGATTGTTTCTCCTGGATCAAGGCTCAGTTTACTAGGAACCATACTCGCTGCTCTGTGCGAAATAGAAACACGGTCACGTAGGCGCAACCGCCCTTTTTCTATTTCATCAAATGTCAGAAGCAACGTCATAACTTTAACAAGCGACGCTGGATGCAAAATCTTATTGGCATTGCTTTGATGCAAAATAACGCCCGTGTTCGCATCCATAACAAGCGCCGCATAACGCGGATTACCGCCTTTAGCAAAGGCAGAGGCCAGAGGTGCAACGACAACAAATGTCAGCGCGATCAGCGCGACAATAAATAAAAACAGGTGCCTGCGGGCACTTATAGACATAAATACAGACCTTTCAAGAAAACCAATAGCCGCATAAACACCAAAACACGCCTATGACGCGCATGCTATCAAAAAATCAGCTTTTGTGTCCATGGTGGAAAAGCCTGCTTTTCCTATTCTAACCACACAAATCAAGAAGGTTGAGGGCTACCGGCATTTAAAATAACGTCTTTTTCGTTAGATCGCGCCGATTGCACTGAATTCTGTGCATTATGGGGATTATTTGGCCGCATCGGTGCCTTAAAAGCATTATCGAGCAATTCCGCCATATGGTGATCCCGCCCCAACGCTGAATGGCCGCCAAAAGAAATCCCGATCAGACGCCGTCCATCCCGCTCCACCGATGACATGATATTAAAACCGGACGCACGTATATAACCGGTCTTAATACCGTCCATTCCTTTATACTGCTTCATCAAACGATTGTACGTATCGTAAGTCACGCCATCAAATTCAAATTTCTGGCGGGAAAAATATTCGTAGAAAACAGGATACTTATTGACCAAATGATGCGCCATCTTTGCCATGTCACGCGCTGTTGTCACCTGCTTTGAATCATACAACCCTGATGCATTAACAAAACGTGTATGCTTTAATCCGATTTCTTTTGCCTTGGCATTCATGCGCTTTACAAACTCTTTTTCACCGCCTGCAAGGTTATGCGCCAACGTCACAGCCACATCATTTGCAGACTTCACGATAAGCGCGCTAATTGCTTTTCTGACACGTATACGCTCATCCTTTTTCAAGCCCAGCTTAGACGGCACCACAATCGTTGCCTCGTGCGGAACGACGAGCTCCCGATCAAGAGAAATCTTCCCTGTTTTAAGATCATCAAATGCAACCATCATTGTCATGACCTTTGTCAACGATGCCGGATAGCGCTGCTCATCCGCCTTACTCTCCGAATAGACCTGCCCCGAAGTAGCATCAATAACGATAGAGGATTTCTTGTATGTGCGGTGATGGGCCTGCGTCTCAGACGGCATGTATAAGGGGGCCGCCGCCCCAGCAGCCAAGGCAAAAGACAGACACAAAGCACCTGCCCTTTTTAAAAAAGCCGATCCGTTCATTATTACTCCCTGTTCTTACATACTGTTTTTTACTTTTTTATAGAGCAATAATAGCCCTTCATAATAATGATCGTCAAGCAATTACAATGAGTTATGGCATCCTTGCTGCGACGCAACAAATAGTGCTTGACCAGTGCGGTGCAGCATGATATCTTGGTTTTGTGCAATGCAATAATAGCAACAGTCAAAAGGAGAGCCGCTATGCCAGCAATGCGTAAAAATAAAACAAAAAGCGCACCAGTAACACAAGCAGCAAAAGAGCATGCCAGCGAGAAGAGCGCGCGCGCAAAACAATCAGCGTACCCACAATTTACTGATTTTAATCACTTTAAAACGATGGAGGACATCATGACCAACGGTAAAGCACCCTTCGACAAAATGTCGCAAGATGCCACTAAAATGTACCAAGAAAGCCAGGAAGCACTGGCGGAATCGGGCCGCGTCTATGCCAAGCACGTAGAGAGCATCACGCAGTTCATGACAAACCTGACACAAGAATCTGTCGAGAAAAACACAGAGGCTTTCAAGTCCCTATATGGCTGCAAAACGCTGCATGATTTTACCGAGGCACAAAGTAAACTTGTGCAACAAAACTTCGATGATTTTATGGCTAGCGCGACGAAACTGTCAGAACTGAGCATTAAACTGGCGACAGAGGCTTGCGAGCCCCTGAACGACCAATTCAGTAAGACAATTCAAAAGTCTATGGCGGCTTAACCAGATTTAAAGCATAATCCGGTAGAAATAGAATTGTCAGGAGTTTCCTGGCATGACAACCAACCCCGGCCTGGTGCAACAGGTCGGGGCCTTTTTTTATTTGACTATAGCCGCCCCTTCATTTACCATATAGTTGAAATGGGGCGAGGCGCTGAAAAACAAGACGATCTATTCAAGCGTTTAGAGGGTACTCTCTTACGTATACAAGCCGCTGCCGGACAGCACCAAGGCAAGACCCCGGCCTATCGCGCCCCTTTAAAAAACCGCCTCGAAAAGATCCCTCTGAATCAAGACCTGATCAATACATTCGAAGAACATACCAGCCTGACCCTGCACGGAGAGTTTCTCAAGGCAGTCAATGATGATGGCCATATCCAACAAGAAGTGATTGTGAACGCGCTTATATGGGCCTTCTGTGACCCCGTAGCAAAGAGAACATACCTTCTTACCGCATTTTATGATTATCCAGACCTGGAAACAGCTGCAAACGCATTCAAATCAAAAAATAACCGTCATGAAAAATTAGTAACCAGCATTGCCGCACTGAGCCTGTGCCTTAAAGACATTGTGCACAATTACAGTATTCTAGTACCTCCACACAGCGCGCAAGAAGATGAACTTGACCGGACGCTGGCCTGTTATCGGGATGAGGTCATCCCGGCTCTGGACACCATTCTGCCGGAATTAGCCGAAGCGCTCGGCATAGACGGCCCGACACTCAGCACCCTTAAAAACGAGGCCGTGCCTAAGCTCGGAAAAGGTATGGAACATCTCCGGGCGATCCCGGCAGATAGACTGCATGCTGCCTTGCACCCCTGATTACCTGCCTATTTTCTGGATTTTTAAGAGTTCACGCACCATATTTTTGATACAATAGTAATAATCAGGCTCTAGCAGCCTGCGTGCCAATACGTTAAGCTGGTAACCGCATGATGAACAAAGCTCTTTTTAGCCCCTTTATGGATGATGACGATCCCGGCAACCCCGGCGACGATGGCTTCGGTCATGACGGCGAAGGGGAGGAGCGCAAGCAAAGCGGCCTGCTGCTTAAGCCGCGCCCTAAAACCAAAAAACCATCTATGTATAAAGTTCTGGTTCTGAACGACGATTACACACCTATGGAGTTCGTTGTTCATATTTTAGAAAGGTTTTTCAACAAGAATAGACAAGAAGCCACGGACATCATGCTCCATGTTCATCGACGGGGGGTTGGTATCTGTGGCATTTACACCTATGAAGTAGCAGAAACAAAAGTACAACAAGTCATGGATTTCGCCCGCAGCAACGAACAACCGCTGCAATGCACGATGGAGAAGGAGTGATTAAACAAGTTAGAAAGGCTTTATTATACATTGCCTTGTTTTGTTATGCACTGCTGGTAACCACCCATTTGTTTTTAGAAGAGGAGAAAGCAGACTCATTTCTCATGCCTTTAGGGGGAGCCGCAATTCTAACATATTTTTTGTTTTTAATAATGACCTTAATGCGTAACTTAAAAGAGTTATCTGTTTTTCAAAGCTGGTTTGTTTCAGGAGGTTTTATTATCGTATTTGGATCGATTGTTTTTGTTGAGGAAAATATAGTCGATCACACGTTATTCATTGAAGGACTCAAATTCCTGTTTGGATTCTTTATCCTAGCAGGTGTTTTTATAGCGGCAATAGGCTACCTGAAAGAACGGTTTTGGAGATCGAAGTAAAGAGAAGGAATAGACATGCTCTCACGCAATCTTGAACATACGCTTCACCGCGCCCTGACTATTGCCAGTGAACGCCATCATGAAATGGCCACACTGGAACACTTATTACTGGCGCTGACTGAGGATCAAGATGCCATGGCGGTTTTGCGTTCCTGCGGCATTGCACTATCTGACCTGCGTGATCAGCTTGCGCAATATCTGGACAGTGAACTAACATATCTCATCAACCGTAATGCCGGTGAAGCAAAACCGACAACAGCCTTCCAACGCGTTTTGCAACGCGCCGCCATTCATGTGCAATCATCAGGACGCGAAGAAGTAACAGGCGCCAATGTTTTAGTTGCATTATTTTCCGAGCGCGAAAGCCATGCTGTCTTCTTCCTAACAGAACAGGACATGACGCGCTTCGATGCCGTAAATTATATTTCACATGGCATTGCCAAAGTACCGGGGCAATCCGAAGCACGTTCACCCGAAGGCGCAGAGCAACAAAGCGAAGACGGCAAAACAGTGAAAACCGGGCGCGAAGCGCTGGATGCCTATTGCATGAACCTGAACGAACGCGCCAAAAAGGGAAAAATAGACCCCCTTATAGGCCGCGAAAAAGAAATCGAACGCACAATTCAAATTCTATGCCGTCGCTCCAAAAACAACCCGCTTTATGTCGGCGACCCCGGTGTTGGCAAAACTGCTATTGCTGAAGGACTGGCCAAGCGTATTGTTGAAGAAGATGTACCAGATGTTCTAAAGGATTCGATTATCTTCTCACTGGACATGGGATCATTGCTTGCCGGCACGCGCTATCGCGGTGACTTCGAAGAACGCATGAAAGCCGTTATTGCAGAAATCGGTAAGATTGACGGCGCTGTCTTATTTATTGATGAAATTCATACAATTATAGGCGCAGGCGCCACCTCCGGCGGCGCAATGGATGCCTCCAATCTTCTTAAGCCTGCACTATCCAGCGGCGCAATTCGCTGTGTCGGCTCTACCACGTATAAAGAATACCGGAACTACTTTGAAAAAGACCGCGCACTCGTACGGCGCTTCCAGAAGATCGACATTAACGAACCAAGCGTTGATGACACCATTGCGATCCTGAAAGGCCTAAAGCCGTATTACGAAGAACACCACAAGGTTAAATATACTGATGACGCCATCAAGGCCGCAGTAGAGCTGTCCGATAAATATATCGGCGACCGCAAGCTACCCGATAAGGCTATCGACATTATCGATGAAGTGGGCGCGGCCCAAATGCTTGTACCCGCAGACAAACGCAAAACAGAAATCACCGTGCAGGATATCGAAGGCGTTGTTTCAGCCATCGCCCGCATCCCGGCACAAAGTGTTACCAAGGATGACAAAACAGCACTGCAAAACCTCGATCGCGATCTGAAAACCATGGTGTTCGATCAGGATGAAGCCATCCGCACACTATGCGATTCCATTAAACTGGCCCGCGCCGGATTGCGTGAACCAGAAAAACCGATTGGCTGTTACTTGTTCAGCGGCCCGACCGGCGTTGGGAAAACAGAAGTTGCAAGGCAACTGGCAAAGACGATGGGCATCGAGCTGAAACGCTTTGATATGTCTGAATATATGGAACGACATGCGGTTTCACGCTTGATTGGCACGCCACCAGGTTACGTTGGATTCGATCAGGGCGGATTGCTTACCGATGCAATCGACCAGCACCCGCATTGCATACTGCTGCTTGATGAAATTGAAAAAGCACACCCGGATATTTTCAACATTTTGTTGCAAGTCATGGACTACGGCAAGCTAACCGACAACAACGGCAAAACGATTGATTGTCGCAATGTTATTCTGATCATGACGACAAATGCCGGCGCACAGGAACTGGCGAAAGCACCGATGGGCTTTGAGCGTGATGCGCGCATGGAAGATGATCAGGAAGCAATCAAGCGCCTGTTCACACCGGAATTCCGCAACCGCCTTGATGCCATCGTACCTTTTGCTGCCTTAAAGCAGGAAACAGTCGCCCGCGTGGTTGATAAATTTATTATGCAGCTCGAAGGGCAGCTGGCAGAGCGCAATGTATCTATAGAGCTTTCCGATGGCGCACGGGATTATCTGGCAAAGGCCGGCTATGATCCGGCCATGGGTGCACGGCCTCTATCGCGTATTATACAGGAAAAGGTCAAACGACCGCTGGCCGAAGAGCTTTTGTTTGGCAAGCTTACCGAAGGGGGCACTGTAAAAGTTGAGATGAAGAACAAAGAGCTGACCTTCGACTTTGAGGACATCAAGGCACTCAAAAAGCGAAAACCAAAAGACAAAAAAGAAATCATCAAATAAAAAAAACGGCCCCGCGATGGGGCCGCTTTTCAATTCTGTTAGAGTGCATCTAGTTTCGGTTACCCATGAATGACAACAAAAACTGGAACAGCATAATAAAATTGATATACAGGCTCAGCGCGCCCATAACAGCCATCTTGCCATTACTTTCGTGGCCGTTAGCAGAACTGTAAGATAGCTTCAGGTTTTGTGTGTCCCACACAACAAGGCCCGTATAAACGATGACCCCGATGGCAGAAACAACAAAATGAACCATCGCTGATTGCAAGAACATGTTAACAACCATTGCAATAAACAGACCGATCACACCCATAAACAAGAGCGAGCCCATGCCCGACAGATCTTTTTTCGTGGTGTAGCCGTAAATGGACGTTGCCGCAAACATGGAAGCCGTGATGAAAAAGACACGTGCGATACTCTCTCCGCTATAAACAAGAAAAATTGTCGCCATCGAAATCCCGAATACGCCGGAAAAAGCATAAAACAGCCCCGTCAACTTCGCCACACTCATGCGCTGAACCCGCCCTGGTGTAAAACCAAAAAAGACAAAGCCCAGCGGCGCAAACATCACAATCATACGGATCAGTCCGTTACCGAAGAAAAGCTGTAACAACGGTTCGCTATGCGACACGACATAAGCAATCAGGCCCGTAAACAACAGACCGATAGCCATCGTATTGTAAATCTTTTGAAAATAAGTGCGTAGTCCCACATCATATGTCGTTTCGCGGGTAGCAGCTTGCGTGTTGATATTACGCTCAGGTTGCATAGTTTTCTCCTCCGGTTAACCGTAAATCCTTAACAGGACTATATATAGTCTATTTTACCGCAGTTTCAAAGCATCATGCAAAGAAATATGTAATTATCAGGCTATGCCCACGGATCCCTGACCGGAGGGTCCTGTACGCGCTGAAAGGCGCCTGTTGCAGCACGACCGGCCTCTAGGTCCGGTAATGGCATTTGCGTGGCATCCGCAATCGCCTTCAACCGGTCATCCAGCTTCGGGTGCGTAGAAAGAACACCGAGAAATTTGTGATTATTCTCAATACACATCATGGCGATATCTTCCGTTGAACCAGGCAGCTGATCTGCACCTGAAATCCGCAACAGCGCACGCATCAACGCATCCGGATTTTTTGTCAACTCTACCGCTCCGGCATCTGCCATAAATTCACGGCGGCGGGAAATGGCAAAACGCGTTAATGTTGTCGCAATATAGCCAACCCACAAAACAGCACCGATCGCCATTAAAAATATAATAACCCGCCCATCTCTCTTGCCACGCCCCATATATAAGCTATGGCGAATACCGCTCCAGTAAAGCTGACAAGCAAACCCAATCATGCCTGTAAAAATAATCGATATAATCAAAAGCCGAACATCGTTATTCATTATATGCGTCAACTCATGCCCGAGCACAGCTTCCAACTCATCCCTTTGCAGGCTCTGCAACAAACCACGCGTTACAGTGATGCTGTAGCTTTTCGTATCAATGCCACTGGCAAAAGCATTGCGCGCATCCGTTTCAATGACCTCCAATCTCGGCATTTGAAGGCCGCGCGAAATACAAATATTTTCAAGCAGGTTATACAGCTCCGGCTCATCCGTCCGATCCACCGGGCGTGCGCGAGACAACATACGTATCATACGCGTATGAAAGAACGCCGCGATTAAAAACCAGCAACCAACCACACCAAAAATCGTTGGCCAGTACGCCACAATAAATTCATTGGCTGCTGCAATAGCGTATCGCCACACACCCGATCCATCAGATTCAAAAGGGGATGAATAGTGCTCGCCGTACAAAAGCGTAGCGCCGCTTAATGCGACAACGCACCAAACCATCAACGTAATCGTCAAGGGATACAGCGCCACCAGAGCCATAGAGCGTAAATTATTATTCCAGATAGCGGTTTTCAGCCCGACGGATTGCATAGCCACAAAATTATGAACCGAACTTTACATCAGGCGCCTTACGAGTCATCGCTTCTTCTTCCGGTGCAATCTCATAAAACGGCTCGGCTGTAAAATGAAACGTGCCTGCAATAACATTCGAAGGGAATTGCTGTACAGCCGTGTTCAACTCATTCGTTGCGCTGTTGAAGAAACGTCGTGCGGCAGCAATCTTGTTCTCGATATCAGACAATTCTGCCATCAACTGCCGGAAGTTCGCATCAGCCTTCAAGTCCGGGTAATTCTCTGCCACAGCCAGCAAGCGCCCCAAAGCTCCACCCAGCATAGTCTCTGCAGCCATTCTCTCGGCACCGGCGCCTTCTGTTTTACTGACCTGCGCGCGCGCTTCTGTGACATTTTCGAACAATTGTTTCTCATGGGCAGCGTACCCCTTCACGCTCTCCACCAGATTGGGAATCAGGTTAAAACGCTGCTTGAGCTGCACATCAATATCAGAAAACGCATTGTTGCGGGTCTGGCGCAAGGCCACAAGACGGTTGAACAGAAAAACAAAGTAGCCGGCAATAAAAATAATAACTAAAAGTGTAATAGTTGACGGTTCCATGACAGATTCCTTTCCGTAGACCAGATAAATAAAGCTCGGCAATATTGTAACAGATTGCCACAGCCGCTCCTACAGGGTTATCATGGGCTAACCGATCTGAAAGGACCCTATCTATGAAAATAATGAACGCGCTATTCCTTATACTTGTAATGACCTTGGCATCGCTGCCCGCAGCAGCACAAGGAAAAGAACCCACAATGCCGCCGCCCATACAGACGCTCCTAGAACAAGGCGCGCAGGTGCGCTATCTCGGGAACCACAACGGTCTAGACGGTTGGATTACGATCAAGGGCGGGCAAGAACAATATTTTTATGCCACAGAAGACGGCAAGTCATTGATGATGGGGCTGCTCTTTGACAGTGATGGAAAGCTTATCACCCTGCGCCAGGTTAAAGCATTGCAAGAACAAAACGGTGATGTGCTAGATATGTTTGCCGTGGAAACGCCGGAAGACAAGGCCATACCGGAACGTTACCAACAATCTGGCATGCCACAATTCAAAACACCGGCAGAACAGCTTTTCGACGACTTGACTAATAGCAACTGGCTGCGGCTCGGCAAAGACAGCGCACCGGTTATCTACAGCTTCATGGATCCGAATTGCCCGCACTGCCATGCTTTTATGAAAGATCTGAAATCAAACTATATTGATAACGGACTGGTACAAGTGCGCATGATCCCCGTCGGCTTCATGAAAGCCGAATCAAAAGCACAATCCGCATTTCTGCTGGCAGCACCAGACCCGGAACAGCTCTGGTATCGCTACATGGCCGGTGATACATCCGCTCTGCCCGCACGGCGCGGTATCAATGAACAGGGAATCGAGCGCAATATGGCGATCATGCAATCATGGAAGCTGGATGCCACCCCAATTACCGTTTACCGCGACAAAGAGGGGCAAGTTAAAATCGTTCAAGGGCGCCCACAGAAGATTTCAGAGCTTTTAACTGATCTTCCTGCAAAAAGCCAATAGAAACGTCTGGTCCATGGTTGCATAACGCAATGAAATATCTATAAACTGGAAAAGGATTCTCGTTCATTTCAACCAGAGACACCATGAGCCAGCGCGCCGCATTTTTACTACAAGTTCTTGAAAATCTGGGTGCGCCGCTTATGGCCGCTGTCAGCGCAGTTTCCCTGCGCCCGCAAGCTGCTGACGACGCCCCGGCCCAAAGCGCTGAACGCGTAGCTGAATTGCTTGCGCGCTCCGTACAGGTCAGCGTAGCCCTTTCAGGAACAGCAGGTCTGAGCGATGGTGGCGACTCTGTAAGGTTGGCACTGGCCGCGCTGGCAGCACGGCTTCTCGGTAACCAATACCGTCAAACAGGGAACATTCCGCAAGAAGCAGATATAAAGCGTCTGACTGATGCGCTGGGTGCCGTCCTAACTTTTTCAGACAACTTTTCACCAGCAGCAGACAATACGGCACGTCTTGAAAACCTTGCGCCCGGTATGATTCTGGCCGATGAAAGTCAAATCGGCATCCAATATATTGGGCTGTTTGTACCGATCGTTAATGTTGTCACCCGCTTCCCCTTCGGTCAGCCGGAGAAAAAATTACTACAGGATATTGCCGGACGACTGGTCGCAGCAGCCACAGATATACGCCAGAGAACAATCGGCGACAGTGGTGATGCCAAAGCACAAAAACAGGCAGAACTGAACATTCTACACGGGCTAACAACATTATATGTCAGCTGCCACAGCGCCGAAACAGACCGCCTGATGGCTATGGATGAAAATGCACGGGGACAGGCGCAATCAATCAATGCTGTGTGGGAAGCTTTTGAAAAAGGCACTGCCATGCTGGAAATCCTTGCTCAAAATGCAGTACCGGACGACGGATCGGTTAGCACCGCCACAGGTAACGCTGACGGCCCCGCTCCCGCAGCACAACAACAACCCGCACCACCGGCCGCGCCGCCACCGGCACAGGAAGAAACAAAAAATAAAGAAGATGACGCGAACTATAACCCTATGTCATTCTTCAAGCCGCCCGATAAAAAAGGGACTGAAGAAATATAACGGAGCGTAATGCTATGGGTAAAATCCTTGCCGCCTGCCTGCTACTCGCCGCCCAGACCTATTCGGTCCCGCCGGCAGTATTGCTGGGTATTTATCAGGTCGAAGGCGGGCAGGTCGGACAAGAAGTCGGCCCGAATAAAAACGGCTCATACGATCTGGGTCCCATGCAAATCAACACAATCTGGATGCCGGAACTGGCTAAAGAATGGGGAATCAGCGAAACAACAGCCCGCAAATGGGTGCGCGAGGACCCCTGCACAAATGTCGGCGTAGCAGCCTGGATTTTACGCACGCATATGACGAGAACAGATGATCTGGCCACAGCCATTGCGCATTACCACTCCCGTACGCCAACCTACGGCCAGGCCTATAAGAAAAAAGTCGTCGCTTCGATGAACAATCACGGCCTGCTGCGCAAGGCAGACGGGCGGTAATCTTCATCTTTTACTAAAAAGATTTCTGGAGAATGGAATGAACATTGAAATCAGAAAAGCCAAAATCGCGGATTATTTAGAAATTGCACGGCTACCCGTTTAATTCTATGGACTTTAATTTGATTGATAAATCTAGGGAGCAATATTTGTCAGCATATCAAGATTTTATGAATAAAAACCCAAGGTTAATTAAGGAGGCAAAAGAACTTTTTGCTCATTATGCTAAAAACATAGAGTGTGCTGCGTTATTACAAAAGAAAAGAACATAATTTTAAAATGAAAAAAGTAATTTCAGGAATATTTGTAGCGCTTGCTTATCTGGGTGCATTTGTCTTCATGGAAACATACCAATGGGGAATATTACCGCTTTTTGCGGTAACAATGTTTTTTGGCTGGCTGTTTTACAAGGCAACAGGCTTAGACCCACTCAATGTAACAATTGATAGGGAAGCCGAAGAGCAAGAGGACATTCAAAATAAGACAACCAAAGAAACATTGGATTTAACCGCATTATACAAGAAATGGAGGAAACCCTTATTTGCTTTTCTATCTTTGTCGATTGCCGTATCGCTATTCATATTTTTAAGACCTCAAAAAGACTATAATGATTGCGTTTTAAAATATGCTATAAAAGCCAAATCAAAAATCGCGACACATTTCTTATATGAAGCTTGCTATGATTTATATGAGGGATCAGCAGAAGAAAGAAAAATTTATAAATGCATTATCAAACATGTTTCAAGAGCAAATAATGATAGAGCTGCAGTCCTGGCTAAACAAACATGTGAAGGTGAATAAAAAACCCGGCATCAGCCGGGCTTTAAAAATCACACACGCAAATAGGTTATGAAAGACTTTGTTATCCAGCAAAAAGCGGGCTTGGAAGACTTGGCAACGACCTACTCTCCCATGCCTTAAGACATAGTACCATCGGCGCTGGGGTTTTTCACTGTCCTGTTCGGAATGGGAAGGAGTGTTTCTCCCCCGCCAAAATCACCAAGTCATCAAAACCCGCTTTTTACTGTGCTACGTCCCTAAAGACAGCAACACATAAGACAACATCCTAAATAATGCCTGAGCCTGAAATCATTGCACTGGCAATCAATCCACCTCATAGCAAAACGCTAAAAGCGAACTTGTCACTGTGCGTGTCCGTTCACAAATTCCGAACAAAGTTCGAAACACTGAACGGGAAGAATTCAAGCCAATCGAGCAATTAGTAACGGTTAGCTCCACGTGTTGCCACGCTTCTACATCCGTCCTATCAACGTGGTGGTCTTCCACGGCTCTGATAGGGAGTCCTAGTTTTGAGGCTGGTTTCACGCTTAGATGCTTTCAGCGTTTATCCATTCCGTACATAGCTACCCAGCGGTGCTCCTGGCGGAACAACTGGTACACCAGAGGTACGTCCACCCCGGTCCTCTCGTACTAAGGGCAGATCCTCTCAAGACTCCAACACCCACGGCAGATAGGGACCGAACTGTCTCACGACGTTCTGAACCCAGCTCACGTACC
>Ga0055584_100004840_pt1 | contig 13193 bp, 11 predicted proteins | sample OSDHelmetaG_FD_58716 | JGI IMG/M metagenome (GOLD analysis project Ga0055584, IMG submission 58716) | Pelagic marine sediment microbial communities from the LTER site Helgoland, North Sea, for post-phytoplankton bloom and carbon turnover... | ecosystem: Environmental > Aquatic > Marine >... | reverse complement strand
CCGAAGCGGTCCTTGCGGAACCCGCTCGGCATGGGCGTCTGCACGTCCTCGGACACCCAGGGAAGGATCGGCTGGGCCGCGCTGTCCTCGCTCTCGCCGGCGACCGAGGCCACGTAGGCGGAGATGTCGATGGCGTCCTGGCCGGTCACAAGGTCACGGGGCATCTGCTGGTTGGCGATCTCGATCCACCGGAGCGTCACACCCTCGAACTGGCTCTCCGGGAACCCGGCCTGGCGGGATCCCCGGAAGCTGTCATCCAGGTTCGGGCCGATGCGCCCCTCGGTACCGGCGTCGTCGAGCTGGTGGCACCCGCCGCAGACCGCGGCGAACTGCTGCTTGCCCGCCTCGAGGTCGGCGTTCGGGTTGATGTCGTCCTTGTCGGCGCTGTCGCCGCCCCCGCAGCCGGCGGCGGCCAGGCCGAGTACGAGGACGAGCGCGGCGCCGATGGCGGCCCTGCGACGGCGGGGCGAGCGGGGAGTCGCGGTCATAGGAGGTACACCAGCCCGAAGAGGATGACCCAGACGACATCGACGAAGTGCCAGTAGAGCGACCCCGCGGCGAGCGGCGTGTTCCACGTGGGCGAGAAGTCCGATGCCTTGCGCACGCGGATGTACATGACGAACAGGATCGTGAGGCCGAGCGCCACATGCGCGCCGTGGAATCCGGTCAACGAGTAGAAGGCGCCGGCGAAGGCGGTGTCGCCCGGTGTGAACTCCAGATGCCAGTACTCGTTCATCTGCACGATCAGGAACACCAGCCCGAGCAGCATCGTCAACTCGAGGCCGCGCTCCAGACCGCGCCGGTCGCCCATCTTGAGCCGGTGCTCGCCCCAGTGCAGGGTGAAGCTGGAGAACACCAGGATTGCGGTGTTCACGCCGGTCAGGGCGATCGGGAGCTCGAAGGCCTCGCCCTCGGCGTTCCGCGGGGGCCACTCGTCGGCGATGTTGTACCGGACGAAGAAGTAGGCGGCGAACAGCGACGCGAAGAGCATCGCCTCGGAGCCGAGGAAGAACAGCATCATGAGCATGCCGGGGCGCATGCCCCCGCCGGACTCGGTGTCCTTCGCCGGTGCCCCGCCGTGTGTCGTGGGCTCGACCGGACCGGCCTGCGTCGTCGCCATGGGCCTAGCCCCCCGCCGGCGCCGTGGGCGCCTCGGCGTCGACCTGGACCAACTCGACGGGGATGGGCGCCACGGCGGCGGTGACCGGGTCGGCCGCGTCGTCGCCGCCTCGGCCCTTGACCGCGACCAGCAGGATCTCGTTCGCGGCGTAGGAGCCGACCGCCACACCCGCCGCCGCGGCCGGGTCGCCGTCGACCACCTCACCGCGCGCGGGCACACCCGCCTCGATCAGCACGCCGAGGGCCCGCTCCACCCGTTCGGCCGCCTCGTCCCGGGCACGGTTCGCGTCCTCGGTCCAGCCCGGACCGTCGAGCGAGAGCGGGCACACCAGGGTGACCCCGATCGGCTCCCTGTCCGCGCGAGCCCGCACCGCGTCCAGCAGACCCTCCGTCGAAAGGGCGTCGTTGGCGACCACGCCAAGCTGCGTGATGCCCGGCGCGACCGGCGCACCCACCTCGCCCGCGCCCACGATGACCCGCGTCACCGCGATCTCCGTCGCCTTGCGGACCCGGTCGATGAGGTCGTTGTCCATCCAGACCGAGTCGCCCGACCGGTAGGTCGCGACCATGATCTCCTGGACGTCCTCGTCGCCGGTCACCGCCGCGGCGGCGTCCATCGGCCCCCCGTCGACCACCGCGCCGGAGGCGTCGATCCCGGCCTCCGCGAGGATGGCCAGCGCGACCTGCAGCCGCCGGTCGGCGACCTTGTGGTCGGCGCCCTCGGCCGGCACGGCGAAGGTGAACCTCCAGACGCCCTCTTCGGCACGTCGCTTGACCTCGTCGAGCAGCCCCTGCGAGGCGACCGTGTCCTGCGCGATCACAAGGATGGTGCGGCGCTCGGTCTCGGTCAGCTCGCCGCCACCGATCTCCTCCGGCGCGAACACCACGGCGTGCCGCGCGCCCGGGATGCCGTACTGGTATGGACCCCCGACCACCTGCGGCGTGGCCTCGAAGTTGAACAGACTCGGCGGGGACGACACGAGCCACTCGAGCGTCCGGCTTCGCCAGGGGTTCCACGGCGCCTTCGGCCCCTTCGCCCACGAGTAGATCATGTTGTAGATGAAGATCAGGGTCGACGCGGCCATGATCAGGGACGCCACGCTGATGAAGGCGTTGACGTCGGCGAAGCGGTCGTCGTAGTCGGCGACGCGACGCGGCATGCCCTGGGTCCCGAGCCAGTGCATCGGGAAGAAGGTCGCGTTCATGCCGATGAACGTGAGCCAGAAGTGCCACTGGCCCAGCCGCTCGTTGTACATCCGCCCCGTCATCTTCGGGAACCAGTAGTAGACCCCGGCGAAGATGGTCATCACGCTGCCGCCGAAGAAGACGTAGTGGATGTGCGCCACCACGACGTAGGTGTCCGTGATCGAGATGTCCACGGGGACGACCGCGAGGTAGACGCCCGACAGCCCGCCGATCACGAACGTGAATATGAACCCCGTGGCCCAGAGCATGGGCGTCTTGAGGTGGATCTTCCCGTCCCAGAGCGTCCCGAGCCAGGAAAAGATCTTCACGCCCGTGGGCACCGCGATCACGATCGTCGTGATCATCATCGGGACGCGCAGCCACGACGCCATGCCCGAGACGAACATGTGGTGGGCCCAGACGCCGAAGCCGAGGATGGCGATCGCCACCGTCGAGAAGGCGAGGGCGCGGTAGCCGAAGATCGGCTTGCGCGAGAAGGTGGATATCACCTCGCTGATGATCCCGAAGCCCGGGAGCATCATGATGTACACGGCGGGGTGCGAATAGAACCAGAAGACGTGCTGGTACATGATCACGTCGCCGCCGCCGGCGGGGTTGAAGAACTGGGTGTTCATGATCCGGTCGAAGAGGGTCATGAACTGCGAGCCGGCGATGAAGGGCGTCCCGAACACGACCAGCGCGGAGGTCGTGGCGTTCGCCCAGACAAGGAGCGGCATGCGCCAGACGGTCATTCCCGGGGCGCGCATCGTGAAGATCGTGACCAGGAAGTTGATCGCCGCCATGATCGACGACGTCCCGATGATCTGGACCGCGACCTCGAACATGGTCTGGCCGAGTTGGCCCTGCACCGCGAGTGGGGAGTAGGCGGTCCAGCCGGCCGAGTACGCACCGACGAGCGGGCTCGCCGATAGGAGCAGCCCACCCGGGATCAACATCCAGAACGACAGGGCGTTGAGGCGCGGGAAGGCCATGTCCTTGGCGCCGATCATGATCGGCAGCACGTAGTTCGCCAGGCCGGCGAAGGCCGGGATGACGAACAGGAAGATCATGACCGTGGCATGGCTCGAGAACAGGCCGTTGTAGTCCTCGCCGTCGACGAGGTTCTGGCCCGGGGCCGCGAGCTCGGCCCGCACGAGCAACGCGAAGATGCCGCCGATCACGAAGAAGAAGAAGACCGTGACCATGTACTGGATGCCGATCACCTTGTGATCGGTGTTCACGGTGAAGTAGTCGCGCCATGAGCGCGCGCCGTGCATCGAGTGGTCCTCGTAGTCGACCCGGCGGCCGGCGATGTAGCCGAGCCACCAGTCGAAGCACCCGATCCCGGCGAGGAATCCGACGCTCGCGGTGGCGAACGCGACCGTGGCGTAGAGCTGCTCGCTCCAGAGCGGCTCCATGCCGAAGACGAAGCGGAAGAACCAGACGAGCAGGATCCCGACGCCCGCACCGACGACGGTGCCGACGAAGGCCCGCTTCCACCAGTACGAGAGCGGCCGCTCGTCGTGGTGGTGATGGTGGTGCGGCGGGGTGGCGTGTGCGGGTGCGAACGTGGCCATGTGGTCAGCGCCTCACGTTGCGTCGGGCAGGGGTGCGATTCATCGGGGTCACGGCCTCGCGACCGGGGCGGCGGCGCTGGCCTGGCGGCTCGCGTCGCGCAGCCATGCGTCGTAGTCGGACTGCTCCATCACGATCACGCGCGTGCGCATGATGCCGTGACCCGCACCGCACAGCTCGGCGCAGATGACCGGATACGTCCCGACGCCCTTGGTGTCGACGATCAACTCGGTCGTGATGCCCGGGACGACGTCCTGCTTGAGGCGCCACTCGGGCACGTAGAGGTCGTGGATCACGTCCTGCGAGCGCATCTTGAGGATGATCTGGCGTCCGTCCGGCACACGCAGGTCGCCGGTCTGGATGCCGGCGTCCGGGTAGCGGAAGATCCAGGCGAACTGGGCTGCCTCGACCTCGATCTCGATCCGGTCGGACTCGAGTTCCTCGTTCTGGCTCAACGCCACCCACGCCCAGATGCCCACCACCGCCAGCAGGATGCACGGAAGGATCGTCCAGACGATCTCGAGCTTGGTGTTGCCGTGGCTGGGCGGCCCGTCGCTCTCGTCGCCCTTCTTGGCCCGGAACGCGAACACGGCGTAGACGAGCACCGTCGTGACGAGAACCATGATCGCGCCGGCCGCGATCGTGAGGAACCAGGTGAGGTCGTCGACTCGGTCGGCCTGCTCGGCCCGTGCCGCGGGCATCCAGTCGATGAAGAGGATCGACCCGAAGGTGATCACCGTCGTGACGAGGCCGATGACGGCGAGGGGGAGGATGTGGCGGGATCCACGCACTGGGAGCGGCACGCTATCACGGGGTCCAGCCGCCACGTCAGGGCGTTTCCCCGGGCCGTATGTCCCTCCCCGGCGGGCCGATGTCATCGCCCTCGGCGGCGCCGGGGCGGGCCATCCGACCGATGAGCACCGGAGTCGCCAGCGCGGTCGCCAAGAGCACGGCGGCGGTGAGGACGAGCGGCGCCGCGGGCGCGATGAGCTGATAGGTGACGCCACCCGCGATCGGTCCGAGGATGCGTCCCACACCCCCCACCGAGCCGAGGGCCCCGAGCACGGCCCCCTGCTCGTCGGCCGCGGCGGTGAGCGACGCGAGGGCGAGGGTGGCGCTGTAGGCGAACCCCCAGCCGGCCGCCAGCACCGCGAGCGCCGGCAACATCAGCCAGAGCGACCCCGCGAGCGCCACGCCGAGCGCGCCGACGGCCGTGGCCGTCAGCCCGCCGACGAGCACCTGCCGCTCGCCGACGCGCCGGACGGCGGGGCCGATGAGGCCGCCCTGGACACTCGCGGCGACGATCCCGATGAACGCGAACAGCAGGCCCACGCCGAGTTCGGCGTAGCCGAGACGGTCCGCGGCGAACAGGGCGAAGGTGGCCTCGACCCCGACGAACGCCGCGGTCGCGACGAGCGAGACGATGAGGACCCCGCGGCGCTCCGGGCGGCGCAGCATGGCCCGGATCCCTCCCCGGACGCGCGCCGACCCACTCGCCTGGGGCCGCGACTCGGGGAGCCGCCGGTACGCCCAGGCCAGGTTCGCCGCCGACAGGGCCGCCACGACGAAGAATGGCGTGCGGGGTCCCGCCGTCGAGAGCAAGGCCCCGAGCGCCGGCCCGATGGTGAACCCCAGCCCGAAGGCCGCCCCGATCAGGCCCAGTCCCCGGGCGCGCTCGCCGGGGCGGGTCACGTCGGCCACGTAGGCCTGCGCGGCGACGTACGAGGCGCCGGCAGCGCCGTGGAGCGCACGCGCCACGAACAGCAGCCAGAGCGTCGAGGCCAGGCCGGTCAGCAGGGCGGCCGCGGACGCGCCCGCCAGCGCCACCAGGATCACCGGGCGACGCCCGTACCGATCCGACGCACGACCCCACAGGGGCGCGAAGATCACCTGGCAGATCGCGTACGAGGCGAGCAGCAGCCCGACCTCGAGCGGGGACGCGCCGAGGCGCTCCGCCCAAAGGGGCAGGAGCGGGAGGGCGATGCCGAACCCCACGAGGTCGATCAGCACCGTCGTGAAGACGATGCCGAGCGGCCCGCGGCCTACGCGTCTGGAGGTCGTCCCGGCTCCGTCGTCCCCGTGGGCGTCACGCCGCGTCCACACCGAGCGCCACGAAGATGATCACCAGGTAGAGCAACGAGTACGAGAACGTGGGGCGCGCCCACCGTCCTCCCTCGCGGTCCAGTCGGAGCGCCAGGCCGAGCATGATCGCGCCCGCCACGACCGCGGCGACCAGATAGGTGAGGCCCGCGACACCCGCGGCGGCCGGAAGCAACGAGACGCCCATCATGACGAACGTCCAGAGCACGATCTGGCGACGGGTCTCGCGCTCGCCGCGAACCACCGGGAGCATCGGGACACCGGCGCGCGCATAGTCGCGCTCCAGCATGAGCGAGAGTGCCCAGAAGTGCGGCGGGGTCCAGTAGAAGACGATGGCGAACATGAGCCACGCGGTCAGCCCGAGCTCGCCGGTGACCGCCGCCCAGCCGACGAGTGGGGGCACCGCCCCCGCCGCGCCGCCGATCACGATGTTGTGCACCGTCGTGCGCTTGAGCCAGGCGGTGTAGAGACCCACGTAGAGGACCAACCCGGCCATGGCCAGGCTTGCGGCGAGCCAGTTCACCAGCAGGCCGAGCAGCAGGAAGCTGGCCAGTCCGAGGGCGATGCCGAACACGAGCGCCCGGGTCGGCGAGATGCGGCCGTTGACGACCGGGCGCGCGTCGGTGCGGGTCATGTGCCGGTCCAGATCGCGGTCGGCGAACTGGTTGATCGAGTGCGCGCCGCCCGCGGCGAGGTAGCCGCCGATCACCGTGACGACGAGGGTCGTGAGGTCCGGGAGGCCGTCGGCGGCCACCATCATCGCGCCGACCGTGACCACCAGCAGCAGGGAGATCACGCGCGGCTTGGTCAGCCGTACGTAGTCGAGCGCGACCACCCTCCAGGGGGTCGGCGCCGAAACCGCGCGGGTGGTCATTCGGCCGCCACCGAATAGGCCACGAGGACCACCAGACCGGCGACCGGAACGACGGTCCACAGCGCCTCCAGCGCGCGTCCGCGTCCGTCGCCGTCGTCGCGCCCGTACGGCCAGAACGCGCGCACGATCGCGATCGTCGCCGGGACGATCAGCACGATGGCGGCGATGAGGGCGGTCCATCTGAGCGGGGTCACGAGACGGCCAGCATACCCGAGGGCCGGCCGCGCCCCGCATGGTCGGACGTCCCCCATGCCGGCGAGGCCCAGCCCCGGGCGATCGGATGACGGAGCCCGGTTGACGGGGCGGCCCGCTCGCGCGAGCGTTCCGGCGTGCGCGACAACGACACCGCAGACGTGGTCGTCCTGGGCGCGGGGCCCGCGGGCCTCGCCGCGACGCTCTCTCTGGCACGCGCGGGGGCGGACGTCGTGCTGCTCGAAGCCGGCCCCGACGTGGGGGGTCTGTGCCGCACGCGTTGGCGCCGCGGGCACGGGCTCGACCTCGGCGGGCACATCCCCTTCGTCAGGAGCGACGCGCGCCTGGCCTGGCTGCGCGATCTGCTGGGCGATGACCTGCGCCACGTCGATCGACCCGTCGCATGCGTCCGAGACGGGCGCGTGGTCCCCGGCCGCTATCTCGATCAGCGCCCCGACGCGATCCAGGCGGACACCGGCCCCGACGCGGGCACGACCGAGGGCGCGGCGGGCGCGCTCGGCGGCCTGTTCGGCGCCGCGTTCGTCGACGGGGTGATGCGGCCCTACCTGGAGAAGATCGACGGGCTGCCGCTCGAGCGCATCATCGCCGAGCGCCCGCTCCGCCTGATGCGAGAGCAGGGCGCGCCCGAGGGGTTCTGGTTCCCGGCGGGCGGGATCGGCCGCCTGATGGACGCGATGGCCGACGCCGCGCGGGCCGAGGGGGCCAGGATCGAGATGGGGACGCCGGTTGCCGGCATCGAGGTGTCCGGCGGCCGGGCCACCGGTGTCCGGATCGGACGCGACGGCGCGGCGCTCGCGACCGGCGGCGTCGTCGCCAGCCTGCCCCCGGGCGTGGCGGCCGGCCTCGTCGAGCCCGCGCTTCCGGCGACGGCCACGCCGCGGCTGGCGATGCGGGCCGTGGTGATCGTCGCGCTCGAGTTCGCGCGTCGCCGCGTCGGCGAGGAGGCGTGGGTGCAGATCGACGACCCGGACGTGCCGTTCGCGCGGGCCTACGAGCCCGTCAACTGGAGCACAGATCTGGCTCCACCCGGGCGCACGGCCCTCGGGCTCGAGTGCTACTGCCACCCCTCGGACGAAGATCCGACGTGGTCGGCCGGCGACGACGACCTGGCGCGCCGATGCGCCGTCGCGCTCGCCGAGCGCTTGGGGTGGATCGAGGACCCCGACGAGGCACGGCTCATCGACGTCGTGCGGCTGCCGACCGCCTACCCGCTCCCGGACGCGAGCCGCGTGGCCGATCTGAGCGCGTCGGCCGAGTGGCTCGCGGGGATCGAGCGCCTGGAACTCGTGCGCGGCGCGGACGTGCTGGCAGCCGTGGACGCAGGCGAGGCGGCGGCGGCGCGGGTCGCGCCCGCGGTGCGCCCCGGATGAGCCCGCGCCGCGCTCAGCGGGTCGAGGGCGAGGGCGCGCCCGCGCGCCGGGCGGGCGGCAACGACAACCCGATCACGACCGCCGCGGCCAGAAGGAGCACAAGGGCGATGGCGACGGCCCAGACCGCGAGCTCGCGGACCTCCTCGATCGGGAGCACCACGGACCCGATGTCGGCGAACACCGCATCGAGGTCGGCCGCCTGGACGCTTTGGGCGTAGACGCCACCGGTGCGGGCCGCGACACCGGCGAGGGTCTCCTCGGGGGTCGCCTGGTCCGGCCGCCCCGGGTCGTCGCCGATCAGGATCGACGAGACCGGGACGCGCGCGCCCAGCGCGCGCTCGGCGGCCTCCTCCGGCGTGGTCGCCTGCCGGATCGAGTTCGCCCCGTCGGTGAGGACCAAGATGCGGGCGGGGGAGGTCTGCGGGGAGGCCGGCGGCGGGTCGAGCGCGCCGAACGCCTGCAGCGAGCGCAGACTGGTGACGATCGCCTCTCCGAGGGCCGTGCCCTCGCGAGTCTCGCCGAGCCCGTCGAGCGATCGCGCGAGCGCCCCCCGGTCGGTCGTGGGCGCAAGGCGCACGGCGGCGCCGTCCGCGAACGTGACCAACCCGATGGCGGTGTCCTCGGGCGCGGAGGCCGCGAAGTCCTTCGCGGCCGCGATGGCCGCCTCGAGGCGGTCGGGCGGGAAGTCGGTCTTGTTCATCGAGTTGGAGACGTCGAGCGTCAGCATGACGGCGCTTCGTGAGGCCTCCTCCTCGACGGGAACGGTGGGCCGCGCGAGGGCGACGATCACGAAGCCGAGGGCGACGAGGGCGAGCGCGGTCGCGCCGATCCGCGCCGCGCGGGCGCGGGGAGGCGCGGAGATGCTGAGCACGGAGGGGTCGGCGTATGCGCGGGCAGCCCCACTTCTGCGGCGCATCGCGAGGATCGCGAGCCCCGTCAGCGCGGGGATGGCGAGCAGCGCCCAGAGCCAGCCCGGCTCCTGCCAGGTGAACCCGTCGGGGATCACGGGAGCCTCGGCGAGAGGCGCCAGGCGGCGGCGCCGGCCATCACCAGGAGGATCGCGGCGACCCCGGCCGGCCAACCGGTCACCTCGGTCGGCACGCGCTCGGTGCCGATGAAGGACCCAAGGCGCTCGTAGACCGCGCCGAGGCTCTCGGCGTCGCGTGTCTCGTAGAAGTCGCCGCCGGTGGCCTCGGCGAGGTCCTCGAGCGCCGGGGCGTCGGGCGGGACGCGCTGGCCGTTGTCGAGGACCCCCTCCTCGGTGCCGAGCGCGACCGTGAACACCGGCACGCCCATCCGCTTGGCCTCCGCTTGGGCGGTGGCGACCGGGACACCCGTGGTGCTCGACCCGTCGGACAGCAGCAGGATGCGTGCGGACTCGAACCGGCCGTCCTGCGTGGGCGCATCGGACTCGCGCACCGCGTCGAGCGCCGTCACCACCGCATCACCGACCGCGGTCGCGCCGTCCGGGACGAGGCTCTCGATGGCCCGCTCGAACGCCGCGCGATCGGTGGTGGGCGGCAGCAGCAGGGACGCTTCCCCCGAGAAGCTGACCAGCCCGATCTGGTAATTGCGGGGCGCCTCGTCCGCGAAGCGGAGCGCGGCATCCTGGGCGGCGCGCAGGCGATACGGCGCGACGTCCTCGGCCGCCATCGAGCCCGAGACGTCCATCACGAGCATGATCGTGGCCTGTTCCCGCGGGCGGTCGCGGTCGACCTCGGGGCGCGCGAGCGCCACGGTCATCCCCACGAACGCGACTACGGCGAGTGCGAGCGGGAGGTGACGGCGCGCCCGCAGGCGCGGCGCGGCGGCCGCGACCAGGTCCACGTCGGGGTGTGGGACACCGTCCCGCCCGCGGCGTCGCCGCCAGGCCGCGCGCGCCAGCAGGCCCAGCGGGATGAGCACCAGGAGCGCCAGGAACCACGGGGCGACGAAGCTCACGAGACGGCCACCCGCCGCCCGGGGCCCTCGAGCGTGCGCGCGAGCGCGAGCAGCCAGTCGGATCCGGTCTCGACGACGACGTGGCGGGCCCCTGCGCGGGCCAGCATCGAACGCCGGCGCTCGGCCGACTCGGCGGCCACCCGCGCCAGGCGCTCGCGGAACCCGCGGTCGTTCGTGTCCACGGTGACCGTCCGCGAGGTCTCGACGTCCCGCAGGGTCAGCGTCCCGATCTCGGGAAGCTCACGCTCGCGGCGGTCGCGGACGTCGATCGCGATCACCTCGTGGCTGCGGCCGAGCATGCCGAGCGCACGTTCGAGTTCGGCGGACTCCGGGAAGTCGGAGATCACGAGCACGGCGCCGCGGTGCCGCGCCAGACGCCCGAGCGTGCGGACCGCGCGGGGCAGGTCCGCGCGGCCGGTCGCCGGCGCGGGAGGCACGGCGTCGACGGCTGCGAGCGCCGCGGCCAGGCCGCGACGATCCCCCCGCGGGGGTCGGACCACGTCGAGCTCGCCCCCGCTGGTGGCGACCACGCCGAGCCGGTCCCCGCGACGGCGGAGCACCGTGCCGATACCGGCGAGCACCTCGCGACCCAGATCGAGCTTGGTTTCGCGCAACGACCCGAAGCGCATCGACGGCGAGCAGTCGATCAGCGCCCAGGCAGTGAGCACCGGCTCGAGCTCGGGGACCCGGACGGTCGGCTGCCCGGTCCGCGCGCTGAGCGGCCAGTCCACCCACCGGACGTCGTCCCCCGGCTGGTAGTCGCGGGTGAGGCTGGGCTCTCCGCCCGGGCCGGGGCGGCGCCCGCGGCGCTCGCCCTGGAGCAGCCCGTCGAGACGACGCCGGGACCGGAGCTCGACCCGGCGAAGGAGCGCGTACGACGACGCGCCTGCGGACTCACGCGACAGCGCGGCCTCCACCCAGGTCGACCTCGGGCATCGGAATCGCGTCGAGCACCGCCGTCAGCACCTGGTCGGGCTTGACGTCGGCCGCGAGTGCCTCGTAGCTCAGGACCACCCTGTGGCGGAGGACGTCGTTGAACAGCGCCGCGACGTCCTCGGGCATGACGTAGTTGCGCCCGCGCATGACCGCGAGCGCCCGGCCGCCCCGGATCAGGCCGAGTGAGGCCCGCGGCGACCCGCCGAGGTCGAGGTAGGGCTCGAGGTGATCGAGCGCCTCGCCACCGGGGTTGCGCGTCGCGTTGACGAGCCGAACCGCGTAGGAGCGGACCCGATGGTCGACGAAGCAGGCGTCGGCCGCAGCCTGGAGCTCCAGCAGCTGCTGCATGTCGAGCAGCTGGCGCGGCTCGGGAGGGGAGCTCGCCATGCGCCGGACGATCTCCTCCTCGTCGGCCACGGTCGGATAGCCCACCACGACCTTCATCGCGAAGCGGTCCACCTGCGCCTCGGGCAGCGCATAGACGCCCTCGCTCTCGATCGGGTTCTGGGTCGCCAGCACGAAGAACGGCTTGGGCACCGGGTGGCTCTCACCGGCGATGGTCGCGTGACCCTCGGCCATGACCTCGAGCAGCGCCGACTGGACCTTGGCGGGCGCCCGGTTGATCTCGTCGGCGAGCACGAAGTTGGCGAAGACCGGCCCGAGTCGCGTGACGAAGCCACCATCACGGTCGAGGACCTGCCCGCCGACCACGTCGGCCGGCACGAGGTCGGGCGTGAACTGGATCCGGCTGAACTTTCCGCCGGCGACCCGCGCGACGGTCTCGAGCGTCAGCGTCTTCGCGAGTCCAGGAACGCCCTCGAGCAGGATGTGCCCCCGCGACAGGAGGGCCACGAGCATGCGGTCGAGCAGGCGGTCCTGCCCGACGACCACACGGCGCAGCTCGTAGAGCACGGCCTCGAGCTGCTCACGCGGCGCCGCGTTCGACGACGGCACTGGGGACGGTTCCATCGGGCCTCCGATCATGGGACCTGGTCGAGCATCGCTTGGACACGAGACACCGGCACGGCGAACCCGATCCCGACGTTGCCCGGGATCGGGCTGCCGATCGAGGTCGGGATGCCGACCAGCCGCCCGCGCAGGTCGAACAGCCCGCCGCCCGAGTTGCCCGGGTTGATGGGCGTGTCCGTCTGGATCATCGGGACGCCACTCCCGCGCTGCGTGCGGTTCGTCTCGCTGACGACCCCGGCGGTGACCGTGCCCTGCAGCCCGAACGGGCTGCCGATCGCGAACACGGTGTCGCCGATCCGGAGCCCGGCCGTGGGCTCGGGTGCCAGACGCGCGCCCTGGCCGACCACCTGCTCGGGGCGGAGCACGGCGAGGTCGACGGCGGCGTCCGCCACGACCACCTCAGCGGGGACGCGACGGCCGTCGGAGGTGATCACGGTGACCGCCTCGGCCCCGTCGACGACGTGCTCGTTGGTGATGATCAACCCGCGCGACGCGGTGATCACGCCGCTCCCCTGCCCGCCCGCGGACTGCACCGTCACGACCGCCGGCTTGGCCAGCGTGACCGCGTCCTGGAGGCTCAGCGCCTCGGTCGTCGGGGGAACGACGGTCGGGGTCGTCGTCGGATCGGCGGGATCGGCGACCGCGGCCGTCGGATCGTCGTCGAACGCGCGGACGGTCAGACCACCGACAGCACCGGCGGCGAGCAGCGCGATGGTCGCGACGCCCGCGGCACCGACGACACGGAGGTGGCGTCGGTGCCGGGGGGGCGGCGGGGGCGGCGGGGGCGGCTCGTGGGAGCGCGCCTCATGGGTGGCGCCGAGCGAGGGGAGCCCCCCGTCGGCGTGCGGCCTCGGGGGGAGGGGCGGGAGGCCCGTACCGCCGGACTCCCGAGGCGGGACCGGCGGAAGCGC
>Ga0055584_100004839_pt1 | contig 13194 bp, 14 predicted proteins | sample OSDHelmetaG_FD_58716 | JGI IMG/M metagenome (GOLD analysis project Ga0055584, IMG submission 58716) | Pelagic marine sediment microbial communities from the LTER site Helgoland, North Sea, for post-phytoplankton bloom and carbon turnover... | ecosystem: Environmental > Aquatic > Marine >... | reverse complement strand
CCAAGAAGGCTGGCTCAACGACGAACCCTTCATGCCCGCCTGCTTCAAAACCGATTTCACGTCGCTGTTCCGCGACGCGGGCTTCACCAAAATCACCATCCGCCGCTTCGACCAAATGGCCGACAACGTCACCCACTCGTCCCCCGACATCCCCACCCGCCAAACCTGGAACATCTACCTGGCCGAGAAGTAGCCACCCGCCGCGCATCCAAAGTCGCCACCCACCCACTCATCCCGAGGAGGCGCCAGCGGCGCCGTCCCGAAGGACGCCACACCAAGAGCATGCCCACCGCCGCAGGGCGTCCGCTTTGCTTCGCGGGCGCCTTGCGCGCCGCACGACACCACGCGCACTTTCTCCCCCTGCGCGTCAGGGGGAGGCCGGGAGGGGGTCGCCACCAAAACGCTCGCGGCACACCCAACCCCCTCCTTTATCCTCCCCCTCAAGAGGGGGAGGAATTCAACCAAGCCCTCGCCGAGCGCCCTCCAAACAACGCTCATCCTGAGGAGGTGCCAAATGCGCCGTCCCGAAGGGCGCGTTCACAATTCCCGGTCCCCACCGTCACCGCGATCACGTTTTCCGGTCCCCGCATTGACGCCCCGACGCGGCGCCCTACCTGTTCTGCACGCGCCCACGTCAGCACCAAGCCGTTCCGCAGGCGGGACAACGCAAAACCAAAGGAGGTCGTTGATACAAAACGGGATTTTGGCTTCGTTCGTCGGCCAAAAATCTAATGCATTGAAATAAAACATTTTTTTGGCTTCGTTTGGTAATTTCGACCTTGGTGACCCCCGGGATCGCTAACCGGCCTGCACCCGTTCGGCTATGATCGCCGCCATCCGCCGCCCCGAGGACCACGCCATGCGCTCGAACCAGCCCGCCGACATCACCGACGTTTTTGAAGACCGGTCGTTCCGCGCCTTTCACAGCTTCATGCGCGCCAGCCGCGCCTACATGGACTCAAGCGTCTACGACGACACCTGGCACAGCTATCGCCGCGCCCTCACCGACCGCGGTCTCGACAACGGCAACAGCCCGGACGATGCCGACGCCGCGTTCGATGTGTTGGATGCGTTGCCGAGCTATCAGCTCTACGCCTGGATGTACCGCCATCTGCAACGCTTCAAATACAACTATCCCGACTACGGCATTCAGCCCAAAGCCGAAGGCGAAGCCGATCACATCCAGCGCGAACTCGATGCTGCCGCCGACACCGCCATCGCCGCCGGCACGTTGCGCCTCAACCCCGACGTCACCTACCCCGACTATTACCGCCTCACCGACTTCCACCAACACCCCGGCGGCGTCTGGACCGACGAGATCGATGGCTTGGTTTATGAACTCGGCCGGCGCACCACGCGCCCGCACGAAGACGACGCCAACGATCTTTACCGTCTCGCGTTCTCGTACTTACCCAAGAGCGACTATGCCCGCGTGCTCGATTGGGGCACCGGCCAAGGCGGCTTCGCGCTCACCTGGTTGGAATCGCATCCGGATTCAGAAGTCCACGGCGTCGACATCGCCGCCCCTTGCCTAAAGCTCGTCAACAAACGTGCGATGGAACGCGGCGTCACCGTTCACCTCGCCCAACAAGCCGTCGAAGCGATGGACTACCCCGACAACCATTTCGATTTGATCCTGTCGTGCTTTATGTTCCACGAAATTCCGCCGGGCCCGACCCCAGGGATCCTGGCCGAGATCGCGCGGGTGCTGAAACCGGGTGGCATTTTCGCCGGCATCGAGTTTCTGCCCAAAGAAAACAGCCCCTTCCAAGAGGCCATGATGCTCACCACCGCCTACACCAACAACGAACCCTTCGCGCCCGCCTCCTACACCTATCCCTATACCGCCAAAGCCAAAGAAGCGGGCTTCGCCAAGGCTGATATCGTCTGGTTCGACAAAATCATGGCACCGGCCTCCGACAACCCCGCCATCCCACCGCGCACCCGGTATCCGATCTACATGTTTGAAAAGTAGGGGTGCGCATGATCACCAAGACCTTGCTGGACCGTCCCTTGTGCAGTAGATAAACGTCCGGACTACCGCCTAAGTAGATGATCTCTACTCGGATCGCTTAGGTCGCAGCCGAATCCTGAGGAAGCCGTCATGGCAACCGATGCACCAACAGGGGGGGACACCCGCGCCGACATGGGCGCCGAGGATACCGCTGTGCCTCCTGCACCGCCGGCCACGCCCTCGTGGTACGCCGCCCGTTGGCCGTTCGCCTTCCTGCTCATCATGATCGTCCTCACGGGCGTTGCTTATTATGCGGACCGGCAACAGCACCGCGAGAACGCACAGTTCCGTTTTGATAATCGTGTCGGCGAAATCGAGCAGGCGATCACAGCTCGGATGGACGCCTATACCGAAGTGCTGCGCGGCGGTCTTGGGCTCTTCAATGCCTCGGTCCAAGTCAGTCGCGAAGAGTGGCGTCTTTATGTCGACACGCTCTCGGTCGAATCGGTGTGGCCGGGCATTCAGGGGATCGGCTATGCCGAATTCGTGCGGCCCGAAAACCGAACGGCTTACGAACAAGCGATTCGCGACGAGGGCTTTCCCGACTTTGTCATCAGGCCCCCTGGCGCACGGGAGATCTATTCCTCCATCACCTATCTCGAGCCATTTGACGAACGCAATCGTCAGGCGTTCGGCTTTGACATGTACCAACAAGAAACCCGTCGGACGGCGATGAATCTCGCCCGCGACACAGGCGACGTTGCCGTCAGCGGACGTGTAACGCTAGTTCAGGAAATCAGCGACGACGTCCAGGCGGGTTTCCTGATGTACCTGCCCTATTTCGAATCAGTCCAAACCCCGCAGGACGTATCGACCCGTCAATCAAGCATCGTAGGTTTCGTCTACAGCCCGTTCCGAATGGGCAACCTGATGGAAGGCATCCTCGGCGAAGGCCTACCCGATGTCCGTCTTGAGATCTTCGATCAGGACAATATCGGTCCAACAAAAAGATAACGGAAACGTTCGGAGCGCAAACGCCGCCTATCGTCATGATAACCGGCGCCGGCAGTGAGCAACTCGCCGTTGCGGCCATGCGCTCCGGCATCCACGATTACATCGTCAAGGAACAAGCCACCCCGGAGAACCTCGAAGAATCCGTTCTCGGCGCGATCACTGCAAAAGCGGACGCACGCCGTCAGTTTGAACAATCGGTTCTTCTCGAACGCCAGGCAATGACTGACGACCTGACGGAATTGGGCAATCGGCGCCATTTCGAAGAAGCGATGAAAAAGGCGCTCGACGACATTGAGCAAAAAAACACTACCGTCGCTCTCCTGGTGATCGATCTCAACGGGTTCAAACTGGTCAACGACAACTTCGGCCACGGCGCCGGCGACGAGGTGCTCCGCGAGGTCGGTGAACGGCTAAGGCAAACGGTTCGAGATGGCGACATCCCCTTTCGGCTGGGCGGTGACGAATTCGCCGTGATCATGACCAACGATGTGAGCCCAACAACCGCGCAGCGTCTTGCCGAACGTCTCACGATGGACATCGGCAAACCTTTTGACCTTGTCAGCGGCCCGGTCACAGTCGGTGGTAGCGTTGGGGTAAGCCATGCACCCCAAGACGGCAAAGACACAGAGAGCCTCCTCGAAGCAGCCGATCAACGCATGTATGCCAGCAAAGCGCGGACCCGCGATCTTCCAAAACCGGAAGACGAATCGGAACGCCTCAGAGACCTGCTGAGCTACGATGTCCTCGATACGCCGCCCGAAGAGGTCTTCGATAAAATCACGCGCCTCGCCTCCACGATCATCGGCACCCCGATCGCCTTGGTCTCGTTGGTGGATGATCAGCGGCAGTGGTTCAAGTCGAAGGTCGGCCTCGGCGCCAATCAACCCCCCCCCGTGACATCGCCTTTTGTGCCCACGCCATCAACGACGACGATGTGATGGTCGTGCCGGACACCCAAGCCGACGAACGCTTCGTCGAGAACCCCCTCGTCACTCTGGACCCCAGCATTCGCTTTTACGCAGGCGCACCGCTGAAATCACCGGCAGGTCACAACCTCGGCACGCTGTGCATCATTGACCGCGTGCCCCGATCGCTCACCAAAGAACAAGAAGGAACGCTCGCCGATCTCGCCAACTTGGTCGTCCGCGAGTTGGAGATCCGCAAGGCCAGCCCGAGCAACGTCGCATAGCCGACGATCTCGGCGTTGCATCCGCCATTGACAACACCCGCAACCGACCTTACCTAACCCTCCACGGGTGAAGGCCCCGGCTGCTCGCAGGCGAAAGCCATGGTGAAGTCCTTCAATCGACCCCGATCCGCCCCAGTGTCATGCGGACCGATGGCAATGCGAGACCCATCCTCAAACGCATGCGGACACGTGTGAGGCATATCATGGTCGGACAAACGTCCCTTCCATCGCTCGACGATATCAAGGCGCAGGCGAAACGCTTGCGTCATGAGCTCGATACCGGTGGCACACCGGTAAACCACAGCCGCGCCCTCGAATTGATGGCGCATCAATACGGCTACAAAGACTGGAACACCTTCCACGCCGCGATTGGCAATCAGCCACCGCCCGCGCCTGTCACCTTGGGACAGCGCGTTAGCGGAACCTATCTCGGCCACGAATTTGAAGGCGAAGTCATCGCGGTACGCGTCCTCGGTGAGGGCCAACACTACCGAGTCACACTCGCCTTCGACGAACCGGTCGATGTGGTCACGTTCGATAGTTTCTCAGCGTTTCGACGGCGCGTGTCGGCCACCATCGACCGACGCGGCGTCACCGCCGAGAAAACCTCCGACGGGCAACCGCACATGGTCTTGTCGCTTTAGGGCTTAGTCCTCAATCAAGACGATATGCAAACGTCGTGGACCGTGGGCACCGAGATACAACGTTAGCTCGATGTCCGCGGTCGACGACGGCCCGGAAACGAACATCGCCGTGCGCGGCATCCCCGCATCGCCGCCACTTGCCCGTAGCGCATCCCACGCGTCTTCGAGAGAGCCCGTGATCTGACTGCGGCGTAGCACGACGACATGATTGTCAGGCAGCAAGTTCAACGTGATCGGGCTGCCACGCCCTGACGTCAGCATCAGCGTGCCGGTCTCGGCAATCGCCGCGAAAGCCGCCGTCACCCCAACCTGGTCTTGTTCCGCGGGCACACCCGTTCGGGCCTCCAACAGCGGCTGGCTCCCCCAGTCCAAATCGGCCACGTCAGGGGCCAACGTCGCGGCCGCCGGCAAGTTGTGCTGCGCCAAATACGCCGCCACCGCCGCCGGTACATCATCAGGCGCCGCAACCCGCGCGACGCTCGCATGCGTCGCCTCGATCTGCGAGACAAACATCTCTACCCGTTCGGCCTCGCCCACGTTTGCGCGGTCGGGCACAAGGTTGCGCGGATGGCGTTTCAGTCGTGCAGCCACCGCCGCCCGCGCGGCATCCTCGTCTCGCGGTCCAAGCGAAGCCCGCACCCGCCCAAGAATAGCGCCGCGCCCGCTCATCCTTTGGCGCCTCGCCGCCGCGCCCACTGGGCTGCGAATGTTTGACCCTGTGGCGCCGGTAGGTCGCGCGCGTCGGTCCAACCCGCCGCAAAAGGCAGATCGCGCATCCGGCCCAACGGACGGCCGCGCCAAGCAAGGTATCTGACGGCCAGCCCGGTCAGGCGCCGATACAGCGCCGGACGCTGCGCAACCCAAGCCCACGCCTTCACCGCAAGACGTTGCCGCGCCGTATCCAATTTCTTGTCGAACGCCTGCTCGCGCCAATGGCGCATCATCTTTGGGAGCGGAATGCGCATCGGACATACCGCTTCGCACCGCCCACAAAATGGTGTCGCGCTGGGCAAGTGGTGGGCTTCCTCAATCCCGATCATCGTCGGTGTCAGCACCGCACCCATCGGCCCCGAATAGACCCAGCCATAGGCGTGCCCCCCAATCGAGGCATAGACAGGACAATGATTGAAACACGCACCGCACCGAATGCAGCGCAAGATGTCCTGAAACTCGGTGCCCAATAGTTTGCTGCGCCCGTTGTCGACCAACACGACATGATAGGAATCCGGCCCGTCAGGATCGTCGGGCCGCCGCGGACCTGTCGAAAAGGTCGTGTACACCGACATTTGCTGCCCCGTCGCCGACCGCGCCAGAACACGCAAGATGGTCGACGCATCTTCCAGCGTCGGCACAACCTTCTCCAAGCTAGCGATCACGATATGGGTGCGCGGCAATTGTTGGGTCAGATCGCCATTGCCCTCGTTGGTCACGATGACCGACGTACCGGTCTCGGCGATCAAGAAGTTCGCCCCGGTAATCCCCACATCGGCCTCAAGGTATCGCGGCCTAAGGACCTCACGGGCCTCCGCCACCAGATCCACCCCTTCGGTCAATCGCTTGGTCTTGCCGTATTTCTCGTGATGCGCGACGAAAAGATCCGAGACTTGCTCTTTGGTCTTATGGATTGCGGGCCCAATGATGTGCGACGGCGGTTCGTCGGCAAGCTGGATGATGTACTCGCCCAGGTCGGTCTCAACAGGGGTAATCCCGTTCGCCTCCAAGAAGGGGTTGAGCGCCACCTCCTCGGCAATCATCGACTTGCCCTTGGTCACCGTCCGGGCGCCGGCCGCTTGGCAAAGCTCAAGGATGATTCGGCGGGCATCTTCGGGCGTTGACGCCCAATGCACCTGCCCGCCATTGGCCGTCACGTTCTCCTCGAATTTCTCCAAATAGAGGTCGAGGTGCGCCAACGTGTGGTCTTTAATTCGCACCGCATCGTCACGCAACGCTTCGAACTCGGGCATCGCTGTCACCGCTGCCGTTCGCCGCGACGTGAAGTTCTTATCCACCCGGAACAGGGCGGTCTGCAAATCGGCGTCGTGCAACGCTTTGTCGACATTTTCGTGAAATTGGCGGCTCGTCGGCTGCATCGGACTCAGGCCTCGCCGATCGGCGGATCGTCGGTCATGCCGGCAAGGATTTCCGCGACATGACGTACCTCGATTGCCGATCCGTCCCGCTTCAGTTTGCCGGCGATGTTGAACAAGCAGCCAAGGTCCCCGGCAACCAATGTGCCGGCCCCGGTGCTGGAAACATTCGCCGCTTTCTTGCCGACAATCTGTGCCGAGATATCGCCGTACTTCACCGCGAAGGTGCCGCCAAACCCGCAACACGCCTCGCCATCCGGAATGTCGGCAAGATCGACGCCGTCGATCTGGGCCAGCAACGCCCGCGGCTGGTCGCGCACACCCATCTCGCGTAACGACGAACACGAGTCGTGATAAGCCACCGTTCCCTCATACGCGGCCGACAAGCTCTCGACCTCAAGCACATCAACCAGGAATGACGTCAGTTCATACGTCCGGTCGGCCACTGCTTGCGCCAGCGGACCCAATGTCGCGTCGCTTTCGAATAGCTGCGGGTAGTGTTGTTTGATCATCCCGGCACACGAGCCCGACGGCGCGACGACATAGTCGAACCCCTCAAACGCGTGCAGTACGTTCTCGGCAATGGCGCGCGCATCGCGTCGATCGCCTGCGTTGTAAGCCGGTTGACCGCAGCACGTCTGGGCATCGGGCACGCTGACGACGCAGCCTGCGTCCTCCAACAGCTTCACAGCCGCAAAGCCGACCGAAGGGCGAAACAGGTCAACCAGGCAGGTGACAAAAAGCCCCACCCGCGGCCGCTTGCTCATGGCGATGCCTCGTACACAACCTGGTCCGCAATCAGCGTTTCTATCTCGGCACCACCAAACCCAGCGTCCCGAAGAATCTCTCGCGTGTCCGTCCCAGGTGCAACCGGCGCACTCGGCCGGTCAAGCACCGTCTTACTAAATCGCGGCGCCGGTGCCGGTTGCGTCACCCCGCCGACCTCAATCATGGTTTGGCGGGATGCGAGGTGTGGATCAGCAGCCACCTCGTCACGATCAAGGACCGGCGTTACGCAGGCATCGGTGTCCGCAAACGTCACCGCCCATTCATCGCGGGTCCGCGTATTGAACGCCGCCGCAAACGTCTCTCGCAGCACCGGCCACCCTGCCCGGTCGTTTTGATCCGGCAAATCTGCAGGACTCAATCCCAATCCCTCGAGGAGCTGCGCGTAGAACTTTGCTTCGATCGCGCCGACGGCGACAAAACGGCCATCCCTGGTTTCGTAGGTGTCGTAGAACGGCGCGCCGCCATCCAAAATGTTCTCACCACGATCGCCGGGCCATTGACCCGCAGCGGCGAGCGCATGGAACATCGTCATCAACTGGGCTGCGCCGTCGACCATCGCGGTGTCGACCACTTGGCCCACGCCCGTCGCCTTCGCGGACAAAAGCGCGGCCAACATGCCGACGGCGAGGTACATCGCACCGCCGCCATAATCACCAATGAGATTGAGCGGCGGTACGGGCGTGCCGCCGGGTCGTCCGACCGCCCCCAAAGCCCCGGCCACCGCGATGTAGTTGATGTCATGACCCGCCGTTGCGGCACGCGGGCCCTCCTGACCCCAGCCAGTGACGCGGCCATAGACCAAACGAGGATTGCGGGCATGGCAATCCGCCGGACCGAGGCCCAACCGTTCCATCACGCCGGGCCGCATGCCTTCGATCAGACCGTCGGCACCCTCGACGAGTCGGAGGACGATGTCGGCCCCGCCCGCTTGTTTGAGGTCGACCGCGATCGACGGGCGGCTGCGATTGAGAAGGTCTAGCGCCGGGGGTAGTGGCACCCCGAGGTTCGAAGCACCAGGCCGATCGACCCGGATCACCGTGGCACCCAGATCTGCCAGCAGCATCGCGCAATACGGCCCCGGCCCGATCCCGGCAATCTCAACGATGCGAATGCCTGCAAGTGGCCCCATGCGCTAAGGGTCTCCTGTTGCACTGGGATGCGCAAGCGTCAACGGCGGGGAAACGTAAGACTCGAATGGGTCGAAGGGAAGCCGGATCAGGAGCCGGCAGGCTTCAGCATATCTTCCAGGCTTTTGGTCGTCCGTAGGCCATCCAATTCTTCGAGGCGGAACTCCCACCCCTTAACCGCTTGGCCAAGCTCCAGCGCCTGCTGAGTTGCCTGGGCGCGCCCATCGTCCGGCGCGTCATCGGCGACCTCCGCGATTACCCGAGCCCAACGCGGCGGTTCGTCGAACCGGCTGGCGCCCTCGGGTTTGGGCAGCGTAAGAACCTCGAACGTCACCTTGAGTCCGTTGAAGAACTCGTAGGTCGTGACATGTTTAGGGATGTCGCTGGCCGTGAAATCTTGATGCGGTGCCGGCTCTACATCGGCGAATTCAAAGCGCTCCACAACAAGCGCCAACCGGTCCGCTTCGTTGTCGGTTTTGTACTCTCTGTCGTCAGGCACGCTGGGGATGTCGACTTTCTCGCCGGGCGTCGCTCGCTCGCCAACGACCACCGCGCCGTCGGGATGACGGATTGTGTAGCGCTTGACCTCTTCGGCCTTGAGTTCAAAGACGTTGCGGTCCAACCACTCGGGCGGCGTGCGGCCAAAGTTGACCTCACCTTCGGCCAACCAAGCTCTGGCATCGCCGTCGCGGCGCAGGTAAGTGCCGCCGCGGCCGTCGACGTACAAGAAGAACTTGCGGCGACCAATAACCCCGATCCCCAACGTCTCACCGTCGCTGGCAATGATCTCAATCCCGCGCGACGCCGATTCCTCGGACTCAGGGTCTTCAACCTGTAGGTGGATGTACCGATCCGGGAGTTGGGTCTTGCCCTCGACTAGCTTCAGATTGGCCATTTCGAGAATGAAGTTCCGGACCGTCTCGCGTTTGACGGCGTACCCGTTCTTTTCGGCGATGCCCCAGTCGTCACCCTCGCCAGTCACGGTGAACTGATGGTCCGCCGTCGTGATCTTGATCGACCCGACATCGTTGATGCGCTCGACCAGCTTAGGAAAGGCCGGCTCGCGATCGCCCACAACGGTCACCGGCGCCGATTCCCACGCCAATGCGATGATGGCGCCCACGACGGCAACCGCCGTCAGGCCCGCCAAGATGAGGAAGCCACGCAAATTCATCATGATGCGCGTCCTCCCGTCACCGCCATTTCGCCGCGCGTGCTGCGAATGCGCCGACCGAAACGCGCCCGGCGCGCAAAGAACAACGCCAGCGCGACAAGGGCGATCAAAACCGGAATGGCGCCAATATTGATGACCTTGAGAGTGGCGTCGAGCTGGTCGATATCTTCCTGTAGCGCGTGCTGTACTTCACGCAGTTCGGCGCGCTTACGGACAATGTCACGACGAAGATCGCTGATCGTTTTTTGCTGTTCCGCCGACAGGATGAACTGCCCCTCGTCGGTCTGTTGTAGATCGGCGATGCGTCGCTGGCTGTCTTCGATGTTTTGCAGCAGCTCACGCTCTTTAGAGCGGAACTGTAATTCTGAATCGCGACGGATTTCGTCGACCAATGTAAACGGGCGCGCCGACAAACCGCGGCCGCGCAATCCGATGAGGCTCGCCGAACCGGCCAAGTTGTCCAACATGTTGACGAACAGATCGCCGTTCTGGGCGACCGGGACCGCCTGACTACCGCCGCCGCCCTGCATCCAGATTTGGTCGGCCAAGAGATCCGCGTCTGCAACAACGATGGCGTTGATGGGACCGTCTGATTGCGCGCGGTGCTCCGCCACCAGTTCGGGATCAGGTCCCGTTTCGGTCCGGCTATCCTCGCGCGGCGGAGGCCCATCCGGGAACGCCGACGCCGCAGGTCCATTGAAACGGCCCGCAACCGTCAGCACCTCGCCCGACGCCTTGAAGTCCGTCAGAATCTGAATTGGGTTAGGGTTGGGCCGCACGCTATTGATGTCGAGGATTTGCGATTGTTCACTTGAGAACAACAGCGGCGTCATCGTGAGCTCGGCGCCCTCTTTGACACCGACTTGGCCCGCCGCGATCAGGTTGATGCGCTCAAGGTCGCGGGTCACAACATCATCGCGGTTGATGCTGACCGGGCCAAGCGACAACCAGGGCAAATATTCGGTCACGACGCGACGGCCACCCGACAATGCGGCAACGCGTTGCGCCGCGATCCGGTCGCCCACGACGCCGTCGCTCCCCGCTTCAATCCCCCAGGCCTCCAGCAGCGGGCCGAGCGCATGCCCCGGCGGGGGCGTATAGGGCTGGCCCTGTTCTTGTCGCGGCGGCGGGTTCACCTCGACATGGGGGTCGGCGAAAATAAGTACCTTGCCGCCGCGCATCACGAACTGATCGATGGCGTAAAGCGTGGTTTGGCTCAACGAGGTCGGCTGGACCAACAGCATCATTTCGGTTTCGTCGCTGATCCGCTTGACGTTGCCGCCGATGATCCGAATATCGAAGAACTGCTGGGCCTGTTCGTACGCCACCCAGGGTGCAAACCGGCGTGCCTGATCGGCCGCAATGGGCAACGACGAAATCATCGCCACAACCGTCTTGCCGGGTTTGGACAAATTGAAGATCAGTTTGGAAAGGTCATACTCAAGAAACGCTTCGCGGCTTGGCGTGAAGAACGGGATGATGTCTTCGTCATCCGTCGAGTTGGTCCCGGCAAGACCGAAATACATCACCTCGCCAGCTGCGCTGATCGGCACCCCTTGGATGCCAAACCCGACCGCCTGGTCCTCTTCGACCGAGAACTGTTCGGGGGCGAACTTCTCAAGCTTGACCTTGTCGCCCGCCAGATCGGCGTACCGTTCCAAAAGCTCCTCGACCCGCGTGGCATAGGCCGCGAGTGTCGGGATCTGCTGAACCAGTTCGGAGCGATAGAACTTCAGGGTGACCGGCTCGTCGAGGGCGCCAAGGATTTCTCTGGTGCCGTCGGAAACGGTGAACAGCGAATCTTGTGTCAGGTCGAGTTGCGCGCTCCGGAACACGGTGTTGGAGACGATGTTGACCGACAGGAACAAGAGGATCGCCAAGATGATTGAGATCACCGTGAGCGTGCTGCGGTCCAATCGAAAGGAGGATTTGGTTTCGTTCGCCATCATCAAGCCGATTTCTTGAGATCGACGATCGCGGTATTGGCAAACAGGAAAATGCCAATCATCGACACAAAGAACACGATTTCACGCAGGTCGATCACACCTTTGGAAATGAGTTGAAAGTTGGTCAGGAAGCTGAGCGACGCGACGACGTCGACAATCCAATCCGGTGCCCAGGACCGAAACGCACCCAGCACGATATCAAGACCCGCCATCAAGAACAGAAAGCTCACCGCCGATCCCACGATGAACGCGATGATCTGATTCTTGGTCAGCGCCGATAGGCAAGCGACCAGTGCCAAAAAGGCCCCGGACATCAGCCACGAACCCACGTAGCTCGCCACGACGACCCCGTTGTCGGGATCGCCTAGGTAATTGACGGTAATCCAAATCGGGAACGTCAGCACAAGTGCCAGCAACGTGAACAGCCAAGCGGCCAGGAACTTTCCGAAGACGACCTGAAATGTGGACACCGGTAGCGTCAGGAGAAGCTCAATCGTGCCGGTCTTGCGCTCTTCCGCCCACAACCGCATGCCGATCGCTGGGATCAGGAACAAGTAGAGCCAGGGATGAAAGGTGAAGAAGGGCTGCAGGTCCGCCTGCGAGCGCGAAAAGAAAGATCCCAGGTAAAAGGTGAACGCCCCGATCGCCGCCAGGAAGATGACCAGAAAAACATAGGCGACCGGCGTCGAGAAATAGGCGCCCAGCTCGCGTTTGGTCACTATAAGCGTGTTGTGCATCCTAACGCCCCTGCCCCTGGGTGATTTCGCGGAACACATCATCAAGGCTGCCGGGGATCGCGACGATCTGCTCGCCACCCACGTCTTCGGCGCGGATGAACTCGGATACCCGCGCCATGATGTCTTCACCACCATCCGGCGCGACGGTGAGATGGGCGATCCCTTCGACCTTGCCAACGATCTCGACAAAGCCCACACCCGCCATGGCGCGCAACTTGCCGCGGATTTGTTCGGCCTGCGCCACCGCGACACGGACCGACAGACTACTTGGCGCGGACGACTGCGCCCGCAGTTCTTCGGGCGTACCGTCGGCAAGGAGTTTGCCGTGGGCGATAATCAACGCCCGGGTACACACTGCATCAACTTCTTCAAGGATGTGGGTCGAGATCACAATGGCTTTGTCCGGCGCCATCTTCTGCAGGAGCGTCCGCACTTCGTGCTTTTGGTTCGGATCGAGGCCATCGGTCGGCTCGTCGAGAATCAATAACTCCGGGTCATGCAAGATCGCTTGCGCCAACCCGACACGGCGCTTG
>Ga0055584_100004838_pt1 | contig 13194 bp, 8 predicted proteins | sample OSDHelmetaG_FD_58716 | JGI IMG/M metagenome (GOLD analysis project Ga0055584, IMG submission 58716) | Pelagic marine sediment microbial communities from the LTER site Helgoland, North Sea, for post-phytoplankton bloom and carbon turnover... | ecosystem: Environmental > Aquatic > Marine >... | reverse complement strand
CCTAAGGGTGATCACAAAGATGCATATGTTGTATCTGGTGATAACCTAAAATCAATGTACGGAGACGATGTACTATCACTTAAATCTCCTTACACAACATTCAACACACCATTCTTAGAACTGTTTAATAGCAGCGCTAATGAAGTAATGGTACAGCGTCTTGTTCCTGACGATGCTGAAAGCGCTACACTTCGTTTATACGCAGAAATTTTAGAAACTAAAATTCCTGAATACGAACGCAATGCTGACGGCTCTGTATTGTACGCATCAGGACAGCCTAAAGTTTCAGGTATGGTTGACGGCGTATTAATCGCATGGCACTTTGGCGAATTCAGCGACGAGTCTGGCGGCTTCAAGCAAGGTCGTATCTTCGAAGGCACAATGACCAACGACAATGGTGACGTTTCTAAGATCTATCCGATCCTTGATATGCCTGCATCATTTATTGGTGGCAAAGCTAACGATTATGGACTTCGCATGTACTGTGGTAACGAGAAATCGACTACACCAGTAAGTGCAGACATCGCTACGGCGGTTGGTGGTCGTATCTTAACTATGCAATTTGTAGATCAAACGGAAGAAGGCGTATCGCCAACAATCACCCGTACGATCACCGGACAAACTACTGTAGACTTCTCATTCAAGCCAGATGCATATTACCGTAAAATGTATCTTGAACTAGATTTCGAAGACATCGCATTAAGCGCATACCGTGATATGAACCCAGACGCAGGGTACATCCCAACGTTAGGTCCTGTATCTGACATGTATGTTTACCGTAGCAATATGGAGACCGTTCTTACACTAGCTAGTAAGTTTTTAACTGGCGAAGACGAGCTGTCTGACATCTACATGGTTGATATCTTCTCTGGTCTTGATCTTTATGGCAATCCATATAATGGTCTGCAGGTTGACGATGGAACGAACGGCGGTGAGATTTTAAGCGACAGTCACACGCATTATCTTATCGGCGGTTCTGATGGTACTATGTCAAACGAAGTGTTTGATACGTTAGTACGTAAAGAGATGGACGCATTTGGCGAAGGCACAGTTAACTACTTAAACTTGCTAAAATACCCATCTAGCTTTTTATGGGATTCAGGCTTCTCAGCTGAAACTAAAGAAGCACTTACAAACTACATCGGCCGTATGAAAAATACTAACCTTGTACTTGTACCGCATACGTTCGACGGTGGCGTTAACACAATGCAAACCGAAGAAGCTATGAAAATTGCTTTATCGGCAATGCTTCGTGCATTACCTGAATCGACTCGCTACGGTACTGGTACAATGCGTGGTCACATCGTTGGTCACAGCATGTTACTAAACGGAAGCGCTTACAAAGAGTACGTTCCAGTATCATACTCACTAGCGGCTAAGTTCTCTGCATATGCTGGCGCATCAGAAGGTAAGTTCCTTTCACGTAACAAATTCACCCGTGGTGAGTTAACTGTTATTACTGAAGGTTACGACTTCAATCTAGACTACAAACCGTTCACTACGTATGTAAGTGATTGGGAAGCTGGTTTGATTAGCTTACGTTCATTCGACCAATGGCGTTACCATTTCCCTGCATTGTATTCAGTGTACACAGAAGATCGTTCAATTCTAAACAACTGGTTGGTAGCACCGATCATTGGTAATTTAGAATACATCTCTGAACAAGTATGGGCTGAAATGTCAGGCGCTTCAGATATGACCGATGCACAGATCGTTAAAATGATCCGTGATAAGCTTATCCTTAAAACTGAAGGCAAGTACGATGGAGTTGTTACATTAGACTTCGAACCGTATTTCTCAGATGAAGATAAAGCGAACGGTAATACTGTTTCTATCAAAATCCACGTTTATGGCGCAGTTATGAAAACTGTATTCAAAACAACAATCGTAGCACACCGCTTCTTGGAGGGTTAAATTATGGCTGACTTGAAAGACCGCATGATGAGTGCAAATTTCGGAGTCCAGAACACAGCACCGATGGTTAATGCCAATATCGGTGGACAGATGGGCCCGTTAGTTAACCAAGGCCGCTACATCCAAAATGCGCATTACATTAAGAAAAACTTAATCGTGCGTGTTGTAGAATTCCCACGTTGGGTTGAATACATGGAGTCGCCAGATGACTATCGCCGTGCAATTAAATCATTCTTTGAAGTACATTCAAAAGTAACTGGTTTAAATAAAGCACTAACCGCTGAATTCGCAGAAACTACAATTGGACGCGCTGGCCATCGTCAGTACGACTTAACTAAAGTTTCTGAAGAACAGTCTGACATTTCGCATTCGTTAACCGACAAGTATGGTCAAGTTTACAAGACACTACTTGAAGTTTGGTTACGTTACGGCATGCAAGATCCAGCAGCAGGCTTCCCACTAGTTGCACTACTAGACGATACAATTACGGATGCACTTCAAGATCTGTACTGTGCGACAGTAATGTACTACGAACCAGATCCATTGCATCGTAAAGTTCAAAACGCTTGGTTATGTACAAACATGGCTCCACGTTTGAATGGTCCTGATGAAGGCGCTAAAGATCTTGATGCGGCTGGCGAAACCGTAGAGATGAGTATCGGCTTTACATCTTTACAACAATGTTCTTACGGCGTTAAACTTTTTGCACAAGAAGATTTAGATCGTTTAAATCGTTCTGGCTTAAATCCACTAACACGTAAAGCGTTTGTTGATACGATCGACGCAGACGTTGAGGCAACTAAATCGGGTTACCATGATTACGCAACCGATAACGTAGCTGATAAAGTTTAAGACAAAAAAAAATAAAAGCAATGACAGATGGGCGTAAGCCTGTCTGTCTTTTTATTTGCCACTGCATTTAATGCCACGACTGGCGATACAAACCCTACGTAAGCATCCTTATTAATTAACCGTCCGCTTTATAGCTTAATATGCTCCATAGTGGACTTGTAAGGATGTTTATACACTGTACTTGCATGATTGCCCTTCTATATAACATAACGTCTGTATGTCGATTACAGGACCTTTTAGATGACAAATAAAAAAGCAGGTGGCGAACCACCTACATTTTAAAAGACTTATTTATAGATCAGCCCACATTACTGCAAGCTCATCAGCAACATCAGAAACGGAGTCTAACCCACGAATCGTAACGCGACTGCCGATACCTGCACGATAATCAGATACAGTTTTACCATCAGTAGGGCGGGCGATGTGAACGCCTAGACTAGCTAATGCACCAGTTGTTTCAAAGTCAAGGTGATTAATCGAAGCATCTTCTTTAAAACGTTCGATGAATGAGTTACCTACTTTATGGGTTAAAGCTGCTGATGTAGCTTCGAGTGTATCACGAATACCGCCCAGTTGCTCATCGGTAACACCCGCACGTTCTTTGATAATGCTATCTAAATCGAAGCCTTCAACACTCACTGCATTTTCAGGAGAGAAAGTTACTGTACCGACAGTTGCAAGAATTTCTGTAAATAATGGAGATTTGTTAGACATTGTTTATTTCCTTAGGTGTTTAATAGCGTATTGTTTTTTAACAAATTATAGTCCACACAGTTATTTAATAACAGGTTGACATCATGAGAATAAAATATATCTATCTTTATTTAGAATGTGATGACAAATAAAAAAGCAATACCCCGCCAAGAATTAACTAAGCGAGGTATAGACATTAATCATCGTGACCAGATGGTCGCAGGTGAATAAAAGATAAACTATAAATAAACTATGCAAAAATGCTAAGGGCCGTATCCCGGACAAGATCATGAACTAAACAGTTTACGTGACTCTACATTGGGAAGCATAGACACACTAGCATGTGCAGCACAACTCCGTAGTCATCACTCTGAGCACTCTCATCTTGAGAAACTTAACAAACAAGCACAGTAAATCTTAAGCTAACCCAAAAAACACACTCTACCATATATATTACCCTAGCGTCTACGTGACTACTTAAACTGTTAATGAGATAACACGACGACATTACAACTTCGGACTAACTGCCCACTAATATGTTTTTTGTGAGTGTGTTCGTCGAGTAGCATGCGTTAAACTGATTGCCATCCAGCATTGAATGCATCACACTAACGATGTTTAAATAATCTAATTGTAACGATACCACGACTATATGAAGACTCAATAGATTTTCGATCATACTGTTTTAGGTCGCGCTCGCGAACATTTAACAGATCATCGTTAAACATGTCAATTTCAGGTTGACGGACAAGACGAGTCATTGCATTAGCAGCACGCTTACGGTTCGGATATCGACCATCCATCAGTCTCTGTATATCCGATCTTTCAACATCTCTACTCATGCCTATCTCAGCAAGCTTCTCAACATCCTCAACACCAAGTCTTAACATAGTCGGTGGAATCTTTAAATTTAAAGTATCCGCCATCTTAGTTCCTATTGTTTTTTGTTTGACTTCCGCGACTGCACACCGCAAATAGCCTTACAAAGGATTGCAACCGACGGCACAATCCTTATAGGGTTTTATTTTTTACACCAGCTCAACGCTGAAGGCTTATTGATAGAATCAGTACGTTTAGCCATACGGCTATCGTAGATACGCTGTAAGTCATCGTAGTCTGACGACTCCATGCCAATACCTTTACCCTGCACCTGATCACGACCCGCTAGAACGCTGCCAATTACAGATAGCGGAATGATAGTCTCTTCAAGATCAGAACACGACCACGACTCAAGTCCCGGTGCGTTGTATTTATGCGCCACATGTAGTCCCGGCTCAATGACCCAGTCAAATGTGATTAGCTCGGTAAGCGTACGAACGTAGCGACCATTGATGTACTTATCTTCACAAAGTGAGCGGAGACTAAAGCATACGTTTTGATCTGGATTATCCAGCGCGGCTTTTAATATCGGACCGCGCTCACGGTCGGGTTTAACTGAACCGTAAATGAGCATCATTTTTGTACCGTCGGCATTCATCTCGCCCGGAACGAGATGAACATCACGGATGTGTGCACATACATTTTTAGGGTCTATGCGCTTGATACGTTGTACGTACGCATCTAATGGTTTAGACTCATCCCATTGTGGATGGTCTTCTTCACTATAAAGATTACCGGATTCCATTCTCCGCGTAAAAGAAGACGAGGCATCAAAAACCGCCTTGCTAGTTTCATAGTCATACCACAAACCCGCACTGTTGTAAATATTAAATGCACCAAGTATGAGTTTGTAATACCCATTCTCATCGGGCTTTAACACACCACCCTTATTAGTACCGTTAAGCGCGGTACACGCAAACTTTAAATTTTCCATTATTTACTCACTATTTATTTATCGGTTAGCAACTGTTCCAACGGTTCAATTCGTGTAGGATTAGCTAGTAACGACGACTTAATTGCCCTCTGCAATTCAGAACCATTAATACGTGCTAAGTTAGATGTAGTGTTATTTGCAATATCGCGAGTAGCAATGAACGTAGGTCTGATCAGCAAACCAGAACCATCCTTAATGGCATGTCTGTAGTACTGAGCAAACTTGTTCGGATTTCTCGATATATGCGCGGTAATAACGTCACGAACCGACTGACTCGACCCTAACTTAATATCATTGAAGTAGCCAGAGTCTTTAAAGATCTCTGCATGGTCAACATAGTTTATAAACCATGGACTGTGTCCGTAATCTATAAAGTAATCCATGATGGTGTTAACTATCTTCTTATCACGCACCAACATTGTGTTCTTAATAACGACACTACCGGGATTAAACGTAAAGACGATATAGTCCTCACCTTCAATATCGATAGTATCAATTGTATCAGGCTCGATAATCATCAGCGAAGTAGCTTTAGAGACTGAATAAAATCCACCCTCAATGATTAAAGCGAACACACCAAGTATGGACACCTCACTAGATATAGTAGCGAGTCCTTTATTCGTATACCCGGCAGGTATCATTACAGTACAGCCTGTCTTTGTAATTAGCTGCCCGTTCTTCTCCGTTAGAGTTTTAATGACGACTTCAGGCTTACGTTTTAAATTACTTATGTCCATACTAGTACCTTATTAAAGTTTAGAAATGCCAATCCCAGACGCGATCCAATCTGTAATGTATTCAATCATTACGGCAGTGGCAGCCTCTGAAACAATCATACCTTCAGCACATCTATCTTCAATGCGACATAAAAGGTATTTAGCAGGAGTGTGGTAGAACATCACATCACATGTAATCGACATGCACAGTTTTCCAATATCGTTGACTGTATGTGAGTTAACCTTAGAGACGTATTCCTTAGCACGAGAGATCAATGCATTTCGTGAAGCGGTTTCGGGCAAGTACATTAATTCGATGTCTTCGATAGACTTAACTAGACAACGAAATAAACCATTCTTAACCATATCCAGATGTTTAGTTTCATTCAACAAGCGAATATTAACATGGTACCCTTCCCACACACGCATAAGCGTTGATGCATTCTCTAACGTAGCAGAGTACGAGATAGCTTCGTTGGGATTATCTAACGAGTTAAGCAATGCTCCTAATATAACTTCAGGAGTGCCGCCTTCATTAAGCCACTTGTCATAGACAGGACCGTTTAGATAAATGCGATCGGTAGCAAGATCTGTATCGTAATGTAAGACATTTGAAGCCACATCACTTTCGTAAGTTTCAAGAATGAACTTACAACCATCACCGTATACATTTAACAGCTTATGCATCAATGTGTCCCACGCAGTGCCATTCATACCACTGTTCGGAACGGGCTTATCTGCCAGAATGCTAACGAGTAAATAAGAGATAAGTGTTTTAGTTCGAGTGCGATACATTGGAAAATCTACACCTGATGCTTTACGCGGACTGTGGAAGATATCATTAAACACTGCATCAACTGTCATTCCAGCATCACGTAGCGCATCGTTAAAAGCTTTATCAAAACGCGGAGATCCAGTTACAACATGCCCGGAAAGATCAGTCGGTAATGGAACTGGTGGAATCTCAGAACGTTCAATAGATTTAATACGTGATACGTGTTTATCAAGTGCAACCAAAACTACAGGACTTTCCCAGATGGTCGATAGTGAAACGTCAACTATTTCATACGGTTCTTTATCAACAGTCGCATTGACAGTGTATTCCTGCATCATCTCGATGACATTAGATACAGTTGGTCCCGCGACGTTACGTGCGTGCTTCATAGCAGTACGTACTGAAGATGAGACTAATGTAGCTGCCTCTTCCATAGAACGTGAATGTAAAGAAACATTAATAGTAACTTGATCATTGCTATCAGTCGTTGTTTCGTTAATACCCACAGCACCCATTACAGGAGAGCGAGATAATGATTTCAGCCACGCATCTTCAAAACCAGTTTCATCAGTATAGGTATCGAGTAATGGAGTGTATGCCGCGTCATTAAGTGCATAGATAGGAGATGCTTCGTTTGGAATTAATAAGCGATTAGCAGCAGTCAGTTGTGTAATAATAGGTTGAACCGAACTTAAGGTTTCTTTATTAATCATTATTAACCCCTAACATTATCGTTGATGTGCGAACCGATTTTAGCAACAACGCTATCGGCGATTGTTTGACGAGTAACCTTCTGCCCGTGCATTGTCGAAGCACAGTCATGCCCCAACGTTTTCATAATTGAACGCGTCGCCAATTCGGTTGCGTTAGCAGCCGTAATCAGATTGCGTCGACTTAAGTTAGTATTCATAGTTAAACTCCAGAGTTATTTAAATTGTCACGGGGAGCTACCCCGCAACATACACTACATTGATTTAAGTATTCAGTATTTCTAAACACTTCTCATGCATTAGTTGACAGATCATTGCAGTAGTACCAATCTGATATACAGACAGCACTATACGGTCATCTATCGATTTCTTACCAAATATGGCATCCAGTTCCATCCCGTCATCTGTCACGTTTTCACCAGTCATGACCCTACGGAAAGTTGTCTTCATCTGATTAGCAAAAACTGCTTTATCGCCACCTACCGCATTAACAACTTGTGTGATGTAAAACCTAACAACAATCGTGTCCAGCTCTACAGGATTACCATCTATGCGTAATGTTGAATCAACACGTCCGTTATCAGCAATTGTCTTATGAGAATATTTTGCCTCTTTCTTGCGGCGTCTGTCAGACTTCTTGACCAACGCGGCAACACTCTCAGACATGTCCTCTTCATCACCGTTGTAGAAGATTTCCATCTTCTCGATTCTTCCTTGAACACCAGATTTCGGTGTCTGCGACGTTATCCTAGAAAGGGTGTCTAAAGAGTCCTCATTAAACGCATCATTAGTAGCAGTTAAGCCATCTTCGATAATGCACAAATTACTATCAGGTTGAAGCGTGTCGCCTAAGTTAGAAAGGTCATGTATGGCCTGATCAAACCTAACCGTGACATTCTTAACTTTAGTAATCTGTGTCCGCAACTTCTCAGAAAGTCCCTCAGAGATAGCACTACTATCTTCAAGTGTGTCAATGCCTTCCAGTAGAACTACGTTAGCATACGAGCCCAATAGCCAGTTAACTTGTTCAGGGTTAAATATGTCTGGCGCAAAGAACTTCTTATTATAAACAAGAACCGCCCCCTTACTAAACTTCTGACCCTTGACCACGTTTGATACCAACTCGTGCGGGAAGACGGAACCCTCATGACGTCCAAACGTTTTACCGATGGTGTAGGCCTTAGTTGTTTTAGGTTTTGTATCGTACTCCACTATAACACCGTACTCGTCCACGCTAATAACTCGCCCGGACTCATCGGCAACACTTGCCTGCGACGAACTGGTGCGGTGTGCAACAACCTTCTCATATCCCGTTCTAAATGACGGCGCTTCGTATCCATCAGCTGACATACCTGAGCCATGCTGAATGCCAACGAAGTTAGCACGTTTATCATCGTCGAAGAATGTCCCCGGAGCTAATGCAACAGGACCACTTATATACTGCGAGATAGATAGGTTATCACGATCATCTTTGCCCGGCATGCCATCAACATCACTAAGTAGAGGATTTGAAGACATGTATGAGGTAGTACCAACATCCCCACTGTCCACCGTATCGCCAGAGATTATACCTAAGTCAGACTTACGCAACTGTCGAGTACGTTTAACCATTGATCGACCACTACGTCCACCAGTACCGCCGAAAGTAACAACGTCAGCTTCTTTGATAGACTGGATAGGGTTAGCGTCACCTGCGGGCATTGTAGACGGGTCACTTGAAATAGCAGACCAGATAGCATTAGACGGAATATCAATCTTACGCTTACTGCCCGGCTTGTTATTACTGTCGCGTATACCACGAACTAGTCCAGTGTATACTGCCCCTGCAATACGTTGGTAACCGTAGATATGCATTTCATCCATATCGGTTTCTTCAGCATGCTGGTCAGTTACTACCAATTCATTACCACGTTTCAATAAACCTTTAAAGTGTGTAGGCTCGCCCATCTTCTTCAAAATTCGCTCACTGATAGGATCTACGAACATCGTCTCCATCAAATCTAACTCATTAAGGTAACGTACAGTCAAGCCGTCCTTTTGAATTAGATTTAAGTAAACGTCTTTCTGATTAAAGTCTTTAAGTGTAAAGTCTTTCATAATCGTCAAGTAAGGTTTAAGTCCATAGAACAGTAACTCTTGCTCGGCGTTATCAAAAGTAATAACAACCTTACTACCCTTAAGCGCTAACACTAGATCACCGTCACCCTTAACGACCCGCTCACCGCTTTCAACAACCTTGTAATCTACAGCATACTCTTTAAGAAGGTTTTCAAGCCCTAAGTAGTATCCCATAATCACAGCAAGCGGAATAGCTTTACCCATCATAGATAGTTCGGTGTATTCATTAGGTGCTTTTTCTGTAGACAGTCCTAAGACTTCAGTGATACGTCCCAAGTCAGTAGTTGCTTTATCTGTAACTTTGTAGATAATAGATGCAGCATCCATCGCCAACACAGCAGTTCTGGATTTACCAATAGGTACCAGACCTTGTTTACTTAGCGACTGTACTGTATCTTCACCGTAGATATTAGACATATCTTTTACGTTAAAGTCATAAACAAACCCACCTGCATTAAAACCACGTAATCGCATCGCTATACTAGTGTAATCTTTAGGTAGTGTAATACTCGGATCAAACACATTCGCAAACTTAAGGTCTGTAACTGTAGTATTATCTTTATCTAGCCAGATAGCACTTATATTGTCTGTCAGCCACTTAGTTCTATCTGCAGTTGCCCGCGTAGAACGCCTAACAAAGTTCTTACCGTAGAATGTAGTCAACGCCACAGTGCTCGGCGAGGTCTTTCTGATCGGAACGTCGACACGTTGTTTACGCATAGTGCAGCGGATATCGTTAGCCGTCCAATAGCCCTCATCGTCTAGCATAGGTGTTGTAAAGCGAACCGGGGTAGAACTGCCTTTAACTGGCTCTAGACTAACAGTGTGAAGAATAAGTCCATTAGCAGCATCGACGATAGCCTCCGCGCGGTAATCCTTAACCAGCACACCAGCACGCTGTACCGACACAACAGAACTAATGATATCTTTAGGTAATACTTTTTCGATGTATTGCTTAGTAAATTTCTTACTTGCAGTAACCGCCATATTCTTATCAAGCATGGTGATGTCATCAAACAATACTTCAGGAGCAATGTTGACATCCTCTACAGGTACATCCATCATGTCTGCAAGTGTACCATCACCGTATGGGTTAGCGATAGATTTGTAAGCATCGCTCGCCGCGATAACACGCTGATACTCTTTAGTGGAAAGCGTCCCAGCTTCAATAAATTTAGCACACGCCTTCTCAATACCGTTATCGACTGTAGTGACATCGTCAGTTGTAGTCACATCGTCTTCATCATCACCCCGTTTAATTATCTCGAAGTCATCCTCATCTTCAAGGTCGTCTTCAATGAAAGCCTCACCCTCATCTTCCATGCGGTCAATATCTTCAGGATTGAATTCATTATCCTCACCTACCTGATCTAAGACAACAGTAGGCGGACGCTCATCTTCGGCATTAGCGTCAGTGTTGATGCTAAGCTCAGACACTTTTAATATATGCTTATCAATTATATCCGGAGTTGTGTCACCTGCAACCGCATCTTCAACTATCTCACCAGCAGTTGCTAGATTGATAATAGTTTTGTATAACCGCTTCTGCATTTGTTCAGGGTCTATCTTACCGCCAATGCTACTGCCTTTACGCCAATGCATTAACTCGCCAAGGTTTATATTAACAAACTTACTATTGAAAACGATAATGACGTTACAACGTCTTAACTGCTCATCTGTCAATGGAGCCAATATAGAACTATCTTTTGAATTACCTAGCCATGTCCACAGTTCAAGGAAGATAAGCGCATTTTCATCACGCATGTCAGCTAATGAAATATTGTCGCGACGTTTTTCTGCACGTCTAAGTTTAGCCTTTGACGGTAACATGTCTGGCAAGTTAAGCAGTAGATAATTCTGGCGAGCATATTTATCAGCGTCACGTCCTAATCGCTCAACGACAGTAGCAAACAAGTTATGGTATCGTTCGTACCATGACATCAATGTTTGAGAATAACGATACATTGTACGTATAGGCGCATAGTTCTCAACAAGTAGAGTACGTTCGTCGCGTTCAACCAACGCCTCAGAGTGCATACGTCTGAGTTTCTTATTAATGCGATGGAAAAGCATAATGTCTTTAGTAATGACTTTATCGATACGTTTAGGTCTGCCGATTAAGCCATTCTCAGTTAACGCTTGAATGTGATTTACCTGTACTAACTTCTCAGCATTAGTTAACATTGGTAATGATTGCGCAGGTCCCACCTCAGAGATGCCCGAAGTAGGGACGTAATGTAAAATACTGCCCCGTGGTAATTCTAAAGAACTGAACTCACCAATCTTAGGTGAGCCGAACTGCTCTAATCGCATTATGGTAGTATTACGATTAAACTGCTTTAATAACATTGTCATTTAAATAGTCCTGTTTTAATCAGCTAATAAGTTAAATACGGTACGGTCGATGGTGTCTACGTTAATATCGATGACTAGTGCATTGTCCGAAGATATCCAAAAAGAGGCTTTAGACATCATGTCTTTATTCTCGGCTAGACTCTCGTCTGTGTATACCGAATCCGCACTGCCAGTATCTCCATCGAAATCCGCAACTAAACCTTTTAGGTTCGATGGGTGTGGTGCCATTGAATTAATGAAGTCAAGTATCGACCTCACGGGAAAGGCAATGGCCGGGACATCTTTTACAGTTACCCAATCATCTTCTAACTCATAACGCATTGTTGTACGTGACGTCGTCGTCAATCTTATAGTAGACGAGTAAGTACTACGTTGTCCGGCTATCGGATACCTAGTAACTAAAGTAAAGTAGTCATTCCAAACGTCATAGCCGCTTAAGTATAGCAGCTCTGCTAACGTGAGACCACTAACATGTTTTTTACTATACCCGTCAGGCAACTCACTAATATCGTAGAGGATCTTAAAGTTTTTACCATCTTCGTATATTAATGCAACATAGTGGCCGTTAACCGTTAAAGGTGCTTGGCGATACTCTGCAGTTTTGAATAAGTTAATTAACTTCTCTGCCCCCTCATCTGTAGTGTACTTATCGTAGTCCTCAGGCGAGACTGATATCATCTTACGTTTAAATGTAGATCTATCGATTAGATATAAAGACCCGTTACCCGCATCTACTTTAGGTAAATATGTATTATGTATTCGATGTACCGCAACGGGCAAAATTGATTTTAGACCTTGAAAGAGGCCCAGTACTGTATCTGTCGGCCTAACTTCATCAGCACGGTCCATGACAACACTTGACGCATCCATCGAAGAGAGCACGTTTCGAGTACCGTTCTGCAGGTTACGTTTAGACCATTTCCCACGGATGTGTCCATGCTTACCGTCAAGGAAGTCAAAGAAGTAACTATATATAGCACAGAAGTTCTCTTGAAGTTTCCACCGAGCTGTGTCGACCATTGCATTGTTACGTTTACCTAGTCGAGGAATACTTTTAGCAGTGTTGATCAGCTTACGATAAAGTGGATTAACATCATCTTCCTTTTCTTGCGAGTTAGGCTTAACTTCTAAATCACGCTGTGAGGCATTTAAGACTAAGACATACTGGCTAAGAGAAACCTCCCTGAACTCATTAAATATATCAACCGACTGTTCGCGAATTAAACTACCAGTTCGCTTAGGCGTGAG
>Ga0055584_100004837_pt1 | contig 13195 bp, 13 predicted proteins | sample OSDHelmetaG_FD_58716 | JGI IMG/M metagenome (GOLD analysis project Ga0055584, IMG submission 58716) | Pelagic marine sediment microbial communities from the LTER site Helgoland, North Sea, for post-phytoplankton bloom and carbon turnover... | ecosystem: Environmental > Aquatic > Marine >... | reverse complement strand
GGTGGCACTGGAGACGGTGGCACTGGAGACGGTGGCACTGGAGATTCTGGTGGTTTTATTGGTTACCTTCTCAGTTTCTATGGTCAGTCAGTCCCACCAGCACCAGCCTGGTTAGATCTCGACGGTGACGGAGTAATCGGCGGCGGAGACCTTGGTCTATACCTCGCTGGAATCACTGGTGGCGGCGAAACCTCCTGATAAGGACAAAAATGCTATTAATTACCGAGACAAGTCAAGAAGGCATGAAGACCATCAAGGAAACCAACCATGATGGCTCCCCTGAATACTACATTCAGGGGATTTTCATGCAGGCCGATAAACAGAATAAAAATGGGAGGATTTATCCCAAGGAAATTCTGATGAAAGAGGCCAAAAGGTATAATGAAGAGTACGTGCAAAAGAAGCGTGCTCTGGGCGAACTGGGTCACCCAGAAGGCCCCACGATTAACCTAGATAGGGTATGTCATAACATCACAGAGTTATGGACCGAAGGTTCTGATGTCTATGGTAAAGCAAAAATCTTAGATACCCCAATGGGTAACATTGTAAAGAATCTCCTCGATGGAGGATGTGAACTCGGTGTCTCAACCAGGGGCATGGGTTCTTTGAAAAGCAGAAAAGGGATCAATGAAGTGCAAGATGACTTTAGTCTTGCAGCAGTTGATTGCGTAGCAGACCCTTCCGCTCCCGACGCCTACGTACAGGGCATTATGGAGGGTAAGGAATGGGTGTGGGATAATGGAATTTTAAAATGTAGGGAAATCGAGTCCCATAAAGAATTGATTGAGAGAGCACACACCAGGGAGGATCGCGAATCTGCCATCCTCCATGCATTCCGAAGCCTCATGAAGGGCTGAAAGAGCATAAATAGGAAGACTACTAAAGGAGATAGCTGATATGCCCACTTCCAAGAATAAATTGTCCGAGGACCTCGCCAACGCCGCTAAAAAGGCGATGGAAAATGGGGAATCGGAGTTCGAATACGATGGCAAAACCTACAAGGTGTCCGATTTCGAGGATCTCGAAGAGGCCGCCCATGAGGAAGAACCCACCACCAAGAGCATCAACTCCAACGACGGAGTAAAGGCCGCTGGCAATGCCACCAAGAAGGCCAAGCAGAAAGGTTCTACCAACGAAAGTAGACGACACGTTTCTGCTACTGGCCTTGTCGAGATCGCCCAGCAAGAAGCTGGCACTTCAATCGTCGAAGATGTAGACGCCCTTTTCAGCGGTGAAGACCTCACCGAAGAATTCAAGACCAAGGCATCCGTTATCTTCGAGTCTGCCGTTTCTGCCAGAGTTGAGCAGATCGCCGAAACACTTGAAGAAGAGGCCAACAGAAAGGTCGAGGTTCTTGCTGAAGAAAAGAACCAAGAGCTTGCTGGTCAGGTCGATGATTATCTCACCTACGTTGCTGAAGAGTGGATGAAGGAAAACCAGATCGCCGTGGAAAGAGGCATCAGAACTGATGTTTGTGAGAGTTTCATGAGCGGTCTCAAAAGCCTCTTCGAAGCACATCACATTAATATGCCAGAAGAAAAGGTGGAAGTCCTCTCCCAGCAGCAGCAGCAGATCAGTGATCTTACCAGTCGTCTCAACGAAGAGATCAGCAAGAATGCAACTGCCGCTAAGCAAGGTAGAATGATTCAGGAAGCAGCCCAGAAGAAGGCAACCGCCAACGCAGCACTCATCGAGTGTGAAAAGGCAATCCATTCCGCCTCTTACGGTCTTGCCGATACCGAAGTTGAGAAGCTCAGAGCCCTTTCCGAGGGAATTGACTTTGATACGGTTGGTCAGTTCAAGCAGAAGTTATCTGTCATCAAGGAATCGTACTTTGGTAACGGGTTTAATAAGAAGTCTGGCAATGTCATCGACGAAGAGGACACCATCCTTGAAGGTGATGATGCCGTTTATACGTCCCCTAACGTCGCACATTACGCGAACTATTTAAGCACTAAGTCAGACAGCTGATCTGGCACATCTAATAAGAAGGAAAATTCAATGAATACTGAATTCAATGACCCCACCGACCTCACCGAGGCCGTTAAGACCAAGTGGAAGCCCATCCTTGAGCACAAGGATTGCGAACCAATCACCGACCCCTACAAGAGAAACGTTACTGCGGTTCTTCTTGAAAACCAAGAGCAGGCAATGCTCGCTGAAACCACCAACGTTATTGGTGGATCCGCTCTCGGAACCGATGGTGCCGACGCTGTCAAGACTTGGGACCCAGTTCTCATCAGTCTCGTCCGTCGTTCGATGCCAAACCTCATCGCTTATGATATCTGTGGTGTTCAGCCCATGACTGGACCTACTGGACTTATCTTCGCTATGAAGGCTAAGTTCGATGCCCAGAATGGTACCGAGGCATGGCCTTTCAACATCACCGATAACTTCTCGGCTGGGACCACCCCTGGCACCTACTCCGCTAACTCAGAGGATGACTTCCTCAAGCTTAATGGTGCCTCTGGTGCACAGAATGCTGGACAGGCCAACGCTTATGACGAAGGCGAGCATGGTTATGCTACCTCCGTTGGTGAAGGCCTTGGCGGGTCCGTTAACCCGTTCGCTCAGATGGCGTTCGAAATCTCCCGTACTTCGGTCGTCGCTAAGACTCGTGCTCTCAAGGCAGAGTACACCACTGAGCTTGCTCAGGACCTCAAGGCAATTCACGGACTCGATGCCGAGACCGAGCTTGCCAACATCCTGAGTGGTCAGATCCTCGCTGAGATCAACCGTGAGGTCCTCTCGTCGATCTACCGTACCGCTAAGCTCGGTGCTCAGCAGACTGACCTGGCCCAAGGTGGAATCAGTGGTGGGTCGGGTGGATTCACGGCTGCCAATGGTGGTGTCTATGACCTCATTCACGACTCGGACGGTCGCTGGAGTGCTGAGAAGTTCAGAGGACTTCTCTTCCAGATCGAGCGTGAGTGCAACCAGATCGCTAAGGACACCCGTCGTGGTAAGGGCAACATCGTCATCTGCTCGTCGGATGTCGCCTCTGCTCTCGCCATGGGTGGATTCCTTCAGCTAAGCGGTGGTGATGCTGGAAACCTCAACGTCGATGACGCTGGCAACCTTCTTGCTGGTACCATCGGTGGTGGACGCATCAAGGTCTACGTCGACCCATACGCAACCTTCGACTTCGTTGCTTGTGGTTACCGTGGATCGTCCGCTTACGACGCAGGTATGTTCTACTGCCCATACGTTCCACTTCAGATGGTTCGTGCCGTGGGTGAAGATACCTTCCAGCCCAAGATCGGGTTCAAGACCCGTTACGGTCTGGTCAACAACCCATACGTTGCGACTGCAACCACTAATGCACGCGATCTCTCGAACGTTGCATCTAACCGCGTCAACCAGTATTACAGAGTGTTCCGCATCCTAAACTTGCATGGCACTGCCTGATAGTAATACTTAAGATTAGTAGGGAAGGTGTCACAGGTGTTTTTGATAAACACCCCCAGAGCATCCTCTCTGCGTCCTCAAGGGGGCAGGTCTTCGGACCTGCCCCTTTTTCATATAAATATCATGGAGACAAAAAATGAGCAATTTTGGAATAACTGGGTCTGATCTTCCTGGTACACCATCTAATGTGAGTCTAAGTAAATTGAGCAGGCAGGTAACCAACACCAGCCTTCTCGGTCCGACTTCTTTTAGGTTGTCAATCATGAGATTGCCTGAAGTCACTTATTTTTGCCAGTCCGCCAACGTACCAAGCATCTCGGTTGAGCAGTTAGACCGTGCCAACATGTTTGTAGACATTAAGGAAATCGGCAAGCCTTCCTACGGCGATTTCAACATCTCCTTCTTGGTGGACGAAGACCTGAAAAACTGGAAGTCTATCCATGATTGGATGAGAGGCGTTGCACCTTTCGACGACTTCACCGAGAATATTGATCCTTATGCAGATCACAGATCAGACGCCATTTTGATGATCACCACTGGTGCTATGAATCCCAATGTGGAAATCACTTTCAAAGGCTGCTTCCCGTCTGAAATGGGCGAAATAGCCTTCGACAGCAAAGATACCGAAATAGACCCGATCGTAGTCGACCTGACTTTCGGATTTGACAGCTTCGAGGTGCGCCTAATACCTTGACCCACACCAGCCTATGATATACAATGGGGTAAACTAGTGGAGGTTTAGTGTATGGACTACGAAGACATCAAAAACATGGCGGAGAAAGACTCCAAGATTGACGGCACGGAGCTGGATATCGAGTCTATTAAAATTCCCCAGCTGCACAACAAATATCTTAGGATGCTACAAGACGAGAAGCTAGTACTAAGGTCCCTCTTATCTAAGAAATCTCTCTTGCAGAGACTAAAGTGGGAGTATTATACTGGCAAAATGAGCAAGGAAGAACTAGAGCACCACGAGTGGGAACCTTTTCAACTGAACGTTCTGAAGAAGGATCTAGATATCTACCTAGAGTCTGACGCAGACATGAACGTCATGAAAGATAGAGTCGCCTACCAAGAGGCAAAGCTCCAGTTCCTAGAAGAAGTTATTAAAGAACTCAACAGCAGACCCTGGAAGATCAAGAATGCTATTGAGTGGAGGAAGTTTACCTCTGGTGGATTCTGATAATGATCGGTATTGAAAAGATAAATGACGTCAGCATGAAGGTACACTGTGAGGACAGAGGAATCCTCAAAGAGGTATCGCAGTTTTTTACTTTCATGGTCCCAGGCGCAGAACACATGCCAGCCTACAAGAGTAGGAAGTGGGACGGCAAGATCAAACTTTTCAATATCCATACACAGGAGTTACCCATTGGTCTGTACCCCCATCTTCTTAGGTTTTGTGAAGATAGACGATATGATAGAGAGGTCATTGGGGACAGTCCACAGAAGTACCAAGAAGTGGGTATCGAGACTATTCAGAAATACATCGATAGTCACCTGAGACCAGTGGCAGGGGGTAACAGGGTAAATGCCCATCCACACCAAATCGAAGCAGTCACCCATGCCATCGAGAACAATCGTTGCACTCTTCTCAGCCCGACTGGGAGCGGCAAGAGCCTGATCATTTACGCTTTGGTGAGATTCTATCTGGACAACATACCAGAGGATAAAAAGGTCTTGATTGTAGTTCCTACCACCAGTTTGGTCTCCCAAATGTATTCCGACTTCGAAGATTATTCTGCCGAGAACGGTTGGGACGTTGAATCGAACTGCCACAAGGTCACTGCTGGTAAGGACAAAAGCATCGACCATAAAAGAATCACGATCTCTACTTGGCAGAGCATTTACAATCTAGACAAGAACTATTTCAACCAATATGGTGCCGTCGTCGGAGACGAGTGTCACCTATTCAAGTCTAAATCACTCAGCACCCTGATGGGCAAGCTTACTGACTGTCCCTACAGGGTCGGTACTACTGGAACCTTGGATGGCACCAAAGTCCATAAGTTGGTGATTGAAGGAGCCTTCGGTCCGACTTACAAGGTTACCTCTACCAAAGACCTGATAGAGAAATCGATCCTGTCTGACTTCGAAATTGATTGTATTCTGCTCAAATATCCAGAATACTACCGTAGGAAGTACAAGAGGATTAGTTATCAAGAAGAGATCGACCTTTTAGTAAATACTGATTTCAGAAACGAATTCATCACCGACCTTACTAAGAATCTTAAAGGTAATACACTGGTCCTGTTTCAGTATGTGCAGAAGCACGGCATCCCCCTACATTCCATGATTGAAGAGGCCATACCAGACAGGAAGGTCTTCCTCATTCATGGTGGTACCGATGCGGATTCTAGAGAAGAAATCCGTAAGATCGTGGAAACGGAAGAAAATGCCGTTATTGTAGCATCTTATGGTACCTTTTCTACTGGGGTGTCTATAAGAAGACTTCATAATATTGTGTTTGCCTCTCCTTCTAAGAGCAGAGTTAGAGTGCTGCAGTCTATTGGGAGGCAACTCCGCAAGTCAGATCACAAAGAGGTCGCACGTTTGTACGATATTTCTGACGACTTACACTGGTTGAGTTATAAGAACCATACACTTAGACACCACGAAGAGAGACTAAAGATCTACGATTCTGAGAACTTCACCTATAAAGTCATTGATATAAATATTGATGAACAAAAGGAGGATACTGGCCATGAGTAGTAGTAACCTCAATAAAAAGGGCAAGAACAAGCCCGACAAAGGTTATCGCATCGTTCGTTTAGTAAACGGAGAGAAGTTGATTGCCAAAATCTCTGGTTCGACCTCTACCAAGTTGGTTCTGAACAGACCGATGACCATTAGGGGTATGACCACCAACAACCCATTAGCGGGGATATCTAAAGAATTCCTGGTCTTATCGGATTGGATGGAGCATTGTTCTGATGACGACGTAAGAATCAAGTTAGACTGTGTGCTTACAATTTCTAGCCCAGACGAATTCATCGAAGAGGCATATGACTGCCAAAAAGAGTATGAAGATACTGGCAGTGCAGACCCAAGGATGGAAGATGTGCCCAGCAGTAATCCCAATAATCCCAATAACCACAAGACTCTGGCAGAGCTTCTAGAAGAAGCAGAGGACGAAGAATTCACCGAGGATAGTCTCAAGGAATTCTTGTCTGATTTTGTTAACTCGATAATCGACAAAGCATCCTCAAAACTAGAGGAAGAGTGGGTCGATGAAGAGGTCGACAAGGAAAGACCAGACTATGGTAATGAATTGGATGATTGGTCGCCTTACCCAGAAGATTATTGCGATTGAAGCATTTACTCCAACGGGTGAGTAGGACTCTTTATGTATCAAATCACTAAAATATTGTCAATATACTTGACGTGGCTGTACTTTTGTGGTATAATTTGGGAATGAAAGGAGTCCAACAGTGACTGACAAGAAGAAGAAGAACCCGAATCATTATGTTAACAATGTGGAATTTTACGAGGCCCTTTGCGAGTGGAAAGAGGGGGTAGTAGAAGCTGACGAAAGTGGAGAGCAAAGACCGCCGATCACAGACTATATTGGATCTTGTTTTCTGAAGATCGCAGAAGGTCTTTCCCGCAAGGCGTGTTTTTACAACTACGATTTCAAGGACGAGATGGTGGGAGATGCGATCGAGAACGCAGTTCTTTACGCACACAATTTCAGCCCCACGAAGAGTAAGAACCCCTTTGCCTACTTTACCCAGATGATGTATTATGCTTTCCTTCGCAGAATTCAGAAGGAAAAGAAGCAGATGTATGTTAAGTACAAGCTTGCCGAACAGCAGGATGACTACAAGAACATGCCTAGGTGGGATGACACCGACCCACATGAGAAGTTAAGCCTAAATAAGGTGTTCAGTCTTTCAGATAACGATGTGAGTACTCTGGACGAGAAGACTGCCCCCAAGAAGAAGAAGAAGTCTTCTGGTGGAACGTTAGATAATATTATGGACCAGTGATATGAAGATTGCGATTGTTACCGATACCCACTTCGGTGCACGAAACGATTCCCAGTTATTTTTAGACCATTTTGTCGGTTTCTTTGAGGACGTTTTTTTCCCTGCCCTCAAAAGGTATGACATCGACACGGTCATCCACGCTGGTGATCTATTAGACCGAAGAAAGTACATAAATTTCAACACCCTGAATACCGTCCGCAAGAAAGTGCTTGAACCCATGCGAGACATGGGTGTTACTATGCACTGTATCCTCGGTAATCACGACACCTACTATAAGAACACCAACGACGTTAACAGTATCAAAGAACTGTTTGACGGTAAGTACCCCAACTTCGTCCTTCATGAGAAGCCTGAGACGATTTGCCTGGGTGGGATGGATCTTGCTCTGTTGCCGTGGATAAACGGTGAAAATGAGGCAGAAGCAGAAGCCTTCATTAAGAGCACACCAGCCCAGTGGTTGATCGGTCATTTAGAGCTGAAGGGATACGAGGTGATGAGGGGGGTAAAGTACGACGGAGGTTCGGACCCTGGACTTTTCTCCAGATTCGAACAGGTGCTTAGCGGTCATTTCCATTGCAGACAGGAAAGAGGCAATGTGGTCTATCTGGGTACTCCTTATCAGATCACTTTTTCTGACTCTGGAGAAACCAAGGGGTTTTGGATTCTTGACACGGAGACCAGAGAGATGGAATTCATCAAGAATCCAGAGTGCATGTTCCACAGCCTTTCTTATGACGACGAAAACAAAGATTATACCAAGTTTATCAACAGTACACACCCGCAGTACAAAAACAAGTACATGAAGCTCTACGTTCTCAGTAAGGAGAACCCTTATATACTTGACAGAGTGATGGACTCATTGTATAATAGTGGTGTGTACAGTCTTACCATCATGGACGAGACAGACAGGCTGGATAAAGAAGAAATAGAGGCCGCAGATGCGACCAAGAGCACTTTAGAAATCATCATGGATGAAATCGACAAGAGAACAGAAATCAAGAACCCCAATAAGGTGAAAGAGTTAGTGAAGGAAATTTATTTGGAATCTTTATCACAATGAGTAAATTTAGACTACATATCGATATCCCGATGCATTTCGAAGAAGAATCGGCGATTAGAGACACCCAAAGGGTAATTGGCATGTTGAACGACCATTTCAATGAGCTTAGAAAGATGGGGGTATCCACTGTCAACTACCGTCTGGGTCATGATGATGACAGACAGAAGAGCAACTATTTGGATAAGAACGAGAACGGACATGTTAGCAACAAGAAGTCTGTAATCCCACTTTGAAGAACCACGGGTCGGAAGCGGATGGCATCAGCAGCGTCGCTTATAACGACGTTTTCGGGAGTTCGAGTCTCCCTCGACTCATTTGAAAGGAGGATCATTATGATCCCAGACTTGATTATTTTGGTAGAAACGTTTCTTTTGATGGTGGCAGTTCCTAGTGTTTTGTATCTCACAATAAAGGAACACAAGAGCAAAAGGATGATCACTAGGCTGCACTTAGATATCAAAGATCTTAAAAATGGAGAGGATACCTCCATCGTAGATTATGTTGAACCAGATCTGAGTGATTGGTTGGAGGAAGATGTTAGTATTTAAATCATTGAAGTGGAAGAATTTCCTATCCACTGGGAATTCATTCAACGAGGTCTTTTTAGACAGGTACGACACAACACTCATTTCTGGTGAAAATGGTGCGGGCAAATCCACTATGCTGGATGCCCTCACCTTTGTGTTGTATGGGAAGAGTTTCAGAGGTATCAATATTAAGAACCTCGTGAACAGTGTTAACGAGAGAGATTCGGTTGTTGAGGTGGAGTTCACTATCAGCAAAAACGAGTACAGAGTTGTGAGAGGGCAGAAGCCCAAGATTTTTGAGATTCACAAGAATGGTGAACTCATGAACCAAGATGCCAAGGTCAAAGACTACCAGCAGATCTTGGAAGATCAGATATTGAAGATGTCCTTTAAGGCTTTTTGTCAGGTCGTGATCCTCGGGTCCTCTAACTACGTTCCATTCATGAGACTGCCCGTTAAGGACAGAAAGATCATTGTTGAAAATCTGCTGGATATCAACATTTTTTCTGATATGAGCAATCTCATGAAGGCCAAGGTTTCCGAGAACAAAGACAAGCTGACCATTCTTAAGGGGACCGTCGACAACCTTTCGACGAAGATAGATGCAAACAAGCAGATGATCATCAAGCTTGAAAGGAAGTCTAAGGAGTCCAAAGATAGGTACCTGAAGGAGATCAGCAGAACAAAAGATATCATTGAACCGATGAAGGCAGAAATCGAGGAGTGCAACAGAGAGATTGAAGAGATTTTGACTGTCATGCCCAAGACTGAACCTCAGGATCAGTTGGTAGAGGCGAAAAGTATTAGAGGTAGGCTGGGGTCTAAACTGAAAGAGCATAGAAATGCGGTTTCTTTTTATGATGAAAATGACCACTGTCCGACATGCAGTCAAAAAATTGATGAAGACCACAAGCTCGAGATGACTTCTGACAAGCGAGATAAGGTGTCGGAGTTGGAGAAAGCAGTGTCCGACATCGAGTCCAAGATCGGAGATCTGAAAGAGATCACTTCCGCAGTTACCGCTAGCCTGAGAAGGATCTCTGATCTCAGAAAAATAACGACTAGAAACTCCGCCGTCATTCAAAGCAACAACGAGCATATCAGAATCGCACTTAGTAACTTGGATGAAGTGGAGTCTGGTGCCGAAGATTTAGAAAAGGAAAAAGATGCTCTGGTGCTCTTGACGGAGAGGTATGAGGAACATGACGGAGTTAGGAGGTCTTTAATCGAGGAGAGGACCGATCTCGAAGATGCCCACTCTCTCCTGAAAGATACTGGTATCAAATCCAATATTATTAAGTATTACCTGCCCCTGATGAACAAGGTTATCAATCAATATCTAACCTCCATGAACTTCTTTTGTCAGTTCACTTTAGACGAGAACTTTGATGAGACGATCAAGAGCAGACATAGAGACGAGTTCACTTACTTCAACTTCAGCGAAGGTGAAAGGCTTAGGATTGACCTTTCTCTTCTTCTAGCATGGAGAGAAGTGGCAAGGATGAAGAACAGTGTCAACTGCAATCTTCTCATTCTCGACGAGATTTTTGACTCTAGTTTGGACTCGGTGGGGACCGAAGAATTCATGGGAATTCTGGACGATATTGGCAACAAGGCCAATATTTTTGTAATCACACACAAGGCAGACCAGATGATGGACAAGTTTCAGAACAACATCCATTTCAAGAAGAAGGGCATTTTCAGCGAGATGGAATTCAAAATGCACAAGGCAGACGCTTGAGAGATTTTTACGAAAAAAATCATCATATTGTAGAATCACCAGTCAATATCACATTCGAAGAAGTTGTTTCTAAGGATGCCGACGAGTTCGAGTCTTGGGTGATGAACGTTAGAGAGGAAGTTCTCAGGATTTGGGATTCTTATGGTCTTCCCCCTAGATCGGGTGGGAAGACGGAGGAACAAATTGTAGAGAATTTCAACAGGTTAGGGGGTTACAACACCTCTTCTATGTGGAGGGATGACGAAGAAGCTGGTACCACTGGCGATGTGATCTTAAACACAGCCTATCTCGGTGTCGAGGCGGACCAGTTCTTCGAGAACATGTACAAGACCAGGATCGTGCGAAGCACCAATGATAAAATTGGTCAGAGCATTTACGATCTTTTCAACGAAGACAAGTACCTCAAGTCTATGCTACACCGTGCAAAAAGGCATTTTAAAAGGGATTCTTTCTATCTCTTCGCAATGAGTTTAAAGAAGAATGATGCCAAGGACTCTCTGATCAATGTAGATTCAGGCAGGGAGTGGGTCCAGCACTATCTGGATAACCCCCACTTCTTCGAGGGATATGATTTTTTCTTGGAGGAGGTAGACCCACCAAAAGGGAAAAATGCGGGGTATTTTCAGTTAGATGAACTGGACTTACTACACATGAGTTGCGACGAAGTAGAAGAGGTTAAAGGTAGGCTACAGTATAGAAACCACAGTAACATCGATCTAGACGACTTGAAGCAAGAAAAATTGTACAGAGTCAGGATGTATGAAAAGGGGAAAAAAGTGTTCCCTCGGTGGTTTATTCCATTCAGGATCGGATACACTCAACCAGCAGTTAATTTTCCTCCTTTGACTGCCAAAGCAATCTATGAAAGGTTTACAAATGAAGGCAAGAGCAACTTATTATGGGATCCTTCTTCTGGTTGGGGTGGTCGTATTCTGGGGGCTATGGCAGTTAGTGACGACCGCACCATTCACTACGTGGGAACAGATCCTAATCCTGACAACTTTTATGATGATGGGCGTAACAAATATGCTATCTTGGCAGATTTCTTTAATGACAGGACGTACAGAGGAAACGCCTTCTTCTCAGAGCAGAATTCATACGAAATGCACATGCTCGGATCAGAAGAAGTAGCAAATCATGAAGATTTTCAACGATACAGAGGGAAAATTGACCTTGTGTTTACTTCACCTCCTTACTTCAATAGAGAAATTTACAGTCAAGATGACAACCAAAGCTGCCATAAGTATGGAGACTCTTATGAATCCTGGAAGGAAGGATTCCTCAGACCAACCCTCCAAACTGCCTCGGATTCTCTGCGGCCTGGAGGACACCTGCTTTGGAACGTGGCGGATCTGAAGCTGGAGAACGGGGAATTTATCCCTCTAGAGCAGGACTCGGTGGAGATTATTAAAGCCATGGGTCTTGAACAGCTACCCACGATTAAAATGGCCATGACTGGGATGCCTGGAACCCACAGGCTGACGGAGGACGGAAAGCCTCATGTCAAGAACTTCTGTAAGGTCAAAGGCCGCTACTACAAGTACGAACCAGTATTTGTGTTCAAAAAGCCTCTCTGATATAATATAAACATGGCAAAGAAAAATCCGTTTGCGGAACCCGTATGGGATTGGGACGAGAACATTGAGCCTTCTGAAATGGAATGGCGGTGGGTTCGTGCTCTACACTGGTATCGATGTAATGCTGACCCCAAGAAGAAGAAGGCTTGGGTCTTGCAATTTATTAAGGAAAAGAAAGATGGTGAAAAGGTTGCTGATTACCGTAATGCCAAAAAGTCTCTTTATGAAGACGCTGGTGGCCTTTGTCGTATTGCTCTGAATGGATGCAAGAACGACAGACTCAATGAGAAGATTGACAAGGCTCTCGCCGAAATCAAGTCGGACTGCACCAAGCAGAATAAAGCACCAGCTGTCACCAAGACCATTATTCCTATCAAGATCAGGATCGCTGATCAGATCAGCGAGTACATGGATACAGTGAACGTTGAGATCGATAAGGTGATTAACTACCCCAACATGCCTGCCAAGACCTGGTGGAACATCCGAAGATGGATGGAGAAGGAAAAGGTCAAGTCCATGCAGGCTACGGAGATCATGAAAGAGATCCGTGGTATGTTGAACGAAGCACGTGCTGCTTATCAAAAGGAAGATAAGCAGCTGGTGGAAGCATACAGTTATATGAGACCCACCTACCTTCACAAGTACGTGAAGTTCTTGGAATCTCTGGTTGAAGGTGCAGATAAGCACATCGGAGCGGTTAAGCCCAAGACCAAGACCACCAGACAGGTAGATCCAGAGAAGATCGTCAAGAAGCTCCCCTATCTTAAGACTGGGAAGACGGTTAAGGTGAAGTCTGAACATCCTAAGAAGATCATTGGTGCGGATGCTCTTTTTGTATACAACGAGGTTAGCAGACTCATCTACGTTTATCAATCACGTGTGGGTAATGGTGG
>Ga0055584_100004836_pt1 | contig 13195 bp, 11 predicted proteins | sample OSDHelmetaG_FD_58716 | JGI IMG/M metagenome (GOLD analysis project Ga0055584, IMG submission 58716) | Pelagic marine sediment microbial communities from the LTER site Helgoland, North Sea, for post-phytoplankton bloom and carbon turnover... | ecosystem: Environmental > Aquatic > Marine >... | reverse complement strand
GTTGCTGCCGACGATGTTCCCGAGGCCGATCTCCGTGTGCCCCTTGCGAGCGCTCACGACGCCGGCCGCGAGCTCGGGGAGCGAGGTGCCCAGGGCGAGGATCAGGAGCCCCACCACGCCGTCCTTGAGCCCGAGCGCCTCGGCGACTCCCGTGGCGCCCATGAGGACCAGGCGAGCCCCGGCCAGGATGGCGACGGCGCCAAGGATGACTCGCAACCAGGGGTAGGGGGCGTGGGTCTCCTCCGACTGGATGTCCGCCGCAGGAGATTCCTCGCCGCGACCGCGGAACACGATCAGCTCCAGCGTGTACGCCACGAAGACCGACAGCATCACGCCGCCCTCCACCCGGGTGATCCGCCCGTCGCTCAGGACGAAGTACAGGCCCGCGAGGGAGAGCAGCAGCGGCAGGCTCTCGCGGATGGACAGTCGGCCGACCAGGGCCCTCGGCAAGATCAGGCCGACCGTCCCCAGCACCAGCCCTGCGTTGGCCACGTTGGAGCCCAGGACGTTGTCCACGGCCACGCCCGGCTCGCCGTCCATCGCCGCGAGGGTAGAGACGACCACCTCGGGGAGCGAGGTCCCCCAGGCGACGACGGTGAGGCCGACCACCCAGGGGTTGATCCCCAGCTTGGTGGCGAGCGTGGCTCCCCCCTCCACGAGAGAGTCCGCGCCCTTCGCCAGCAGGACGAAGCCGAGCAGGAGGAACGCGACGTCGAGCAGCATGGCTCGGAGGCTACCGCCCACCGTTGGGAAGCACCCGCTCGAACGGCAAACTCTCCGGACACCGCCGGCGCGGGTCTAGGCCCCCGAAGGCCAGGGCGCCATACTCCTGGCATGAGCGCCCCTGTGATCGCCGTCAACGGCCTCTACCATGCGGAGGATCCGATGCTGCGCCTCCGGCAGCGTTACCCCGACGCCGTGCGGCGCGCCGGCGGGGTCCCCGTGGCCCTCGCACCCATGCTCGACGCCGAGGGCCAGCTCGAGGAGCTGGAGGCCGTCCTCGATCGCGTGGACGGTCTGGTGCTGACAGGCGGCGACGACTTCGTCACCGAGGGGCTCGGCCTCGGCCCCACCCACCCGGCCGCGGAGGTGACCGAGGGCGCGAAGCAGGGCTATGACCTCGCCCTGACCCGGCTCGCCCTCCAGCGGGACCTGCCCATCCTCGGGATCTGCTACGGCCTGCAGTGCCTGGGCCTCGCCGGGGGTGCGACGCTCTGGCAGGACCTGCCCTCGGAGCGGCCCGGCCGCGTCCAGCACGCGGACAGCGCGGTGCACCCGGTCCAACCGACTCCGGACTCGAAACTCGCCAGCCTTGTGGGGCTAGACCCCGTCCAGGTGGTCTCACGGCACCATCAGGCGCTTCGGACCGTGCCGCCCCCTTGGATCGTCTCCGGAGTGGACGAGGAGGGTCTCGTGGAAGCCATCGAACACCCCCACCGTTCGTTTGCGATCGGTATTCAATGGCACCCTGAACTCAGCCCCGGCGAACCCGTTCATGGGGCGTTGTTCCGCGGCCTCATCGAAGCTGCACGCGCCCACCAACGACCGGTCACCAGATGAAGTACGGCAAGATCACCCCCGAAGAAGCGGCCCGCATGGCCCGCCGAGACCGCTTCAGGATCGTCGGCTTGACCGTGAGCGCCCTCCTGATCGGCGCCCTCTACCTCTACTCCCAGGCGAGGACGCTCGCCGAGCAGGAGAAGCTCAATCAGGAGTCCGCGGGCTCGATCCCCGCCCCCGAGGAGTCCGTCCAGCAGATCCCCTTCGACCAGCCGGAGGTCCTCGCGCAGATCGAGGACGACACTGACCCCCAGCAGGAGTTCCTCGAGTCCGCGCCGCTCAAGGAGGTCTTCTCCTACGCCAAGCTGCAGACCCGCAAGGCCCTGGAGTCCGCGGGCATGCGTACCCTCGACGCCGAGGTGTCCGGCGAGCTGCTGGCGGACCCCTCCGGCCACCGCCTCGACCCGATCCTCCTCCGCGGCCAGATCCTCGAGGTCTCCGAGCGGCAAGGATCGGACGGGAAGCGCTCGGGGTGGATCGGGAGCGTCCTCACCGACGATGGGTCGCTCGGGTACTTCCTCGTGCAGGACGCGCCGAAGCTCGAGGGAGACCCCAACTCGCCGCAGTCCCTGCGGCCCGGCGACTACATCCGGGTCGACGGGATCTTCCACAAGGTGTACCGCGCCGCAGTCCCGACCGAGATGGGCTCGGACACGCTCGGGTCCGCCAGCGGCCCGCTCGTCCTGGGATTCCGCGCGTCGCCCTCGACCCCGGCCGTCCCCGACGCCGACGACTTCACCGAGGAGTGGGCGCAGGCCCTCCTCCTCGGGCTCGACTCCGTCATCGACGACGAGGTCTCGAGGACCTTCGAGAAGGACGCCTTCGATCTGCAGCAGTGGGGACTGATGGCCTACGCCCAGATGAAGGGCGCGGAGACCGACTGGGACACCGCCGCGGAGCTTGACCAGGAGGCCCTCTCCCAGATCTACGAGGACGGCGATGGGTTCCGCGGGACCCCCTTCCGGATCCCGGTCAGCATCAACCTCGACACCTACTCCACCTCCGTCGAGGACAACCCGCTCCGGTTGGACCGCGTGACCCAGGGCTGGATCGGAAACAACAACTGGAAGGGCGCGGTCAAGACGATCAAGTGGGTCGGCCCGTTCGTTCGACGTGACCTGCTGCGCACCAAGGGCCTCGAGGGCGCCGACGACCCGCACCGCTACGTGCAGGCCAAGGGGTACTTCTTCCGGAACATCCTCTTCAGCAACAAGTCTGGCGAGCCGCGGCGGTCCCCTGTGTTCGTCCTCCACGACCTCGAGGTCTTCCAGCTCAAGGGCTCCAACCCGGTCGCGCCCGTCGCGGTGGTGGTGGTGGGTGCGACGATCTTCATGGTGATCGTGATCTTCCTTCTGCTACGCGCCGACCGACGCAAGAGCGCGAGGCTCCGGGACGACATGGTCCGCCGTCGCCGCAAGCGCGAGGGCCGTGAGGCCACCGCCGTCTGAGGGCTCAAGCACCCTGATGGCTTCCGTCCCCGTCGCCCTCGAGGGTCAGCCCTACGACGTGATCGTGGGCGCGGGGGTCCGCTCGGAGGCCCACGCCCTCACCGACGCCCGCGATCAGGTGGCGGTCCTCGCCGACCGCCGGGTCCAGGCCCTCCACGGCCCACTCATCGAGGGCGCGTCCACCCTGGAGGTCGACGGCGGTGAGCCCCTGAAGTCCATGGACGGCCTCGCCGAGGCCCTAGACTTCTGCGCCGCGGCGGGGCTCTCGAGGGGTTCCCTCCTGATCGCCTACGGCGGCGGAACCGTGGGTGACCTGGGCGGCCTCGCCGCCTCGCTCTTCAAGCGCGGGATCGATGTCCTCCAGGTCCCCACGACCCTGCTGGCCCAGGTGGACGCCTCGGTGGGCGGTAAGACGGCGATCAACCTCCGCTCCGGGAAGAACCTCGCCGGGACCTTCCATCAACCAGCGCGCGTCCTCTGCGACACGAGTCTGCTCGGCACCCTCTCGGACGCTGAGTTCGCGAGCGGCCTCGGTGAGGTCATCAAGACCTCCATCATCGGCGGGGAGGACATGGTGAGCCTGACCGAGGGGCTCATGGCGTCCCTCATCGAACGGGACCCCTCCGCCCTGGCGACCGTGATCGAGGCCTGCGTGCGGGTGAAGGCGCGGGTGGTGGTCTCCGACCCCGAGGAGCGCGGCCCGCGCCGCGCCCTCAACCTCGGGCACACCTTCGCCCACGCCATCGAGAGCGCCGCGGGGTACGGCGCCGTCCCCCATGGGGTGGCGGTCGGCGTGGGCCTCGCGCTCGCTGCTCGCGCGGCGGAGTCGACCTGTGGAGCCTCCGGCGCGCTGACGGAACGCACGACGCTCCTGCTGGAACGCGCTGGTCTGCCACCCTCCCTGCAGGTCCTCCGCGGCGCCTACGGCCTCGAGGAGCAGCTGACCCCAGCGGCCCTCCGGGCGGGCCTCGCCCATGACAAGAAGGGCTCGGTCGGCGCTCCTGAGTTTGTGCTCGCGCGGGGAGTGGGCGACGTGATCATGGGCCAACACCTCGACGAGGACCTCCTCGCCCAACTCCTCGCGTGACCGCCCTTGAAGTCTGAACCCCTGGACATCGCGAACGACGGCAACCTCTTCCCCCGGGAGGACCTGCTCGAGGCCGTGGCCCGCTCCGATTGGCGAGACCGTGAGGTCCCGGCCGTGGCGTGGCTGCTCACCGGCGCCGGGATCTCCCTGCTGGCGGCGGGCACGCCGATCGCCGAGGTCCTCATCCGCTCCACCACGGAGTTCGCTGCAGAGTCCGCCGGCCCGCTGGCTCCCTTCCACGCGGCCCTGGCGGCGATAGGAAGGGGAGGGATCGGCATCGAAGCCGCGGCCTTCCTCGCCTCCGCCATCGCTCTCGGCGCCACGCTCCCGGCGATCGGGGTCGCCCTCAAGGCCGTCGGCTTCGGCGGCCGGGTGGCCTTCGTGTCGGCCCTCATCGCCGTCATGTCCCCGCTGCTGCTGATGCACGGCAGGCTCCCGTCCGACGGCCCGGTGGTGGCCCTGGGGAGCGCCTTGCTCCTGGCCGCGGTGGCGGCACCCCACGACGGCGGTCGAAGCGGGCGCACCGGCTACCTGATCCGGCTCTCCCTGGTGGCGGCCTCCCTCCTGGCCGTCTGCGGCCTGTCGAGGGCCTCCGCTGCTCTGGGCGACGAGGCGATCTTCGGGAGGTGGATCGACCTCGCCCTCCTCGGCGGCGCCGCCCTGCTGGTGGTCCCCCTCGGCTGGCTACGCCAGGAGGAAGAGGAGCCGCCGCCCCTCTGGCTCGTGGGGTGGCTGGCTGCGAGCGTGACCCTCGCCCTGGTCGCCGGCGCCCAGGCGGGCGCGGCCCTGGTGCCGGCCCTCGCGGTGCTCGTCGCCAACGCGCTCTCGCGCAGGGCGCGGCCCGACGGCGCCCTGCGGTGGGCGGCCATGCTGGCCATCGCCCAGGCCGCCCTGTCCGTGTTCGCCGTTCGCCTGGCTCCGCCCGACACCACCTTCTTCGCCGCAGCGAGCAGCGGCGAGGTCGAAGCGGGGGACGTCCTCGTCGTCGAGGACCTCGACTCGAACGAGGCGTACCTGCTTCGACGGCGGCTCGGCGTCACCGTGGTGGACCGAGCGCCCGACGCGAGTGACGGGCGCGTGATCTTCTGCGGCGGGGGCCCTCCGGCGCCCTGGACCCTCGATGCCGCCACGGGCGAGGTGCTCGAGCGGGCACGGAACGACGAGGCGGAGTAGCGGACGGGACATGGCCACCGAGACCGCCCCCCCCACAGCCGGAGACACTGCCCCCAGGAGGCGCCGTCGCCTCCTCCGTCGCGTGATGGGCGCGATCGAACAGCGGCAGCGAGTCCAGGACCTCGGCTTCGGGCTGCTGGTCTCCGCGCTGGCGATGGCCTGGCCCGCGAGCGCCCCCTACACCGGCGGCGGCGAGGCCGCACGCAGGCTGAGCGTCGCGGACGAGGAGCTCACCCAGGGGCTCCTCTACCCGCTGGGGAGCGGCCTCGTCGGGACCGTGGATGGCATGGACGGCGACAGCGCCATCAGGCTGATCGCGGCCCTCTGCCTCGGCGGCGCGTTCACGCTGACCCTGGCCTTCCTGCGCGGGCTCGGGTTCCGCCGGAGCGCGAGCCTCCCGGCGTCGGTCACCGCCTTCGCCGCTCCGTTCAGCTGGATCGGCGCGACCTCCCCCATCGACTACGCCCCCGGAATGTTCGGCGCGAGCCTGCTGCTCTGGTCGCTCTTCCGACAGCCCCAGGACACCCAGCGCGGCTACCAGTGGCGAGCCATCGTGTGCTTCGGGGTCGCCTTCATGCTCCACATGGAGCTGATCCTGCTGGTCCCCGCCACGGCGTGGGCCGTCGCCCGGCACCCCGAGTATCGACGCGAGGCCCAGATCGCGGCCTTCTCGGTGGTCGCCGTCCTCATGATGTCCATCGCCATCGGGCTCGCCGGGCCCTCGGAGTCCCTCCGGGTGGATCACCTGGTGACGCGCGCCCTCGCGGGAGCCGACGGTCCGTCCCCCGCCGCGTGGCTCGGGTGGCTGGTCGCGGCCCCCATCGGGTTCGGCGCGGGGCTCTTCGGGATCTACCAGCTGCTCATCGCACAGCGGAGCGCGGAGGCCAAGCGTGCACCCGTCTGGATGGTCGCGTGGTGCCTCCCCTTCCTCGCGCCCATCGTCGCGGGCTCGCCCGAGCTCGCGCCGATCTCGCCCTACCTCATCCCAGCCGGCGCCCTGGGCCTCGCCGACTGGCTCAATCGGCAGGGCTCCGCCAGCCGGGAGGCGCGGGTGGGCACCGCGGTCGCCCTCGCCCAGCTTGGCGTGACCGCGGCGGTCATCCTGACTCGCTAGCGGTCCAGCTGACGGCGCATGCGGCCCTGGATGGTGCGGACGACCGAGTGTCCGACGCGCTCCATCCGGGCGCCGTCGAACTGCTCCGTGGCGTGGTCCAGCACGAACGTCCCCCGGTACTCCTCCTGGGCCTCGTCGAACTCGACCGCGCGCGCCACGACGTCGGGGACCTCGGCCAGCCGATGGCTGTGCGCGAGGGCCAGCAGCTCCACGGCGTTGCGATAGTGCATCGCCTCGTCGTTCTTGAGCTCCCTCAGGAGCCGACCGAAGGCCGCAGGCCCGAGGGAGCGGTAGAAGGGGATGTCCTCACCGTAGCCAGCCGTGCTCATGGCCTCGTCGTAGGCGAGGAGGACCAGCACCTCGAACTCCCCGTCGAGCAGCGGCTCCACCGACCGAAAGTCGCCCACCCTCGCCATCAGGCGGTTCCGTACGGAGTCAGCGGCCTCCCCCGTCACCAGGGAGTACAGCCGGAGCAAGCCCTCGGTGTGCCGCTCCTCGTCCTCGGCCCACGCCCGGAGGAAGGCGTGGAATTCCGCCGAGAAGCCGCGGTCCCTCTCGACGATGTGCCCCTGGAGCAGGCGCGCATCCCACTCCGCCGCGAGGTCGATCCAGAGCCGGGGCTCCGCCGCTCTCGCGCCTTCCTTCGAGCAGGTGACGTCAGCGGCGCTCACGCCGTCAAGGAGCGAGTCAAGGGACCACTCGCGCTGCCTGGGGACATAAGTGGTGGTCATGGACTCATGGACCGAACGACAGGCGAGGTGCGGCCCTCGGAGGCCCGGACCTCCGTCCGGCGGAGGAGGTCAATCGTCGACTTCGACGGAGAACGTGAGCGGGAACCCGTCCAACCGAGCCCTGGCCTGGGCCCTGGCGACCTTCTTCCGAGCCACCGACTCCGGCCATGAGCCGATCAGCGCGCTCCCGGCATGATGGACGCAGAGCATGAGCTCGAAGGCGCGGGGGGACGGCTGCCGGAAGACCGTCATCAGGACCTCGACCACGAAGTCCATGGTCGTGTGCGGGTCATCGTGGCAGATCACCCTCCAGAGGCGACCGAGGCGCTGCTCGGCCTCGGGCTCCATCAAGGTCTCCGTGCTGCCCGTCGGACCCTCGAGGGTGGTGATACCGGTGCAGTGGTTCGCGCCGCTCATCCTCCCAAGATGCAATCCTGACGCTGGGATGAAAAGGGCCGCGCGGGCCGGAGAGAGCCAGAGATCTCTCGTCATCGGCCCCCGGAGCGTCGCGGAGACCCTATCCCGGGGGCGACCGGACCCGGGCGCCCGGTTATTGTGCCCACGGCGGCGAAGCACCTCGCCCTCCCCCGCCCCCCGAAGAGACCCCGCCCCAGCCCGGTACCCCGTGACTGACACCGAACGCCTCGACGAGGAGCTCCAGCGCCTCAGGGCCGCCGCTCGCGAGCTGAAAGGCCGGCTGAACAGCCGCTTCTTCGGACAGGAGGAGACGGTCGAGTTCCTCATCCTCTCCCTGATGGCGGGCGGGCACGTGCTCCTCGAGGGAGCCCCCGGCCTGGGCAAGACCACGCTCGTCCACGCGCTCTCGGACGCGGTGGACCTGCGGTTCCAGCGGCTCCAGTGCACGCCGGACCTGATGCCCTCCGACGTGCTCGGGACCCGGGTTCTGCGCGTGGACGACGACTCCGGCGCGCGCTCCTTCGACTTCGAGAAGGGCCCGGTCTTCACCAACGTGCTCCTGACGGACGAGGTCAACCGGGCAACCCCCAGGACGCAGAGCGCGCTCCTGGAAGCCATGCAGGAGCGGCAGGTCACCCTGCACGGCGAGACGTACCCGCTCACGCCTCCCTTCTTCATGGTCGCGACGCAGAACCCGATCGAGATGGAGGGCACCTACCCGCTGCCCGAGGCGCAGCTGGACCGGTTCCTCTTCAAGCTCGAGCTGCAGCTCCCGGACCACGCCGACCTGACCACGATCCTCTCGGCGACCACCGGGGGCTCGGAGGAGTCCGCGCCCCCCTCATTCAGCAGGGAGGAGTGGCTGCGCTTGCAGGCCCTCGTGCGAGAGGTCGCCGCGCCGTCCGACGTGGTGGAGAAGGTCGCGGCGATCATCCTCGCGACCCACCCCGACCACGAGACCGCGCCCGAGGCGATCCGCTCCCACGTCCGGTACGGTTCGAGCCTGCGCGGTGGCCAGGCGATCCTCCTCGCCGCCAAGGCCCGCGCGCTCCTCGCGGACCGACTGAACATCAGCGATGAGGACATCCGAGCCGTTGCGCGGCCAGCCCTCCGTCACCGGTTGATCCTGAGCTACGAAGGCGAGGCCAGGGGCGTACGCCGCGACGACCTCGCCGACGCCGCGGTGGCAGCGGTCCTCGGGGCGTGACCGTGATCAGGGGTCGGTGACCACGGCGCCCGACCCCTCGAGCTCCTCGATCTCGCGCATGAGGTCTGCGAGCCGGCGATGGCCCCGCAGGGCGCGGTCGACGCCAGAGGCGCCGTTGGCGACCGATCCCCAGTGATCCGCGAGCTTGGAGAGCCACCTTGCGGCGACGGTGGGCTGGTTGGCCTCGACGTGGAGGTCGGCGATATCGCGGATGAGGAACTCCGAGAACTCCCCCTTCGCGAAGGCTCGCTCCATGAAGGCGAGGGCCTCCTCGTGGCGCCCCTGGCGATCGAGGAAGCGCCCGATGTCATGCATCGCAGCGCCCACTTCCTCGCTCCCTTCGAGCGCACCCACGGCCCGCTCCAGGGCGGCGATGGCCTGCCCGGCCTTGCCTGCAGCGAAGAGCATCTCGGCCTGAAGCATGACGGCCTGCTCCATGCACGGGTAGAGGGTCATGGCCTGCCCGAGCGCCTTGCCCGCCGCCTGATCTCCGCGGACCTTGCGGGTGGTCTCCACAAACTCGAGCACCATCCGCGCCTCAGGAGTCCCCACCTGCCACTCGTAGTTGACCGTCTGGTTGGCGGCGCTGTGGCTCCGCAGGAGCCCCTCCTCGAGGCATTCGAGCTGCGCGGCCCGATTGCCCGAGCTGCGGTGGATCCTCGCGAGCTGCTGGTAGACCCGGGGCTCCAAGGGGAACGCTCCCTTGGCCGCCTCAAGGGACGTACGAGCGGCAGCCTCCTCACCCGCCAGGAGGAGCTCCCGGCTCTCCCGGAGCCACTCCTCCACATCCTGGGTCGCGCCCTGGTTCGGAACGACCGAGCAGACCTCGAGGGCTCCGCCCTCGGCGTCGCCCAGGCTGACCAGGGCGATGTCCATGCCGTCCGCGTGGATCGCGAGGCTGGGGCCCGCCTCCGTGAAGGCGAGGCTGATGGCCCCGGCTCCCGCCAGGTCCTTGTGCCCGGGGAGCAAGGAGGCGAGGGGGCGGCTCCGGAGCGCCTCGCCCTCGAGGCCCAGCTGAACGATGCGCGGAGCTCCCAGCGACCGGTCCACGCAGACGATGGACTCCTCGTCGGGGACGAAGAGGTGCTGCGGGATCTCGGACAGGGGGAGCAGGACCCAGGACGCGAGCGCGTCCGGCTGAACGATGAGGGCGCGGACCGTGAGCGGCTGGGGGGTGTTGGCTCTCCCCTCCACCACGGTGACCCGGATCTCCCCGGAGGGCGAGGTGGCGCTCACCGCGGGGAGCACCATGGCGGCGGCGACGCCGCCGTCCTGCTCGCCGTCAGCGGCGAAGCCCGCGGCTGCGGTCACCGTGGCGGCGGCCGCCCAGGCGGCGATTCCGGTCCCCTTCATGTCGATCTGCTTTGCCCTCGCTGGAGTGAACGCGCGGAGCGCCCGGACAGGGCGCGCGCGGACCCATGGGTGATCGGCAGGGAACGGCCCCGGCTGGACGGCAAAACCGCCGGGGCTCGCGGCGCCCCAGGCCGTGCCTCGACGCTGGACGTCAGCGCGGCAGGCCGAGCTCTCCGAGCCGCTCCGCCAGCTGCGCCGTGAACACAGAGGCCGCAGGCCCGGTGAGGTGGAACGGATTCTCCATCACCTCCTTCGGGAAGACCTGGAGGCCGCCGGGGAGCCGGTGCACCCGCTCAGATCCGTCACAGAGCTCATCCATGAAGCCATGCACCTGCGCCAGGAAGGCGCGGTGCTCCTCGCGAAGCGCGAGCCCCTCCCAGACCGGGCCGTCCACGAAGACGAGGTCGAATCCGAATTCCTCGGCCGCGCGCGCCAGGCCGCTCATCGCCGCTCGATCACGGTCAGAGGGGATGGGGCCGTCGCCCATGGCGGCGATCTCGCCGAGCACCTTCTCCGCGAAGGGGGCCACGCCGTTGGGGTAGGCCCGGGGGAGCACCGAGGTGCCGTCGGGTCCGATGGGGAGTCGGCTCCCGTCGATCTGCCAGAGGCCCTTGCGGATGCCGCCTTCGAAGCTGCGGTGCTGGGCGTAGAGGGGGAAGAGCCGCGCCGCCGTGAACTGGAGGGCCTCCGCCATCGGCAGGGCCACGAAGGGGATTCGGTCTGCCCAGCCGCCGAGGGTCGCGGGGATGCTCGCGAAGGTGAACCCGTCGGCCTCCAGCGCAAAGGTCCTGGACCCCATGACCACCAGCACGACCGACGGCGGCGCCTCGGCGCTCTCCAGCGCCTGATCGAGGAACCAACCGGCGCCCAGGTTGAGGAAACGGCCGTAGGTGCAGTAGTTCCGCGCCTCGACGCCGAGCCGCTCCTCCAGCACGTCCGTATCCACCGCGAAGTTCCCGCTGCTGTCGCCGATCGCGACGACGCCTCCGGCGGGCGCGCCGGCGCTGGCGAGCTCCCACTTGGTCGCCACCGTGCGGCCATCGAAGGTGCGCTCGCTCACCGGCGAGAGGCGGATGGCGGCGGCGTTGACCCCGAGGACCACGGCCACGATGAGGGCCAGCATCAGGCCGAAGGCCCTGGCTCCGGTGGCGTGCTCGCGCTCGCCTGCAAGTCGATCGATGCCGGCCATCAGAACTGGAAGTAGAAGAACTCGACGGGCTCGCGGACGCCGAAGACGAGCATCCCGAGAATGAGGGCGGCGAAGAGCAGGGCCCTCGGGATGAGGGGCAGCCTGAGCGGGATCAGCAGATCCCTGGCGGCGTGCTGGAAGAGCTGGACGACCACGAGGGGCCAGGTGAAGTAGGCGAGGCTCGAGAGACCGGCGGCGGCGCGGTCCGTCAGCAGGAACGACTGGCTGGTGAACAGGTGCCAGAACTGATCCACCGAGGTGCAGCGCACCACGGCCATCCCGATGAGCATCAGGGGCCAGAACAGCACGATCCTCGTCCACTCCCCCGCCAGGGACAGCGGCCGACGGGGGTCGATCCCGCGCGCGTCCGCCCAGACGCGCTCCATCACGAGGAGCACCCCGTGGTAGCTACCCCAGAGGATGTAGGGCCAGGCGGCGCCGTGCCATAGCCCACCGAGAGCCATGACGACGAACATGTTCCGGTAGGTGACGAGGCGGCTGCCCCGGTTGCCGCCGAGGGGGATGTACAGGTAGTCGCGGAGCCAGGTCGAGAGGCTCACGTGCCAGCGCAACCAGAAGTCGCTCGGCCCGGTCGCCAGGTAAGGGAGCCGGAAGTTCAGCAGGAACTCGAAGCCCATCAGCTTCGCAAGCCCGCGGGCGATGTCGGAGTAGCCCGAGAAGTCACAGTAGATGTGGATCGTGAAGCCGAGCACCGCCACGAAGGGCTCCAGCCCGTGCAAGGACTCCCACTGACCGCCGAAGAGCGGGTTGCTGACCAGCGCGGCCTGGTCCGCGATGACCGTCTTCTTGAAGTAGCCCCAAACCAGCAGCCAGAGCCCGGCCTGGACCTTGGACGCGGTGACCTCCCGCGGCGCCTCGATCTGAGGGAGCAGCCGCGCCGCGCGCTCGATGGGCCCCGCGACGAGCTGCGGAAAGAAGCTCACGAAGAGGGCGAAGCCGAGGAAGTCCCTGGTCGCAGGCATCCGGCGCCGATACACGTCGATGGTGTAGCTGAGCGTCTGGAAGGTGTAGAAGCTGATGCCGACGGGCAAGAGCACCCGCAGGGTGGGCAGGTGCACGGAGAAGCCCATCGCCGCGAGCAGCTCAGCGGTACTGTCGATGAAGAAGTCGAAGTACTTGAAGAAGCCCAGGATCCCGAGGTTGATCACCACCGAGAGCGTCACGAGCCGCTTGCGGACAGGCTCGGAATCGGTGCGATCCAGCCGGCCGCCGATCAGGAAGTCGAGCACCGTCGAGACGCCGAGCAGCACCAGAAAGCGCGCGTCCCAGTAGCCGTAGAAGAGGTAGCTCGCGGCGAGCAGCAGAGCGTTCTGCGCCCGGAACCGTCGCTGGCCCAACCCCAGGTACGCCGCGTAGACCACGGCGAAGAAGAGGGGGAAGATCCAGGAGTTGAACTGCATCGGACGGTGGCTCCGGCGGGTCGAGCCGTCTCCCTATGGAGAGGCGCGGGCCTCCACGCTGGAGGGCCCGCGCCGCGGAGGGATCCTAACGGGGATCCCGAGATCTGGAGATGTCAGCCCTGAAGCTTCAGGGAGAGCTGATCCAAATCGACGTCCTCAAGGTCAGCCGGGGTGATGCGCCCCATGTGCTCGAACCGCTTGCGCTCCTCGGCGGAGGTCATCTCGGCGATGGAGCCAACCGGGAGGCGCTTGGGGAAGCGCTTCACCTTGCCCGCCGTGCGGACCACCTCGGCGAGGTTCTCCGGCAGCCCCTCGGGGAGGCTCTCGCGGCGCTGGAGGGCACGACGCGCCCGCTTGCAGACCTCCAGGGTGCTGGAGAGGTTGGTGCGGATCTTGATCAGCCGCTCCATGTCCGGGTCTGGCCCATCGAGGGATCGCTTCACCTTGGCGCTCGCGACCTCGAGGACCGCGATCAGGGTGTTGAGCTTGCGCATG
>Ga0055584_100004835_pt1 | contig 13196 bp, 10 predicted proteins | sample OSDHelmetaG_FD_58716 | JGI IMG/M metagenome (GOLD analysis project Ga0055584, IMG submission 58716) | Pelagic marine sediment microbial communities from the LTER site Helgoland, North Sea, for post-phytoplankton bloom and carbon turnover... | ecosystem: Environmental > Aquatic > Marine >... | reverse complement strand
TCTCCGGTAAGCACGTTATATAAGAGCGTACCCAGCGAATCAGTCACCGGCCCTTTGCCGCCATCGCCGATAGTGCGATGGTCGATACTGCCGATAGCGGCCATCTGGACACCGGTTCCGCAGAAGAATGCTTCATCGGCTAAATACAGTTCAGAGCGATCAATATTGCGCTGCTCAACGTTGATACCAAGTTCGCTTTGCGCAAGCTCTATTATTGATCTTCGCACCACCCCTTCAAGAAGGTTTGCCGTGATCGGCGGAGTAATGAGTGTGCCATCCCGAACCATCATAAAGTTTGCTGCAGTGGCTTCTGAAACATGACCATCCTGATTAAGCAGAATAGCTTCGTTAAAACCGCTTAACATTGCATCGCTTTTCGCCAGACTGCTGTTGACGTAAGTGCCGTTGACCTTTCCTCTGGCAGGAATTGCAGTGTCATCAACACGGCGCCAGCTACTTACGCACACGGATAGTCCATTACTGTCCGGCAGGTAGTCCCCTGTGGGCTGACTGAATATTGCCAGTTTGTCGTTGGCGTCGTGCAGCCAGACGCGAAATACGCCTTCATCTTTATAGATGATGGGCCGGATGTATATGTTCTCCTTCCATGCCTCCTGCCTTAACAGTTCAAGGGTGAACTGCTGCAATTGTTCATTAGAAAACTCGATAACACTATGCAGTAACTTTGCACTATTGAGTAGCCGATGGTAGTGGTCCTGCAGACGAAATACATATAGCTGTTGATGTGAGGCATTCCAGTAGCCGCGGATACCTGCAAAACAGCCGGTCCCGTAGTGCAATGTGTGATTGGTAATGCTGATTTTGGCCTGATCTATGGGCACGATAGCGCCTTCGAAGAACGCAAGAGTTGTCATAAAAGTTTATTTCTTAAGATGAAAGGATTTGGGGCGAGTCAGATTATGATAACCGATCACTGACAGGCCTCCGCCGCGACCGGTGTTTTTGCACCCTGTCCAGCATAAAGCGGGATCAAGGTAATCGCAACGATTCATGAAAACCGTGCCGCTTTCGATATCATTTGCTATGCGCTCTGCGCGTTCGATATCTGCAGTCCATAGTGAAGCGGTGAGGCCGAACTGGCTGTCGTTCATTAAATGAATGGCCTCTGCATCATTCTTGACTTTCATGATGCCAACTACGGGGCCGAAGGACTCTTCCTGCATTACCCGCATGGTGTGATCCACATCAATCAGTATCTGTGGCATCAGATAGGCACCATCATCATTGTCAAACAACGCCGGGTTTACCAGTGCACTGGCACCGCTGGCTACCGCCTCCGCGGTCTGCGCACGTACCAGATCGGCGAATCTGACATGGGCCATTGGCCCGAGGGTGGTATCAGGATCCAGAGGATTGCCAAGCTTGTAACCTTTGACGATCTCCAGGGATCTGGCGACAAAATCGTCAAACAGGCTCTCAACGACGTATATACGTTCGATTCCGCAACAACACTGACCCGAGTTAAACATTGCGCCGTCGATAAGAGTATCTACCGCTGCATCCAGATCAGCATCTTCCATCACATAGCCAGGATCTTTGCCGCCCAGTTCTGTGCTTACCGCAGTGAAGGTGCCAGCAGCAGCCTGTTCCATTGCTCGGCCGCCGTTAACTGATCCGGTGAAATTCACCACATCAAAAGAACCTGAGGCGATCAAACCAGCGGTTTCTTCATGGCTGAGATACACGTTCTGAAAAACTTCCCTTGGAATGCCCGCCTGGTGAAACGCAGTGGCCATTCGTTCACCCACAAGGGGCGTCTGCGACGCGTGTTTTAACAGTACTGTGTTACCGGCAATAAGCGCCGGTGCTACAGTATTGATTGCTGTCATATAGGGATAGTTCCACGGCGCCACCACAAGCACCAGACCCGATGGCTGCCGTTTGATGTAGCGCTTGAATCGAGCACTGTCCTCAATTTGAATTGGTGCAAGTGCCTGTTCTGCGATTTCCGCCATATAACCTGCGCGCTCATTGAAGCCGGAAAACTCCCCCCCGTAACGCACAGGTCGACCCATCTGCCAGGCAAGTTCAGGCACTATTTCATCATTCATTTGGCCAACCTGTTCCACGCCGGCCAATACCAGCGCCATTCGTTCCTGCAGCGGCCTGCCAGCCCATTCGGCCTGGGCCGATCTCGCCCTAGCCACTGCTTCAGCGGCTTCGGCTCCGGAGAGTACTGGTCGCTCAACATAGACAGAACCGTCTATGGGTGAAATGCATTTAATTGTATTTGTCATTTTACTAAACTCGTTCAAATCCGCGGGCTACTTCGTAGTCCGTTACCTTACGGTCAAAATCTTCCTGTTCCCACTCTGCTGCGCGTACATAGTGATCAATGACGTCGTCGCCCATTGCGTTGCGCAGCATTGTGGAATCCCGCAATGCGTCAGTTGCCTGCCGTAGCGATGATGGTATCTGTCGGGCCTGCTCGGCCTGATAGGCGTCACCCCTGAACTCCGATTCAAGTGAACGTTTGTTGTCAATGCCATCTATACCGGCGGCAATCTGCGACGCAATGGCCAGATAAGGATTGAGATCACTGCCACCAACCCGGCATTCAACTCTGACATTTTCTGTGTCCGCAGCACAAACCCGATATCCCGCAGTACGATTGTCTACCGACCATATTGCTTTGGTAGGTGCAAAAGTACCCGCTACGAAGCGCTTGTAGGAATTGATATAGGGTGCCAGAAAGTAGGTGTTGTCACTGGCATGAGCAAGCAGTCCGGCCAGGTAATGTTGCATGGTCTCCGACATGCCGTTTTCTGACTCAGCTTGAAAAAACACCGGGGTTCCTTCGCTACTGCGCAGAGACTGATGAATATGGCTGGAGGAACCGGCAGCATCATGGTGCCATTTGGCGAGAAAAGTAACTGCCCGACCATTGATGAAGGCAATTTCTTTCACCGCATGTTTCACCAGGCAGTGATTGTCCGCCATTTCCAGCGCGTTGCTGTAACATACGTTTATCTCTGCCTGTCCTGGATCTGCTTCACCCTTGGTGTTCTCTACTTTTACCCCGGCGCCTTGCAGGCCCTTGCGAATGCTGCGCATCAAACCTTCTTCTTTTGTGGTCTGAAAGATATGGTAATCCTCATTGTATGGGCTGATGGGTGTCATGTTGCGATAGCCCTTGTCACGTATTTCTTCAAAATTTTCCCGGAACACGAAAAACTCCAGTTCGGTAGCCACTGCGGAGGAGTAACCCCGTTGTTTGAGACGCTCAATCTGTCGTTTTAAAACAGCCCGTGGCGAGTGGGGAACATCTTCGTGGGTATGATGATCCAGCAGGTCACACAGCACAAATGCTGTATTCTCCAACCACGGCAATATCCGCAAGGTCTGCAAATCCGGCTTCATAATATAGTCTCCATAGCCAGCAGACCAGCTGGTGGATGCGTAACCTTCGACGGTTTCCATTTCCATGTCTGTGGCGACCAGGTAGTTGCAGCAGTGAGTTTCCTCCCAGGCAGACTCAATAAAAAACTCCGCCTGGAATCTTTTTCCCATCAACCTTCCCTGCATATCAGGAAATGCCGCGATGACCGTATCAATTTCGCCGGCCGATACGCTGGACTTAAGTTGTTCAAAAGAGAGATTGCCGGGCATTGTGCCTCCAGTTGTTGACTGATTAATGAGGTGACGAAAGCAATTCGAGATCCGCCATTCCAGGCAGCAACTTTAACTGCAAGGGTGCTGCTGTTTCAACAAAATATGCCGCTCAGTTGTATCTAGTGTCAATCACTTGATTCGGTGGAACCTACAGCGCATCATCATGTCTATTATTGACAACAGATGATTCATCCAGCCCAAACCAGCTTCGGAGATATGATGAAACGATTAAGAACAATGGCACTTGCTGCGATCACTATGGGGTTGACACTGTCAGTCAATATATCGGGCTATACCAGTGAAGGCGAAAAGAAAACGATCACCGGCGAAGTGATGGATACCTGGTGTTATGTTTCGCAGATCATGGGTGGTTCCGATTTTGTCGTGGGTTCAACACACCATGTGTGTGCGGTATGGTGTGCGGCAGGTGGAATTCCCGTGGGCCTGCTGGATAAAAGTGACGGCCAGATTTACATGATTATGGCGGTGGGAGATGACACCACCAGTGTGGCAAATCAAACGCTTCTGGATATACAAAGTCATGAGATTACGGTTTCCGGTACCGTGTTTGAGCTTGATGGCATCAAATATCTGATGATTGATGAAATTCAAAATGATATGGGCGTAACTAACCGTACTCATGAAGTTGTTGGCATTCTGCCCCCTGAAGCAAATCCCGGGAACTGACGACACAGGAGATATCGATATGAAGATAGGCTACTTTATAACAATGACCTTTAGTGCTTTCTTGTTATTTTCTGTAGTGTCCATGGCGCCGGCATGGGCGGCCAAAAGCTGGGGCGTCAGTAATGAAGAGAAAGCGGTTTTTACCGGTTTGGTTGTCGATATTACCTGTGAGTTGACCGGCAATTGTCCTGTCGACTGCGGCGACGGCCAGCGACAACTCGGCCTGAAAACTGATGATCAGGGGACCATTCTGGTGTCAAAAAACCTGACGCTGTATACCGGAGCGACTGAAGAGCTCAAGAGCTTTTGTGGAAAGCTGGTAGAAGTGGATGGTCTGTTTACTGAAAATAGGGGCGTCCGGTTTTTTCAGGTTCAAAAAATGCGTCCTCCGGGAGGATCCTGGCAGAAGGCGACCCTGTTTCATAATAGCTGGGCCGCTGAACACGATACCAAACCGCGTAAGGCAAAACGCTGGTACCGGAAGGACCCGCGCATTCAAACAATAATTGAGCGCGATGGATATCTCGGGCTTGGATCAGCAGAAGATGAAAAATTCTTTAACAAGTAGCGAGATTTTGGTTGCTCAATAGAGTCGCGGGGCATTGAAATTGAAGCGTTGGAAAATCTGTCTGGCCGGGATGGGCCTGTTAATCACACAGCTTGTGTTGGCCCATTCTACCGGCAAGTCTGTGGATACCGCAGTTGAGATTTCTGCAGAGGAAATTTCTCAATCTCCGCTGATCCATAATCTTCCGGTAACCTTCGGTGGCGATTTCAACCTGGTTGATCAGCACCATAATCCTGTTTCCCCGGAATCCCTGCGAGGTAAGTATGTGTTGGTTTTTTTTGGCTATGTAAACTGCAAGAACATGTGTTCGTTGACCCTTGAGAGGATCGCTAAGGCGCTGGATCTGCTTGGGTCGGACTTGGCGCAGCTGACGCCACTGGTGGTTACTGTCGATCCACTACGTGATACACCGGAGACTCTGGGCCCGGCACTTAAGAAGTTTCATCCATCACTGCTGGGGCTCAGCGGGTCTGCTGATCAACTCCGTCAGGCTTATAATGCCTACAAGCTTAAGCCGGCCGTGGTTGAAGATGACTGGCAGGGGGATCCAGTGGTTTCACATTCATCTTATATTTACCTTATGGATCGGCAAGGCCGGTTTGCAACCCTGTTTCCACCCATACTGGACCCTGAAAGTATGGCAAGAATTATGCGAAAATATATTCAGCAGGGTTAACCATTACCCGATCTGAAAATCAAAGTTAAATTGGAGTGAAAAATGAAAAAGATTAGAACACTTTTGCTTGGTGCGATGATGGCATCGTCGTTTTTTGCAGGACAGACGTTTGCTCAGGATGGTGCTGCGCTATATGCCTCTAAAGCCTGTATTGCCTGTCATGGTGTGGAGGGCAAGCAGCCTATAAATGACGTTACGCCTAAAATTGCCGGGCAAAACAAGGGATACCTGGTGCAGCAGCTAATGGATTTTAAAAGCGGCGACCGGTCGAATGCCCAGGCTGCGCAGATGAAGGGGATTGCTGCCGGCTTGAGTGAAGATGAAATGAAAGCCCTGGCTGAGTATCTGTTTGCCTTGTAGGGCTTCTGGCGGACTGTGTCAGGTCTGCTGATAAATGCGACATAATTTAAAAAATTCAGCCCGGATAGTGCCAGCGCGCTGTCCGGGCTTTTGGTAATGAAGGAAGTCAGGTGCTGTAACAGTCTGGTGCCGCCGCAGTCTATGACAGACCGCGAATTACCTGCATCCACTTCTTTACGGTGTTGCTGATATCATATTCGTTCACTATTTTAGCCCGGGCGTTGCCTGCTAATTCTTCGGCAAGATCAGGATCGGCTACTAGTTTTTTGACCGCGTCAGCTATTTCCCCTGGTTTAGAATAATCTACCAGAAGCGCAGTTTCACCATCAGTCATCAATTCCCTGACAAGGGCTTCATCTGCAGCAACCATAGGGGCTGCCATTGACATCGCTTCAACCGCAGACCAGGATAAAAACAGTGGTCGTGTGAGATACACATGGGCAGAAGAAATCTGAATGACTTTGCGAAAACCTTCATGCACCAGTCGACCGGTGAAGTGGACGCGATCATGATCAAACTGGTATTTTTCTAGGGCCTGCTGCTTGTAACTACGTTCTCCGGGATGTCCCGAATAAAACGCTTTCTCACCCCCTACTAAAACAAAGTGTGCGTTCGGTAATTCCCGGCAAAGAATTTCCAGTGCTTCCATATACTGGAAGAAACCACGGGCAGGTTCAAACCCCCGGGAGACATAAGTGATTACAGTATCTTTTTTGCTGAGGATGATGTCTTTCCCCGGGACCGGGAATTGTGCGAGAGAATCGGGCGTGCAGACTTTGCTATCAACCCCTTCGTGAATCGTTATCATCTTTTGCTGCAGCATCGGCGGGTGAGACTTAAGCTGGTATTCCGTCGGTGTAATACCGACATCCATCGACTCCATCTGCATCAAGGTGTGCAGATTACGGCACCTCAAAAAAGCCTTGCGATCATTAGTGGCCCGTTCGTCGGGTTTTGACAGCTGGTCAAACTCGTGGCTGAAGTAAAGCTCGCAATAAGCAATTATCCGGGCGTTGGCAAACATGTCCTTGATAAACAGTAACCCACCCCAGCCAGTATGGCCGATGACGATGTCAGGGATGAAGCCCTTATTCACCAGGTTGTTTGCACATAGGCAGACTTCTCTGGCTTCTCTTACAGCCTCCTGGGTGTACTGCAGGTAACGGTGAACGCCTTGATGATGCTGTTTGTCAAATTCATATTGCTCAAACAATATACCTTCACCGTTTTTTATTGTCTTTTTGCGAGAAATATAAGCCAGCTGATAGTTGCCTTCTTCCAGCAATGCGGGAATGATGTGCTTAAATTGTCCGGGAAAATTCGGGTGAATGAATAGAACCTTAATCATGTTTCTTGATCTCGATCAGGATCAAACTGCGGATGCTTGGGGTGGGTGATTCCAAGTCTTTCAAATTCTTCTATTTGCTGCGGGTTGTAAAAATCGCTTAATTGAAAATGACAGTTTAAACGCTGCAGATGGCTGTCCGATTGCGGCTCTTCGTCGATGCAGGACCAGAAAGTTTGCTTGCCGAACTTCTCACGAAAGCGTTGCCTGTATCGTTTCCACGACTCATCAAAGCTGCCGCCGGACAGGTGTTTGACAAGAATGTCTGTTGTTGTCACCACTTTATACTGCTCACTGACACGAACACTGAAGTCGAGATCATAAAAATGGAAGCCATCAAATGTCTTCGCATCAAAATGATGCTTTAAAAAAGCCTGTTTTGAGGAAACCATCATCAAACCATCAATAGCGACTACCTGTTGGTCACCTTCAGCGTCAGAATAACGGGATAACTTTATGTCATTGTTGTGGTGAATCACCTGTCCATGAATAAAAGGGGCTTTAGACGCGACCCAGTATGGGTGACGGGTCTGCAGGTATGCCGTTCCGGCGAGTCCGATCAGACCGAGACTCTGATCATCGTCAAACTTGTCCCTGAGCACTTTGCCCCAGGAGGGCGTAGCAATAAAAACGTCGTCGTGAATAAACGCGATCACAGGCGCTTTCGCCAGATCTCCTGCTATGTTGTATGCCTCTGCCAGGGAGTAGCCGGCGCTGGCGTTATCAATTCCTATGAATTCCCATGGGGTGCCAACAGTTGTCGTTAAATGATTTCTTGAGATATCCAGTTGCTGCTGATTTGATGCACATACAACAATGGTAATGAGCGGTTGGTCACTTCCCTGCCGAGTCAGCTCAACTTTATCGGTCGCCTTTTCTGGTTGAGTGGCAGATGCCGCTAAGGGGAGCACATTGTGTGGCGGTGATTTACAGTATGTTTTCCAGAGCTCGCGCAATAGTTCTGCAAAATGCTGACAAAATGCAACCGGGTCTCCCAGTGTTGTCTGGCGCATTCGGTTGCGGAGCGATCCGCGCAGTTCCGCAAGACTGGATAGATTGCCTGACTGAATCTTGCAGATATTTATGAATTCTTCGGAGTCTGTGGCAATCCAGTCTGCTAATCCCATCCCGGTAAGAATGCTCGCACTGGTCCTGCTGACATGAAGATCCCCCGTCATGGTTACCACGGGCACCCCCATCCAGAGTGAATCGAAGGTCGTGGTAGTACCATTGTAGGGCAGGGTGTCCAGGCATATATCAATTTCGTTAAAAGACAGGAAATGATCATTGGGTCGCGTCTCGAATCCTTTTGCAATGATTCGTTGTTTCGCTACCCCCTGGGCTTCAAACAGATCTAAAACTTCCTTGTTGATACGTTCTGACCCCATCGCCCTGGATTTCAGCAGCAGTTTGCTGCCAGGGACTGCAAGCAATACCCTTGCCCAGACTTCCAGCCATTCGCGTTGTATCTTGGCATGGTTGTTCATCGAGCCAAAAGTAATATAACCGTTGTTTATGCAGGGCGGCGGCATCGGCTGTGGAATATCCGGCCACGGTGTGTAGTTCCACATAGACACCGGCAGGCGGATCAATTTTTCGGAGTAAAGATATTCTGTTCCGGGTGGATCACTGACGTCATCTGCAATCCTGTAATTCATTGCCTGAATGCCGCTGGTGTCGGGATATCCCATGTAGTTGATCTGTATTGGAGCAACCTGCCGGGCTATCAGGTCAGGTACACCACCCTGGGTATATACCGACAGATCAAGCAGAATATCGATGTCGTCGTTCTTTATTTGCGCCGCGAGTGCGTCGGTATCCATCTTGTGCACGCGTTTCCATACGATTGAATTTGATTTCAGTTGTTCAGTAATACCGTCTTCAGGCCCGGTGTAAGTGTGATAAGCAAAAAGTTCAAAATCTTTGCGGTCAAGATGTGCGAATATTCCCGCAATAAACCTGGAAACTGCGTGGAATCGAAGATCCCCTGAAAGAAATCCAAGCTTCAGTTTTTTCAGTGGATTTAAATCAACTGTTCTGCCTGACATGGCATTATCCGCCGAGTGATAGTGCATCTCGGCATAGTCTTTGTGCTGCCGGGAAATCCTGTCGGGGTCTGCATCCCAGATATAATGCTGCAGGTATAGCAGATTTGACCCTGCCTGCTTGTAATGGGGGTCGGCATCGAGTCCCCCCTGGTAGGCCTCAGCGGCCTCTTTGGATTTACCAATTCTGTTGTAACAAAGCCCAAGGTTATTGAAAGCAACCTTGTCTTTCCTGTTCAGGCCAATACGAAACATGAAGCAGCTGATGGCCAGCTCATAATGCACCTGCCTGTACAGGGCGAGCCCGAGAACGTTGACAAAGGAGATGAAGCGCTTATCGGATGGCACTGCGCTCAGCTGACATTCCAGCAAAGATTCGGCGAAATCCAACCCCATACGCTGTCTGATCAGCGCCAGAGCATTGACGATACTGTCCGCACGCTTGCTATCTGCCTGGCCGGCATCGTTGGTCAGGTTATGCGCAATGGCTTGAATTGCGGTTTTCAGAGAGTCCGACAAAGTGATGACGGCTAAGGCCCTAAAAGCCGGATTCTCGAATCAACACGGATACCGCCTTACGATAAATGTCAGTGGCAATGCTATGCTTTTGACCGGCAATATGCAGGGTCCCACGCATCTCCAGTCTGATATTTTCGATATCTTCCGGTTGGATCGCCAATCTTAACCGGTAATAGGCATTGGTGGGTCGCAGTCCATCGGTGGGGTGGTTACTGGCCGCAATTTCCCCACCCCATTTCGCTGCAAGCATCGGGTGCTTTAGCGACTGGGTCTCCGATGTATCTATGGCAATGATCGACGCGACAATGGGTGCTAAACGAGGATTCTCAGGGTAAAAAACTGCGCCTCCGGTCTGATCGATACGGGTCAGATCTTTTTCCGCAATATAAGCATATATTTCCAGCGAAGATTTATCGGCGATCATAGCCAGAGCAGTGTCTGCGCCGACCCATGTCCCGGGTTTAAGGCTTGGATGTACATCAACCACTTCACCATCAAATGGCGCTACCACTTTAAGTTTACGAAAGGTGTCAATCAGACCGGTGGTTTTTTCTACGGCGACGCTGAGTTGCTGCTGAAGTACGTCTCTGGATTCAAGAAAATCCTGGTCACCGAACCTGTTGAGTGATGTCTGCAGTATGTCGACTTCAGATTTAGCCAGCCTGATATCGTATTCGAGATTGGTGTTTTCTAACTGAAGCAGCAACTGGCCTCGCTTCACAAAATCATTTTTTTTAATGCCCGCCTGGGAAATTTGTGACGCCTCCGGCGCATAGAGTATGGCCTGCACTCTGGGGGAAACCGTAGCAGGAGCCCGAACAGTGGTTTGCCAGGGATAAAAAAGCATTGCCAGCAATCCGCTGAAAACAACCAGGGTAGTTATGCTATGTCGGTTCCAGTTCATTTTTTCGCGCTCTTGCCACCACACCTTTATTTCTTTATATATCGGCAGGAGTATAAAGTTGTTTACCTGCATCGTCAGCAGGAATATGCCCAGCACCTTAAACACGCGCTGATAAATCAGGATGCCGATGGCGAGAAAAATGAAAACCCTCTTGATCCAGGCACCGTAGGCGTAACCCAGAACCAGCTTGTGCAATCCTGGGGTCAGCGAAATCGGTCGCTCGTCCTTCCAGCCAAACAACCATTGCCGAATCTGCCATTTTCCCAGGGCAAACCCTCTTTTCTGCAGATTCTGGATGCCGATCAAATCGGAAAACATGTAGTAGCCATCCCAGCGCAGGAATGGCGTAAGGTTTATCGCCAGACTGGATATCCATGAAACTACAAAGAGGTAGAAGCAAGTGTTCCTGGCCGGTCCATCATCAAGTATTCCCCAAAGGAACATGGCGCAAATGGCCAAAGCGCATTCGGAAAGTACTCCGCTGGCGCCGATCATAAATCGATGTCGACGGGATTTGAGTTTCCATGATTCGTTGGTGTCGGTGTAGAAAAATGGCAGGATGATCATCAGCCGCAGTCCAAACTTGGGAACCGCGAGCCCCAGATGCTTACACATATATGCGTGGCCAAACTCGTGAAATAACTTGGAGATAACCAATGCAATCACAATGAATGCGGCTCCCTGCAGGGTAAATATATCCCGTGCATAGCTGGTAAAGCTGGCGAAGTCTCTGATCACCAGATACAAGCCCGCTAATAACAGGATTCCCATTACCCACCAGAATGGCCGACTGAAGACGAATCTCACCATCCAGTAAGTGTTGGTCAGAAAGCGGTCCGGTCTGGCCAGACGGATATTGATCATGAAGTATTTGAATAACTTCATTGGACTGAACGGCACCTTTTTATCGAGCATGCCACTTATTCTTGCGCGCTGTTCCTCATTACGGATTTCGCAAAGCTGGTTGCGTTGCAGGTAATCGTTAAGAAACACCACGTCTTCTTCGTTCACATAAAGGGTTGTGGTATTGAGAATGTCTTCGGCAATGGCCTCAGGATCGTTCAGATGCCAGCGCTTGAGAATTTCATATTCGGTGAGCCCAATGTTATAGAACAGATGCTGAAAACGGTCGTGGATAATATAGGTTGGATAACCCTCAAGACTGGTCGTGCCCGGATAGAAATCGAGATCTTTACGCAGAGTCGCCAGCTCCACCGGCGCTTGCTGCTGATTATCCTGTGTGGCCTGGTCCAGAGTAATTTCCATATAATGGTTGCGAAAGGTTTGTGCGTTCTGCTGTAGCCGTGGAAACGAATCTTAACTGATAGGCGCGATCTTTAATATCGCTTTGAAGTTCTGGCGGAGGTGACCACAGTGGTTTGCCGGCGTCTCTCCCGCCAGACGATAAGCAAGCCGCCGGCCGCTATTAAAAACGCTCCGGGAAACAGCTTGCTGAATGGTGCTTCGGCAAAGAACACCCAGCCAATAATAAACGAAAATGGAATGCCGAAATATTCAAATGGCGAAAGATTGCTGGGCTGGGTAAGACGGTAAGCGGCAATCATGGTGAAAACAGCAAATCCGCCGGCTATTCCCATGGCCAGCATCCACATCCAGTCCGTGATTGAGGCAAAAGGCTGATATAGATCGAGCCCCACCATCAATAGTGATGAGCAGGCCAGGGTAACCAGCGTAGTATGTAAATTAATCAGGGCGGTGGATGCGCCATCGTCGAACAATTTGACCAGTACGCTTGATAGTCCATAGCCGAACGCGGCGACCACTGGCAATATAGCAACTGTTTGAAAAACATCTCCGCCTGGTTGCATCACAAGCACAATCCCGGAAAATCCTACAAGCACCGCCAGCCAGCGAACCAGCCCAACATGATGGCCAAGTATGGGCACTGATAGTGTAGTAATAAACAGTGGACCGGCAAAGGCCAGGGTGGATGCTGTGGCAAATTCCATTACGGTGAGTGACCAGTAAAAAAAGAACTGGGCCAGAGCGATACAAAGCCCGCGCAGTAGTGCGATTTTCCATTGTGGCAGTTTCAGTGAACGCCTGCCACTTCGCCACGAACTTGAAAGCAGCAGCATCAATATCGAGGGGATCAAGCCGAATATGTTTCTGAAAGTGGCAATCTGGGGCACCGAATACCGTCCGCCGAGATGCTTGATAATTGCGCCCTGAGCATCGAACAACAATATTGCAAGCATGATCAGGACGATGGCGCGGCTGAATGATGACATGGGTTTTTTACCTGATGCGGACGATGGTCACAGGTTATCAGCTGATATTTGTATTAAGCGCATGATAAGAGCAGCCAACAGGACAAGTATGCCAAAAGGGTAGGGAAACCACCCCACCAGCCAGACCCCGACAGTTGTTATCAACAACAGTGCAATTACAATAAGGAGTCGATCATTCACCAATGTATTGTATCGCCTCAGGTGTAC
>Ga0055584_100004834_pt1 | contig 13196 bp, 20 predicted proteins | sample OSDHelmetaG_FD_58716 | JGI IMG/M metagenome (GOLD analysis project Ga0055584, IMG submission 58716) | Pelagic marine sediment microbial communities from the LTER site Helgoland, North Sea, for post-phytoplankton bloom and carbon turnover... | ecosystem: Environmental > Aquatic > Marine >... | reverse complement strand
AGGTAAAGACTTTTTCGATTGTGAACCAGATGATGTATACGATGGGATTATAACTAATCCACCATATAGTATCAAAGATAAGTTTATTGAACATTGTTATGCTCTTGGTAAACCATTTGCATTACTACTGCCAGTAACAAGTTTTCAAGGTGGAAAACGAGGCAGAATGTTTATAGAACACGGTATGTCTACACTTGTGTATAACAATCGTGTTGATTTTACAGGAAAAGGTAATCCAACATTCGGTAATGCTTGGTTTATTCACGGGTTTTTGCCTCCTAATACGATATATTGGGTAGATAATCCTAAACAAAGTAAGAAAAGAATTGGTCAAATATAGGTTGACAACCGATATGAAAATATGTTATAATTAATGAAATTAATCAGGAGAAACAAAAATGCGTGACATTTTAAAAGATATTGTAAAACACACTCACTCACTTGGAATTATTCAAGCGGCAAAAGTGACAACAGATAATGAGGGAACTACAATCGATGCGATGGACGATGACCGTACTGTTGTATTGCGTGGTAAATTACACACGCCAGTTCCTGAATTCGAAGGTAAGTTTGGTCTAGGTAGACTAGGTGTTCTAAACGGACTTCTTAGTTATTCTGGTGAAGACAAAGAAGGTAACTCTGTTGTAGCAGACGTTAAAGTAGGGACAGAAACACGAAACGGTGAAGATGTTACTACTGAACTGAACTTCTCAATGCCTGGTGGCTTTGATAGTTCGTATCGTGTAATCGTATCAGAACTAGTAGACGCACAAATCAAAACTGCAAGTTTTCGTGGTGCCGCTTGGAATGTAGAGATTATGCCAACACAAAAAGCAATCAAAGACCTACAATACTTTGCAGGTATTCTTGGTGCATTTGACCCATTACTTACTGCAAGAACAGTTGATGGTAACTTGGTATTTTATATTGGTGATAGTTCAACCGATAAAGTAGAACTCCCTTTTGCAAATAATGTAGAAGGTGAACTAAAGACTGGTTGGAGTTTTCCACTTTCAACAGTTTTAACTATTCTTAAACTAAGTGACACTAGCACAATGAATATGAAGATTTCAGACCAAGGTGCAATGATGATTGCAGTTGATAGTGGACTAGGTTTATATGAATATATTTTACCCGCAAAAGCAGGCAACTAATATATAAATACTTTTAGAGAGGTCAAATATAGGAGAAGCAAATGACTACACCCGTAAGACCACAAGTAGACGAAAAGAAACGTACTCGTCTCATCTATTTAAAAAAGAAACACAGAGATTTAGATAATGGCATCGTTACCGCATTTAAAATGCACACCGACGACCAAACTATTAGTAAACTAAAACTTAAAAAGTTGCACTTGAAAGAAGAGATTGTTAAACTAGAAAAAGAACTGCAAGACTAGTGACAATCATAAAACCAACTCCAAAGACTATTCAAAATCTGATTAGAGTTATACCAGACCATCCTAGGCCCGGCGTTCTCTATCAGGATATGGCAAGTATATTTAATGCACCACAAGGACTTCAACACGTAATGACTTTGTTTAGTGATTATATCAAAGATAACGAGATTCAGTTTAACAAAATCATTGGACTAGATGCTCGTGGATTTCCTATGGCTGGTGCATTAAGTTCAGCAACTGGTATACCATTTTCTATGGCTAGAAAGAAAGGCAAACTGCCAGGAGAAACTATCTTTACTGAGTATGAATTAGAATACGGAACTGATGAATTGCATTTACAGAAAGGTGCAATACAAAAAGGTGACAAAGTTCTTGTTATAGATGATGTTATCGCAACTGGCGGTACATTAGGTGCTGTAATTACATTGACTGATAGATTTGGTGCAGACATTAGCAGTATACTAAGTATAATGGAATTAGAGTTTTTAGGTGGTGGTGCTAAGTTGAGAAACGAAGGCTACGATGTATATTCTATACTCCAAGAACAATAAACAAATCAAAGGATTTAAATGAACAACTATATTTTTACAAGCGAAAGTGTAAGTGATGGTCACCCAGATAAAGTTTCTGACCAAATTAGTGATGCATTAGTTGATGCAGGACTAAAGAATGGCGATGAAACTACAAGGGTAGCAATCGAAACACTTGTGACCACTAACCACGTAACGGTAGCGGGTGAAGTAAAGAACTTTAATGTAGATAATGTAAAAGATATCATACGAGATAAAGTTAAAGAAATTGGCTATGAACAAGAAGGATTTCACTGGGATAATTTAAATATCTACAATGAGATACACTCACAATCAGGTGATATTGGATTAGGCACAGATGATTTTGGTGCAGGTGACCAAGGCATTATGTTTGGTTATGCAACTAATGAAAACGATGCAATGCTACCAGCACCGATATATTATTCACACGAAATTCTAAAGAAACTAAAAGAACTTCGATTAGATGGATATGAATTTTTACTACCAGATGCAAAATCACAAGTAAGTATTCAGTATACAGGTGGAAAGCCTGTACGTGCTGACCAAGTAGTAGTATCACATCAGCACAAACAAGGATTTGTACATAGTTGTGTAGCACCTGTTAGAGAAGCAGTAAATAGTGTAATGGGAGATTTAATAGACGATGAAACTACTTGGCATATCAATCCTACAGGCAATTTTGTCATTGGTGGTCCTGATGGCGACACAGGACTTACCGGGCGTAAGATTATCGTTGATACTTATGGTGGCTATGCTCCCCATGGTGGTGGTGCTTTTAGTGGAAAAGACCCCACAAAAGTCGACCGAAGTGGCGCCTACATGGCACGATGGTTAGCAAAGAATGTTGTAGCAGATAATATGGCTGATTGGTGTCAAATTCAATTGTCATATGCTATCGGTGTAAAAGAACCAACGAGTATCTATGTAGATAGTAATGGACACAATAGAACTATCCAAAAGTATATCGAAGAAAACATTGACCTAACACCAAAAGGAATCATTGATAGATTTGGTTTATTTGATTTTTATAAGTATAGTGAAAACTGTACATATGGACACTTTGGTAATAAAGATGTTCCATGGGAGAAAATAGGATGGTAACAATTGAAAAGGAGAACTTATGAGTAAAACACTTAATCCGGCTACTTGGTTTGGCACACCAGAAGAAAAAGAAAGAGCGATTGCTAGACGAATTGTTGACGAAAAAGAACAAGCAATTGCACTTGAAAAAATCAATTTTAAGTATGGACACACAGACCAACATACCTATGATAAGAACATGGCTACACATAAGGGTGAAGAATATGTTCGAGTTGTTGGTATGGAATTAGATGAAAACAAACCAGGACAAGGTTTCTTTGAGTTAGATTTTAATGAAAACTTTGTAGAATACTTAGCGAAGGCTGGATATGATGGGCTAGAGCCAGACCAAATCGTAGATAATTGGTTCAGTGACTTGTGTAAGAACATTGTACTGAATGATTTAGAAGACGAAGAAGGTATTAGAAGAAGTTTTCAAACAGATAGCAAAGAGGGTCTAATCATCAGCAAAGTCAAAACTGATAAAGATACCTCAGAGTATTCTTAAAACTTGACCCAACAACATTTTCATGTTATAATAGTATTAACTTAAATACAGTAGTGAGGAATACATGAGTACATACATCTTAGTTGATTCATTTAATATGTATCATAGAGCAAAACACGTAGCGATGCGTGGTGCTAATATTGATATGAAAATCGGTATGGCATATCATATTATGCTTAGTAGTGTGAAACTATGTTATAACAAATTCAATGCAGACCATGCCGTGTTCTGCCTAGAAGGTCGCAGTTGGCGTAAAGACTTCTATGAGCCATATAAGAAGAATAGAAAAGTTGCTCAAATGGCTAAGAGTGTTAGAGAACAAGAAGAAGACCAAATCATGTTCGATGCCTATGCAGACATGGTAGAGTTTTTAGATACAAAAACTAATGTAACTATGTTACAAAATCCAGAAGCAGAAGCAGACGATATGATTGCTTTGTTTATTGAAGCACATCCAAATGATAATCATATTATCGTATCAAGCGATAGTGATTACTTTCAACTTATTACTGACAATGTAACTATGTATGATGGTGTACAAAATCGTATCATTACTAAAGATGGTTTCTTTAAAGATGATAAGAATATGACCCCTATCAAAGAGAAGAAGACTGGTGAAATCAAAGAGAAAGTAGACCCAGAGTGGGCATTGTTTGAGAAATGTATTCGTGGTGATACATCAGATAATATCTTTAGTGCATATCCTGGTTGTCGTAAGAAAGGTACCAAGAATAAAATTGGTATGATGGAAGCATTTGCAGATAAAGATGCCGGTGGTTTCAATTGGAATAACTTTATGTTACAACGTTGGACTGACCACAATGGTGAAGAACATACTGTGCGTGATGATTATGAACGCAATGTTAAACTAGTAGACTTAACTGCCCAACCACACGAACTTAAAGTAAAGTTTATTGAAACTATTGCAGAGAATAGTATTCCTAAGACTAATGCTGGTGTCGGTATGAACTTCTTAAAGTTCTGTGGCATACACGATTTACAAAATCTTGCTAAGTCACCTGACGAACTTGCTAAAATACTTAACAATCCGTATCCTACATAATGCATTATATATTTGACGTAGACGGTACTCTCACTCCAAGTAGAGATAGAATAGACGAAGACTTTAGGCTTTGGTTCCTAGATTTTGTTAAATGGAACAATGTTTATTTGGTTACAGGAAGTGATAGAAGTAAAACAGAAGAACAAGTAGGGAAAGAAGTATTTGAAAAGGTAGAATGTGTATACAATTCATCTGGCAACACAAAGTACAAAAATGGTATATGTGTGATGAATTCAAAGAACTTAGAACTACCACGTGATGTACACGCATTCTTACTAAAGAAATCAATTAGTAGTGATTTTGATATTGCTACAGGATTTCATTTTGATGCAAGACCTGGATTATTAAACTTTAGTATTGTTGGCAGAAATGCCAATAAAGCACAACGAAAGAAGTATGTTAAGTTTGATAATTTAACTAATGAAAGACAACTTATTTCTGATGAATTTAATAAGAAGTTTACTAAGAAGTTTGGATTAGTATCACAAGTTGCAGGCGAAACAGGATTAGACATCATTGAAGTAGGCAAAGATAAAGCACAGATATTAAAAGATTTTACATTCCAAGATAGTTTGATATTCTTTGGTGATAATATACAACCAGGTGGCAATGACTATGGTATCGCACAAGTAATCGAATATGGTCCGTACGAATATACCGAATGTCACAATGTAAAGAATTGGAAAGAAACTTGGAAGATACTAAAAAGATTTAAATGATATATACGAAAGAAATAGTCAAAGATAAGTTTTGGATTTTAGAAAACTCAGGTATTAAAATAGGAACAATACGTTTCTGTTCATCTGATGATTTTGTAGTTAATGTAAAAGATACAGATATATCTTCTGGAATCAATAACGAACACGTTACACGTTCAGAACTCACACAATGTTTTGGTGAGAAGATACTAGAAGCAAAAGAAAGTCCTGAAGTTGTTGAAGAAAACAAAGTTGGACCTCGAGGTGGATGGAATACTTCTATGACTGAAATCGATGGTTATGCTTCCAAACACATAGTACATAATGTAGAAACAATAGACTTAAAAGGAAAACAAATTCCAACATATACTAAAACTGAAACAAGTAAAGTAAGATATGTTGCTGGATATTATGGAGTAAGATTTCCAAGTGACTGGCGATGGTTTTATGGTGGTAAACTAGATACATTAAAAGATTGTGATTTTATAGGACCATATAAAACTAAATCAGAAATGCAATCCGAAACACTATTGGCGAATAAACGAGATGGACTATAAAAACTTAAAAAACTTAATTGCAACAATTAATCGTGCTAACATAAAAGGCGACCATAGAGTTTCATTGCCAATAAAAGAAGCACAGGCTATTCAACATGAAATTACTTTATTGTTGTTAGAATTAAAAAAAGATAATAATGGTCCTACAATTATAGATGGTGGAACATTTAAAAAATGATTGGCATATTTGGTGACAGTTATGGTGAAGAAGTTAATACTACAGCCGGTGGGTATTTAGAAGGCTGGCCATCTATTTTAGGTAGGATGTATGATGAAGAAATAGAAAACTTTTGCCAATGCTCAACATCTATTTCATATAGTTATCAAAAATTCTGTGAGCAAGATTTAAGTAAATATTCAAAGGTTATCTTTATTATTACCTTTCCAACTAGACAACTTCTTATTAATAACGCAGAACAAAAATCAATACATTTTCAAGGTGGTAAGAAGCAATCCATTTGGAATAATAATCTACTTGGAAGAAAACTAAACAAAGAAGATATTCGTGTATTAGAATACCAAGAATATATATCTGCGATATATCCTGACACATGGAATTTCCTGAAAAGAGCAATAGGCAAAGATGTTTTACATTCACATAAAAATACATTGATATTAGATGCCCACCACTTATCTAATATTGGCACTTTAGGATTGAATAGTCCTATGGCTCCTTGGTTTACATCACCAAAAGGTAAATTTTGGGGTGATACATATTTAGAATCTGGTGAACTTGGAAGAGTATGCCACTGTAGTTCACAACAAAATATAGAATTAGCAGAACATATTAAGAATTATTTTGAAAATGGATTTGATATTAATAATGCTATTGAGAAAGAATCGAATAAAAATTTTACCACTCCAAAATCTTTAGAAGATGCTGGTCTGGTGTTAAGAAAACAGCCGTTTAATTATGAATAATCACCCATTAAATCAGCATATAATACATAAATTTAGATAAATAAGAGTATAACCAACAATGAGGATACTCTTATGGCTAGACCTAAACCCACGATAATCTTAGAACACACAGATAATCAAACATATAGAAGTGAGCAAGTACTCAAAGCCACAGCCGTATACTCCGTTTTTTACAAAGGGGTAGCGATAAATCTACGTAGTCTCAATTCATTGGTTAATTTTCCTGGTCCAAAATATAAAAAAGTGTCATTCAGTAATCCAGGACATGCAATAAACTTAGCACAAAGATTAAACAAGTTGTTTAGATGTGATGATTTTGAAGTGTATGTTCTTACAAAGGGCGACAAACTAGAGTTGTAATCGTGGACAAGGTAAAGTTAATACACTATATTAACAAACACACAACTGGAAAAACAGCAGGCAGAAAAGAAATCACTATGAGTGATATCTTCATCAGTGCCAGACCAGATACAGGATTTAGAGTATCAGCACTTGGTCGAGACATTCTCAAAAAGCATTTTAAAACATATAAGATAGAACTGAAGTTAAATTCAGGCACTATGCATCAATATAGAAAAAATGCAATAGGAACTGGCAATCAAATACTCACACTTGATAAGTATCTAAAAACTCCATATTATCTAAGAAAAACAGTACTAGTTCTATTTGAAGAAGTGGCTGCCGCAGAATTATTGATGATTGACGGAGATATCGAACTCTGGGTTCAAAATAAAACATTTTATAATACCTCAAAAACTTGACAAAACCGCGAATCGATGTATACTGTAAGTATAGATAATCGAAAAGAGGATAACAAATGTCAGTGAAATTCAAAAAATTCCCTAAGTTTATAGAAGCATTCAATAAAGCAGTAGATGATACTGATAATAAGTTATCAGATGGTCAAATTAACTGGAGTTTCGTTGATGCTGACCTATGTCTTTCTGGTTGGGATGTTCTTTTTGGCGATGAATACATGAGTGTCTTTAATAAGACAGTAGAAGATTTCCTTCTGAATGATGCAGGTGAGAAATTAGAAGTTCTGAAACGTGATTATTTGGGTCAATAAGTGAAAAACTTGACAAATCCAGAATCAGTGTTACAATAATAGTATATTAAATAGAGAGGTTAAGTTATGAATAAAATATCAACAAACGATTTAGATGTGAGAGTTGTTCGTCCTAGTGATGTTAGGGCTGAAATCAACTATGCTATGAACCGAAAGCGTCCTGTGTTTATTTGGGGACCTCCTGGTGTTGGTAAATCAGAGATTGTAGATAGTATTACCCAAGAACGTTCTGGGTTTATGATTGACCTACGTCTTGCTCTTATGGAGCCAACAGATTTACGAGGTATTCCATACTTCAACGAGAAGAATGGCACTATGGAATGGGCCACACCTTCAGATTTGCCTAGCCAAGAACTTGCTGACCAATACGAAAGTGTTGTTCTTTTCTTAGATGAAATGAACCAAGCACCACAATCAGTTCAAGCCGCGGCTTATCAGTTAATTCTAAACCGTCGTTTAGGTTCTTATGTGCTACCAGATAACGTATTAATCGTTGCGGCTGGTAACCGTGAAAGTGACCGAGGTGTTGCTTATAGAATGCCTTCACCACTTGCTAACAGATTTGTTCACTTAGAAATGGGCGTTGACTTCGAAGATTGGCAGACTTGGGCATTAGAGAATAAAATCAATGCTGATGTTGTCGGTTTCTTAACGTCTAACAAGATGGACTTATTCAACTTTGACCCACGTCAGGCGAGCCGAGCCTTTGCTACTCCTCGTTCATGGACTTTCGTTTCTGAAATGTTACCACAAGAAGGTGAAGAAATTTCACAAAGTCGTTTACATGATTTGATTGCTGGTACAGTTGGCGATGGTGTTGCTACTAAGTTTATGGCTCACAGAGCCTTGTCAAGTAAGTTACCTGTTCCTTCTGATATCTTAGATGGTACAGTTACAACGCTTTCATCAGAAGCACGTGAGATTTCAGCGATGTTCTCGTTAACAACTTCACTATGTTATGAGTTGAAAGACTTTGTAGACCGTAACGGTAAAGATAAGATGGATGAGTTATATGCTATGGCTAACAACTTCTTCAAGTTTATGATGGATAACTTTGATACTGAAATGACAGTATTGGGTGGTCGAACTGCTCTTAAAGTTTACAAACTTCCATTAGAGCCTCGTAAAGTACCTTGTATTGAAGACTTCTTCAAAAAGCATGGTAAACTTATCATCGAGGCCCACAACGCCTAAAAGAATAGCCCACTAGGGGGCTGCCGGGATACGTAGGGTATCAGGTAATCCTAGACTACAGGAGACGGGAGGCTAACAGAAATGTTAGTCTCCTTTTCTATATCCACTATTGACTTTCTTCTGTTTTTGTAGTAGAATGGTAATATGATATTCGAACCAATTAAAATACAGGCCAAAGATAATGGGTCTAAGACTGCTATTATCTGCAAAGACAAGAAGTATACCTATTCTGAACTTATAAAAAGTGTAGAAAAACTGGCTGCCATCTTATCAACTGCTATACAACCAGATGAAACAATTTTGTTTGCAAGTGAAAAAGAATATCATTATATAAGAATGGCACTTGCCTGTGATATACTAGGAATAGTTTTTGCACCGATACCTTCAGACTTATCAGATGAAGAGGTAGAGGCAATTATAGAAGAAGTATCACCCGAACACATTATATTGAGTGAAGAGGATGCATCTGAACTATCACCACACAATAAAGCCTTAGTTTATTCAACTGATATAGATAAGACATACACTTTGTTATTTACAAACAGAAGTACTCCAGAACCGAAGGCCATCGCTCATACGGGTGGTTCCTGCTTACTTACCTGTCTTAATAGTATAATATTACATAATATAACAGAAAAAGACGTTATTTTATCACAATCCACTATTAGTGATTTGTATCTATATTCTTTTCCAGGATTGATTAAGGGTTCTACAATTATAATGGAATCTACAAATTTCTCTTTTATATGCTCAGAATACCAACCAACAATAGGTATGATTTCTTCTGATATTATATCCGATATTGATAATATAAAAGATATGTCATGTTGGAGAGAATTGGGTATAAACAGTAACATCATATCTGACGAACTTGTTGAAAAGTTATTTGAAAAGGGTGTGCCTCTTATACGAAATTTATATGGACATCCAGAAACCCATACTCCATCATTTACTTTTTTAATAAAACCAGAGACTGAACATAAATTACAACTCGAATGTAATGAACAGTATGAATATAAATTGGATAGATATAGTAAGTTGTGGATAAAAACTCCACTGATGATGTCTAAATACATTAATATGGACATGGGATTAGACAAAGAAGGTTATTGGTGTTCTGATGATGTATTTGAACACCGTCACAATAAGTTATTTTATAAGGTGCCGAAATGAAAGTAGTGCCAATTACAAATGAGTTATTGCCCAAGTTAGAAATATTCTGTGATGAAGCGGAATCCCTTGGATATAATAATAACTCTAGTTTAAAAACAATGAAGTATGAATGGTGTAAAGATTATGGTGAATACTTTTGTGCAATAGAAGACGATAAAATAGTATCAGTCGCAGGATGTCATCCATTACCAGAAGTGAATGATAAAGCATGGCGAGTAATGTTTCGTGGTGCCCAATTGCCAGGATATAATAAATCATTTGGATTAAACAAATATCATATGAGTGCTATAACTTGGCGAGAAATAATGCCCGCCCAAATAGAATTCTGCAATACTAATGAATTGTATATTACAACCAACATTGAACATGATGCGTCTGGAAAGATGAATAGAACTCACAGACTTTTTAAGGGTCTTGCTAAAGTGGGTATGGTAGAACATTATAAGGATATGGAATTATACTACACAGACCAATCTGTGTGGAAACTAAATATAGACGAGTACAACCATCGTAGAGCGATGTTAACAGGAGATAAACAAAATGTGGTTTAATTGGAATCATCTTAGAAATACAGAAGAACTTGCTAAAAGAAAACGCCAAAACGGTATAAAATTATACTTCAAACATATGTATGTTGGATTTAGAGAGGCTGGAAAACAATTGTTTATGGCAATTGCTAGTGTAATACACGCAATATTTCCACCGCTATTTGACTTCAAACTACTTGATGTTGTGATTGACCAAACTATTTCACTACACAAATATTTGCCAGACCATCCATCTTGGAAAAGACTAAAAGATGAACTTAAGAAAAATAATTAACGAGGGTTGTGTAATAAAAACCAGTGGGACAACTGGAACGCCAAAAGATATAATACAAACTCCTGAGAAGTTAAAAGCGGCAGATGAAGTTGCTATCGCTTCCCAACGACTAACATCTAAGAGTAAAGTATATACTATCTGTAAAACAACTCACGCAGGTGGATTACTGGCTCAAACATTGCCAGCATTTCGTATTGGTGCAGAAGTGTCAATCGAAACCTTTAATGCTTTTTCTTTTTGTAGAGAGATTAAAAAATACACACATACTCATATTACTCCTGGACACGCACAACTTATTATGAGAACTAAAGGATTTAAAGATTTAGATTTGACTGGGATTTGGGTTACTTGTGGTTCTGACCCAGTTGAATGGAATATCATTGAAGCCTTTGTTAATCGTGGTGCTACATTTATGGCAAATTGGGGTATGAGTGAGATAGGTCCGTGTGCAATCAATCGTGTATTCAGAACTATTGAAGACATAGAATCAGTAAAAGACGAACAAACAATCGTAGGAACACTGGAATGGTGCGAAACCAAGATAATAGACAGTGAACTACACGTCCGTGGAGATATATGCGTGTATGACGGTTGGTTTGCGACTGGTGACCTAGTTAAACGACAGAATGGTATTCTCTACTATATAGGTCGAAAAACTTGACAGGAATCGGTTTTGTGCTATAATTATATCATAATCAATTAAAGAGTAACGAATATGATAGACACTTCAAAGCCACACAAATATATAGATTTTAATGAATCAAAAGTAATACTTTACTATGGAAAGTACAACTTTACTGATTCTGAAAAAACACTACAGGATATGCAGGATGCAGATTCCATATATTCTTTTACTAAAACTGAGATACTAAGTGCATCAATCGTTGCAAATAAATTCAATGACAAATATGTTAAGACTTCGGGTTCATTTGATATCCATGAAGGTGAGTTTAAAAAGGTTGGTTTCAGTAATAAAGAAATACTTATAGGTATTCTTACTAATTATCGCCATCTAATTACAGACAAAATTTACCAAGAAGCAAAAGAGATAATGAGTTATCTCGAATCTAAATTTACATTTAAAATTCTTGCTGATAATCTAACAGAATTTGAGAATGGAATTGCTAAATTCCTGGCAGAAGATAGTTCACTTAGCAGTCATGTAATGGGAATTGCCGCATATATTCCTACTTATTATAAAACAAATACAAAAGATGATGAACTGAAAGACCGTAGTAATCAATCTGGACATCTAGGTCAAATTGGTGACAAAATTAACACTGAGATTGAGATACTAACATCAAAATATATAGCGACCACACAATATGGTGGGTCTGGTTATATGGTAAACGCAATCACAAACGACAATCACAGACTAAGTTTCTTTACCACTAATGAAGATATTGCAAATAGTAAGAATAATATTAAGATTTCCTGTAAGGTAAAAGGATTAGGAACTGTCTGGAAAGATGATACAGTAAATGAAACTAAAGTTAATTACGTTAAATTTTCTTAAAACTTGACAGGTATGATTATTGTGGTATAATACAAGTATATTCAATAGAGAGGTATTAATAATGTTATCAGATGTATTACAATTTGCGACTAAGGCCCACGAAGGTCAGAAGCGGAAATACACTGGTGAAGACTACATTGTTCACCCTATATCAGTAGCAGATATGGTTCAAAGACACGGTGGTAGCGAAATCCAGCAGGCTGGTGCGTTGTTACACGATGTTGTAGAAGATACACAGTACACTTTGGCTGATATTAACGCCTTATTTGGACACGATGTTGCAACTTTAGTTCAATGGTTAACTGATACCTCAAAGCCTGAAGACGGAAATAGGGCTGTACGAAAAGGTATAGATAGAGCCAGATTGGCACAAGCACCAGCAGAGGCACAATTCATAAAGTTGGCTGATATGATAGATAATTCAGAGACAATATTTCGATTTGACAGTGGTTTTGCATCAGTATTTAAAGCAGAAATGAAACAATTAGTCGATGATATGGACAAAGTTGTAGGCAGTTCTTTATGGATTGAGGCACAAAAGGTGCTTAAAACTTGACAGATATCGGTTTTGTGCTATACTATAAGTATAATTAAAGAATAAAGAGGAAATAATATGCCAACAGTTTCAAATGAACAAGAATTAGA